>VFQN01005080.1_pt1 | contig 16544 bp, 17 predicted proteins | sample 3512371 | NCBI WGS metagenome assembly VFQN01 (sample SAMN10412370, study PRJNA504923) | tailings metagenome | isolation source: Replicate 2 from Balatoc abandoned mine | place: Philippines: Itogon, Benguet | collected 2017-08-28 | reverse complement strand
GAACGGCCGATGTACCTCGGCGGTCACCTTGTCGCCGATCCGCAGCCAAGTCTATCGCCGCCGCAGCGCGTGCCATGTGTGGCTGGGCGGGCGATGTCCACAACACAGCGCGTCACTAGCACGTGATCAACCGCTTTTCCCTCCGATCGGTATCGGTGATCCATTGTCGTTGTCACGTGGCGTACCTAGCTTCTGAGTCGCCAGAACAAGAAGGAGGGCACGTCCATGACTATCGACCGTCAGGTGCGATCGAGTTTCGGTTTCGCCGCCGCGCTCGCCGTCGCCGCCGGATTGTCCAGTGTTGTGTCGAGCCCCGCTTCCGCACAAACGATCGTCGGCAATTGGAGCGGTTCCGGCATGATCGTTTTTCCGTCCGGAGAGCAGGAGCGCGCGCGCTGTCGCGCTACGTTCCGGCCAGCTGCCGGTGGCGACGTCACGATGTCGGGCGTGTGCGCGACCGCATCCGTTCGCGTGAGCCAGTCGGCGACGCTTTCTCGCGTCACGCACAACACCTACCACGGTGATTTCTTCAACACTGAGTACAGCCTCTCGGGCTCGATCCGCATCCGCTTGCAGGGCAACCGTCTCAACGCGTTACTGAGCGGCGGCGGCGCGACCGCGCAATTCGTTCTCGGGCGCTAGGCTGTTGGCGTCGTTGCGCGGAGGATGCGTAACAATCTGACACGAAGTGTGCGGCGTCTTTCCACAGGTGCCGCTCACGAGCCACACAAAGGAACCATTTCCGAGTGACGGTTGGTTAACCGAGAGCTGCGATGTTCGACACCGAACAGGGTTGCTGCTAGGTTGACAGATGTCTCATGTGCAGTCGTGTCAGTGGGTTCATATCGTGAGTAGCGTCGCTCCCAACACCGGATCTGGTGAAACCGTATCGTTTGCCGATCATTTCACCGCGTCGGAACATTTCGACCAGATCTTCAAGGACGGCATGGCGCTCGTCGAGCGCACCGCCGCCTACCTCGACGGAGCCGGCCGCAAAGAGGCGAAAGCTCTCTCTCCCGCCGTTAACGTCGTGTATGCAACAGAGAGCATGCGGCTCACCACGCGGCTGCTCGACCTCGCGTCGTGGCTGCTCATGCGTCGCGCGCTCAGGGCTGGCGAGATCACGCCGGAGGAGGCGCACATCAAGCGCCGCCGCATCCGCCTCGGGGTCGTCGCGCGTCCCGCCCACGTCAAGAATTTCGCGGATCTGCCCCGGACGCTGCGGGTACTCATCGAGGAGAGCTTCGCGCTTCAGGATCGCATCCAGCGGATCGATCGCGCACTCGAGGCCACGCGGACGGCGCAGTTCGACGCGACGACCAATCCGGTCGGCAATCAGATTGCCGAGATCGAGGCAGCCTTCGGTATCGGCGCCAGCCGCGCTCATTGAACGGGGCGCTTGCCGCGCCACCCGTTTCCGCGTTCACTCCTAAGCCGGCAGTGTGCACGTCACACTCGCCGGCTTCGTCATTTCCAGTGATCAACAAGGGTTCGCGTCGTGACGACCATCCGCTATCTCTCCACAGCCGACGTCGCGTCGCTTCTCGATCCGGCAGCCGTGCTCGCGACGCTGGCCGAGGGCTTCAAGGCGTTGAGCGCGGGCGAAGTGCAGGCGCCGCCACGGCCGAAGGTGGACGTCCCGCACAAGGGGTTCGCGCTCGCCATGCTGGCGTGGATGCCGGGGCGGCACATCGCGCTCAAGACGGTCAACGTCTTCGAGGGCAACCACGCCCACCATCTGCCGAGCCACATGGGGCTGATCAGCCTGTTCGACAGCGAGACCGGCGCGCCGCTCGCGGTCATGGATGCTGCGGCCATCACCGGCATCCGCACCGCCGGCGCGGCCGTGCTCTCGATCGACCGGCTGGCGCGCAAGGATGGGAAGGTCGCGACAGTGATTGGCAGCGGCGTGCAGGCGCGCGAGCACGTCCGCCTGCTGGCCACCCTGCTGAATATTGCTGAGATCCGGGTCTATGCGCGCCGGCATGAGCAGGCGAAGGCGATCGCCGAGCTGACGCCGCTCGCGAAGCCGGTCGCCGACCTCGAGGCAGCGGTGCGCGGCTCCGACATCGTCTGTCTCACCACATCGTCAGCGACGCCGGTGATCGAGGACGCGTGGGTCAAGCCCGGTACGCATGTGACGTCGGTCGGCTTTGCACCGCCGGGGAGCGAGGTGCCGGCGGCTTTGATCGAGCGCGCGCGCGTCTGCGTCGAGACGCGCAATGCGTTCAGCCCGGCGCCGGTCGGATGTGCCGAGCTCGCTGGGCGCGATCCCTCGTCGGCAATCGAGCTCGGCGAGGTGCTGGCGGGGACGAAGCCCGGTCGAACGGGCGATGCGGAGGTGACCCTCTACAAGGCGATGGGCAACGCCATGGAGGACATGGTCGTCGCCAACCTCGTCTACGAGACGGCGCTCTCGGTTGGTGCGGGGACGGAGCTGGAGCGGTAGCTGTTGTTGTCCGCGGGCGAATACGCCTTCGGTCGGCTTTGAGTGGCGCCGGTCGACAACGCCTTCGGCTACTGTCGCCGGCGCGGCCAATTACTCGGTCGCACATACCAAAGCGCTCTTCGAGCGCTTCAGATGGGTAGCGCTCGAAGAGCGCGCGGCTGAATCTCCGACCGGAGAGGCAGTGACGCGGCGCCGATAGGTGAAGCCGTCGGCGTCCGTGGACAAAAAACAGGCCCGGATCGCTCCGGGCCTGCTTGTAGCGGTCGAAGACCGCGAGGTGAGATCGCCAACCGGCGATGAGGTTCCGCGGCGCGTGTAGGCGGAGCCGTTCGCGTCCGCAGCAAAGGAAAAACTAAGCAACAGCCTTGATCACCGTCTTCAGCTTGTCCGTGATCTCGCCGATCTGGCTCTCGGTGACGATGAGCGGCGGCGAGGGCACGATCGTGTCGGCGGTGACGCGGCAGTAGAGGTCGTGGTTGGCGTACATGCGCTCGATCGCATTGTAGCCGCGCAGGCCGACCTTGCCCGGGATCGGATCGAGGTCGATTGCCGCCAGCAGGCCGATGGTGCGGATGTCGGCGACGTGCGGCAGGCCCTTGAGGGTCATCATCGCGTCGGCGAACACCGGCTCCAGCGCCTTGGCGCGCTCGAAGAGGCCCTCGTCCTTGTAGAGCTTGAGGGTCGCGAGCGCGGCGGCGACGGCGAGCGGATGGCCCGAGTACGTGTAGCCGTGGAACAGCTCCGGCAGATGCTCGGGGCCGGTCATGTGCGTCTCGTACACGCCCTTGCGCACGAACACGCCCGACATCGGCACGGCGCCGTTGGTCACGCCCTTCGCGAACGTGATCATGTCCGGCACGATGCCGTAGCGGTCGGAGGCGAACGGATAGCCGAGGCGGCCGAAGCCGGTGATGACCTCGTCGAGGATGAGCAGGATGCCGTGCTCGGCGGTGATCTTGCGCAGGCGCTCGAGGTAGCCCTGCGGCGGCGGCAGCGTGCCGGTCGAGCCGGCGACAGGCTCCACGATCACGGCCGCGATGGTCGACGCATCGTGCAGATTGATGATGCGGAGCAGCTCGTCGAGCGTCTCCGTGCCCCACTCCGGCTCGCCCTTGGTGAAGGCCTGTTTGGCGCGGTTATAGGTCGACGGCAGGTGGTCGACGCCAGCGAGCATGTTGCCGAACATCTTGCGGTTGGCGACCATGCCACCGACCGAGATGCCGCCGAAGCCGACGCCATGATAGCCGCGCTCGCGGCCGATGAAGCGGGTGCGGCTGCCTTCGCCGCGATGGCGGTGATAGGCGAGCGCAACCTTCAGCGCGGTGTCGACGGCCTCGCTGCCGGAGTTGGCATAGAGGACGTAGTCAAGGTCGCCCGGCGCCATCAGTGTGAGCTGCGAGGAGAGCTGGAACTGCTGCGGGTGGCCGTACTGGAACGGCGGCGCGTAATCCATGTTCGCCGCAGCGTCCTGGATCGCCTTGACGATCGGCGCGCGGGTGTGGCCGGCGTTGACGCAGAAGAGGCCCGCCGACGCGTCGATGACCTTGCGGCCGTCGGGCGTGATGAAGTGCATGTCCTTTGCGCCGGCGAAGAGCCGCGGGTTCTTCTTGAAGGAGCGGTTGGGGGTGAACGGCACCCAATACGACTCGAGTTCGTTGGGCTTCATATCGAGCGGGGCCATGGGGCTCCTCCTGGCTTGATCGGCTCACGATCGGAATGGAATGTCTGGTTTCGCAAGACGATATCAGGCGTCTCGCATGTTTGAAAGTGCGCGCGGCGCTTGCGACGGCAGATCGGCGTTGCAATAAGAGACGCCGCCGGACATTTCCCTGCGGCGCAACATCGCTTTCGCCCTTCTCCGGGACGCACACCTTGATGACGGACTTCGTGCTCGTGTTTATCGGCCCCGCGGGCGGGGGCGGCCCGGTTGAGGACGCCGCGCGGGAGATCCTGCCCGCGGTGTCCGGACATGGCCCACTGTGGCTATCGGAGGGCGAGGCCTGCGAGATCGCGTTTTCGACCGATGGCCCGGCGGCCGCGAAGCTCGTTCGCGATACGGTGGCCGCCCGCTGGCGCGACGCGCCGCTCGACATTTGCCTGCTCCCCGCCGGAGCGCGCCGCAAGCGCCTGCTGGTCGCCGACATGGATTCGACGATCATCCAGCAGGAGTGCATCGACGAGATGGCCGACATGCTGGGTCTCAAGGCCCGCATCGCCGCCATCACCGAGCGCGCCATGCGCGGCGAGCTGGAGTTCGAGGCGGCGCTGACGGAGCGGCTGGCGCTGTTGGCTGGGCTTGGCGAGGGCGAGCTTCAGCGCGTGTTCGACGAGCGCGTGACGCTGATGCCCGGGGCGCGCACGCTGATCGCGACGATGAGGGCGGCGGGTGCGTACACGGCGCTCGTGTCGGGCGGGTTCAACTTTTTTACCTCCCGCGTCGCGGCGGCGGTCGGATTCGACGTCAATCAGGCCAATACGCTGGAGGTCGTCGGCGGTAAGCTAACAGGTCGTGTGATCGGGCCGATTCTCGGGCGCGAGGCGAAGCTCGCCGCGCTCGAGCATTACCGCGCCGAGCGGGGACTGGCGGCGGAGGAGACCATGGCGGTCGGCGACGGCGCCAACGACCTCGCAATGATCGAGGCGGCGGGCCTCGGCGTCGCCTATCGCGCCAAGCCGCTCGTGGCCGCCGAGGCGGATGCCGGGATCACCCACGGCGATCTCACCGCGCTCCTGTTTCTGCAGGGCTACCGGCGCGCCGAGTTCGTCGAGACCCGCTGATGTGCGCCCGGGTCGCGCTTACTTGAAGCAGGCGGACTTTTCGGCGCCCTTCAGGATGATCTGGAGGCCGACGAGGCCCTCGGGCACCGTAAGCGGGGTTTTCCCCTCGGAGCAGCCGTTGATCACGGTCGGCCCCTCGATGACCAGCCGCAGGTAGTCCGCCTTCGGCTCATTGGGCTTGGTCGGCAGCGCCTCGGCCTTGAACCGCCCCACGGTCTTGTCGCCGCACTTCATGGCGCAGTTGAACGCCAGATTCTCGCCGACGCAGGAGGTCGTGTGATCGTCCGCCATTGGGGCGTTGGCGCCCTTGAGCTGGATGCCGATGTGGAAGCGCGTCTCGGGGATTGGCTTGTTCTCAACCTTGAGCTGCAGCGGCTGGAGGTCGATGCGGCTCACGAAGGCCGCTGCCGGGTCCTTCTCGACGCCGGTCTCGTCATCGACCTTGTAGATGAAGCAGGTGCCCGGCACGGATTCGGCCTTGGCCGGCAGGTCGTCCGCGGCGCGCAGACTGGTCGTCGCCAGCAGCGGGGCAACCAAGGCCATGACCAGTCTCAGCATCTTTTCTCCAGGACAGCGGTGGCACCAGCCGTGCCAACTCAAAGCGGTCCAGAGTGCAGCCTAGGGGGACCGCCGATCAAGCATCATCGCAAAGAAAGTCGGACAAAATCGCGTGCGGCCGTAATATTTCTCACGGCGAGGCAACAGGTGAGCCCAGCAAAGCGATCGCGCGAGGCCGGAAGTGTTCTAGGACCGCCGCCTGAGCGCCGCCCACAGCCCCGCGATGAAGCCGATGAGGCCGCCGACCGGTCCGACCGCGAAGAAGGCGAGCATTGCCCGCTGGCCCTCGAAATCGGACACGCCGATCAGGCCGCCGATACCGAGAAATGCAAACGCCGCAGCCGCCCACCCGGCCACCAGTCCGAGCAATGCGGCCAGCACGGCAATGACGTAGCGCACGCGGCGTCTCTCGGGGGATGGAGCAGGCGGCGATCTGGAAATCGCCGCGCCGATTGAGGACAGGTCTCGCTCAGGCCTGCCCTTCGGTCTCGAACATGGTCGAAGCCAGTGCCTCGCGGCTGTCCTTGCCCGCCCAAACCACGAACTGGAAGGCTTGGTAGTAGCGCTCGCACGCTTCGAGGGCGGCTTTTAGCAGCGCCTCGCATTGGCTTTGCGTGGCAATGGCGCCGTTGAGCATAAGGCCCTGGCGGAACATGATCAGGCCCTCGCGGGTCCACACGTCGAAGTGGCCCAGCCAGAGCTGCTCGTTGATCTGCGCGACGAGGCGATAGACCTCGCTCAGGCGGTTGTCGGGCACCTTGAAATCGAACGCGCAGGCGATATGCAACGATTCGAGATCCTCCCGCCAATTGAGCGAGATCTGGTAGTCGGTCCAGTTGCCGGCGACGACGAGCGTCAGCTCGTCCTCGTGCGTACGGTCGCAGGCCCAATCCTGGGCGCCGGCCACCTGCTCGATCAGATCGACCGGGTTCCTTGCGCTCGTGTAGCCTGTCTCAGCCAATGCCATGCGGTCCCCTCGTTTGGCGCGTCGCCTTTTCGTGGCGCCTTCCCCCTGCCAGAAGTGCGCGGGCGAAGCGGTGCGCAGAACGGAGCTAATCGAAGCTACCCCGTGCTCGCAAGGCGCGGCCCGTCTTCTCCACGATCAAAGTAAACGAGGGTGGCAAAAAGAAGGGAGAGCGCCTCTCCAGGTGATGAACCCGTGGAGAAGCTGTGGGCGGACATTGGATTTGCGGGGAATATCACCGGAGGGGTCTGGCGCGCCGCGCGGGCGCGATTCAACGCGCGTAGCCAGCACTGCGTGGGCAAATCGCCCCGATTGCTACGCGCTGCTTTTCGAGCCGTTCGCGAGCTGCGATTCGAGTGCGGCAATACGCGCAGCCAGGGCGTCGTTCTCTTCGCGCGCCTTCTGCGCCATCGCCTTCACGGCTTCGAATTCCTCGCGCGAGACGAGCTCCATCTCGCGCACGAAACGCTCGGCCTGTGATCGCATCAGCGTTTCCGCTTCACGCCTGACACCCTGCGCGGCACCCGCGGCGTCGGTGAGCAGCTTGGCCAGCTCGTCGAGCAGGCGGTTGTTGGTCTGGGTCATCTGGTCCTCCACCGCGTGCGGTCGGTTGGCACCGTCAGTTGTCTGGCCCTCTGCTAGCACGAGGCGCCGGCAACGGCCACGTGCGTGACGGCGCGGACTGTCGCGCCGGTTAACCAGGTGCACACGCCGGCATCGCTGCTGCGGCCTCGTCGGCGATCGGGTCAGCAATAACTTCGTCGATCGGGCCGAGCAGCACGTGGGGGCATGGCTGCCACCCCGGTCTGGCAGGGTGGCCCGCAAGACGGTTGCAGCACGATCAGTTTTCCTTGCGGCAGGCAAGAGAGTGGGTGATCGCCTCGAGGTGTGGGCATGCCCGGCGATCATACGTCGCGGCCCGCGCCTTGACAGCGCCTCCCCGCTCGCCGAAAGGTCCGGTCAACCACCGTTCAGGAGCCAGTGCGGCCTTCCATGAGTCCCTTCGCCAGCCTGCTCGCCATTCCTTTTCCGGCCATCGATCCCATCGCTCTGCAGATCGGCCCGATCGCCATTCGCTGGTATGGGCTCGCCTATGTCGCGGGCCTGCTGCTCGGATGGTTCTACCTCAAGCGCCTGCTGGCGACGCCGCGTCTGTGGTGGGACGACAAGTCGCCATTCACGACGACGATGGCCGATGACCTGTTCGTGTGGGTCGCGGCGGGCGTCATCATCGGCGGCCGCCTGGGCCATGTGCTGCTCTATCAGCCCGGCTACTACCTCAGCCATCCGCTGGAGATTCTCTACGTCTGGCAGGGCGGCATGGCGTTCCACGGCGGCATGCTCGGGACCATCCTTGCCATGTATCTGTTCGCGCGGCGCAACGGCATCCCGGCGCTGAGCGTGATGGACACGGTTTCCGCCGCCGTGCCGCTCGGTCTCATGTTCGGTCGCATCGCCAACTTCATCAACGCAGAGGTCGTCGGCAGCGAGACGACGATGCCGTGGGGTATCGTTTTTCCCAACTGGGGCGATGCGCCGCGCCATCCCGTGCAGCTCTACGAGGCGGCACTCGAAGGCCTCGTTCTCTTCCTGATCCTGCGCTACCTGATCTATCGCCGCAAGGCGCTCGCCACGCCCGGTCTGATCGGCGCGGCGTTCCTCGCGGGCTACGGTTCGTTCCGCATCGTCTGCGAGTTCTTCAAATACGACGAGTATCGCACCATCGTCGCCGATGGCTGGCTGACGACGGGAATGATCTACTCGATCCCGATGGCGCTGTTCGGCATCGTCGCATATCTCGTGCTGCGGCCGAGGGCGACGGGATGACGGTCGGCGCGGACGAGACGCCTCTCGCGCGCCTCCTTATCGAGAGGATCAGGCGCGATGGTCCGATCCCCGTCCACGACTACATGGACGCCTGTCTCAACCATACCGAGCACGGCTATTACCGCAGCCGCGATGCAATAGGCGCGCAGGGCGATTTCATCACCGCGCCCGAGATTTCTCAGGTTTACGGCGAGCTGATCGGTCTGTGGGCCGGCGTGGTGTGGCAGCAGATGGGATCGCCGCCGCGCGTGCACCTTGTCGAGCTCGGCCCAGGGCGCGGCACGCTGATGCGCGATGCATTGCGGGCGGCATCGCGGGTGCCGGGATTCCGTGACGCGCTGGATGTCACGCTCGTCGAGCAGAACGCGACGCTTGCGGCGGTGCAGCGCAAGGCGCTTGGCGACAGAGGTGTCGCGGTGCGCTGGGTCGATGACTTCGCCACCCTCGCCAATGCGACGCGTGGTGGCGCTACCGTCGTCATTGGCAACGAGTTCCTCGATGTCATCCCGGTATCGCAGCGCGAATGGAACGGCGATGGCTGGATCGAGCGCGGCGTCGGCGTCGATAGCGCGGGCCGTTTGGCGTTCGCCGGGATGAGGAAGGCCGACCCGCCCAACTGTGCGCCAGCGAACCCCCAGCCCGGCGCCATCGTCGAGAAACGCGATACGCACGGCATCACCGCAGCGCTGCGCCGTCTCGCCGATATCGGCCCGCTCGCCGCGCTCTTCATCGACTATGGCTACGAGAGCACCGCTGTCGGCGACACGCTGCAGGCCATGCGCGGACAACGTTACGAGCATCCGCTCGCCGCGCCCGGTGCCGCCGATCTCACCGCGCACGTGGATTTCGCTGCCTTTGCCGCCGACGTGCGCGACGCCGGGCTCGCCGTCGACGGCCCACGCACGCAGGCGGAATTTCTCGGCGCCCTTGGCATCGTCGAACGCACCTCGCGGCTGATGGCCGCCAATCCGCACGCTGCCATTGCTCTCGAAGCCGCGACCGCGCGGCTGCTCGCACCGACCGGCATGGGCACGCTGTTCAAGGCGATCGGGCTGCGCAGTCCCAGCCTGTCGCCGCTGCCTGGATTGTAGCTTTTGCTTGCCGCGGGTGCCGACGGCCCGTGCCGAAGGCGCGTCTTCGACACGACCTACCGGCACCGCGGAACTGCCTCGCCGGTCGCGATCTCACGGCGCGCTCTTCGAGCGCCACGTAGACAAACTCTGGCTCATGCGGTGGTGGCCGAAGGCCGCGAGGCTGGGACCCAAACGAGAGGCGGCAGCCGCGGCGCCAGTAGCCGGAGGCGTTGGCGTCCGCGGCTAGTATAGCTACCGCTTAAACAAGCTCTCCGCGGCGGCGCTGTGGGCCTTCTTTTTCGTGATCTCCGCTCGAATGCGGACGATCTCGGCCTCGAATGCCACGATCCGGGCTTCGAGTTCGACCAGCGACAGCTTGTCGAGATTGTCGCCGATGCCGGCGGACTTGACGGTTTTTTCCTTCGCTTCATCCCAATCCATGGACATGGCCGCCTCCTCCGCGCTCTCGGCGGTCGCCGTGCCGCCGTTTGTCCCCGCTGCTGCCGGCCGGTCCAGGATGGCGGCCATGCGGTCGCGATCCTATCAGCTCGGTTGTCTCGCCCGGCTCCTGGGCGTCCCAGAGGCCGACCTCGGCAATCCTACATTCTATGGCCGGCTGCGCCTGCTCGCCAAGCTGGAGCGGCGGCTCCGGGCGGAGCGCGGGCGGGACCTCGCCCGGCACTGGAGCTATGAGCCAGGCCGCCACACGGCGATCTACCTTGCCTACCGTGCGGAAAGGGACGCAATTCGCCGCGATTTCGGCATCGATCCGCCGCCGCCATCCGCCGAGACGCTCCGCCGGAAACCCTGCGGCCCGAATGCGTCTGGTCGGTCCGCCCGTGCATCGCTAGTCTTGCGCCAGAACGAAGACAGGCCCGGCCGCAGAAGCCGCGGCACGGGAGAGAAGCGGATGCCCAAGGACGACAACGGCGCGCCGCCGCCGCAAGGCTGGCAAAGCGAGCTCGATGAGCTAGAGCTGCGCCAGCATCTTGCCAAGGAGATGGGCGGCACCGACAAGGTCGACCGCCAGCACCGCGAGGGCAAGCTCACGATCCGCGAGCGCATCGGGCGCCTCGTCGATCCCGGCACCTTCAGCGAGATCGGCACGCTGACGGGCCTCGCCCAGTACGACGCGGAGCACCGCCTCACGACGGTGACGCCGGCCAACCGCCTTTCGGGTCGCGCCATGATCGACGGCCGCCCCGTCATCGTCAGCGGCGATGACTTCACCGTGCGCGGTGGCTCGGCGGACGCAACGATTCCGGAGAAGACCGTCATCGCCGAGCGGATGGCGAACGAGCTGCGCCTGCCCATCGTGCGCATCATCGAGGGCTCGGGCGGTGGCGGCTCGGTCAAGACGATCGAGACGACGGGCCGCGCCAATCTGCCCGGTGGTCTCGGTGGCTCGTCGATGCGCTACAAGTATCTCGCTGACAACCTCGGCCTCGTGCCGGTCGTCGCGCTGGGTCTCGGATCGGTGGCCGGTCTCGGCGCCGCGCAGGTCTCGGCGAGTCACTACTCCATCATGACCAAGAAGACGTCGGCGATGTTTGTCGCCGGGCCGCCTGTGGTTGCGCGTATCGGCGACAAGCAGGCGCTGTCGAAGCAGGAGCTTGGCGGCTGGGAGATCCAATGCGGCGCCGGTGCCGTCGACGATGCCGTCGATACCGAGGAGGAAGCGTTCGAGCGCGCGCGCCACTTCCTCTCCTACCTGCCATCGTCAGTCTACCAAGTCGCGCCGCGCGGGCCTCGCATCGATCCCCCTGGTCGGCGCGAGGACTGGCTGTTCAACGCAATCCCACGCAATCGCAACCAGCCCTACAAGATGCGCCCGATCATCGAGGCGCTGGTCGACCGCGGCTCGTTCTTCGAGATGGGGCGCCATTTCGGTCGTCCCGTCATCACAGGCCTCGCGCGCATCGACGGCCTGCCGGTTGCGGTCATGGCGGGCGATCCGTTCCATGTCAGCGGGGCCTGGACCGCGGACGCGTGCAGCAAGGTGATCCGTTTCGTCGATCTGGCCGAGACGTTCCACATTCCGATCGTGCATCTCGTAGACTGCCCTGGATTCATGATCGGCCTCGAAGCCGAGCGCGCGGCGACCATCCGCCTCGGCGTGCGCGCGATGGCGGCGATCAACCAGACCACGGTGCCATGGTGCTCGATCATCATCCGCAACGTGTTCGGCGTCGCCGGCGCCGCGCACGTCCCGGCCGGGCGCTATGCGATGCGCTATGCGTGGCTGTCGGCGTGGTGGGGATCGCTGCCACTCGAAGGCGGCATCGAGGCTGCCTACCGCGCCGAGATCGATGCGGCGGACGATCCGAAAGCCAAGCTCGCCGAGATCGAGGATCGCCTCAACGCACTGCGCTCACCATTCCGCACGGCGGAGACGTTCGCGGTCGACGAGATCATCGATCCGCGCGACACCCGGCGACTGCTGTGCGATTTCGCCAACCTCGCCGAGCCGCTTCGCACGCCCGGCCCGCGCACGTTCGGGATGCGGCCTTAGCGCCGCCCTGCCTACGCCGCGACTTTCGCGAGGCCGTTGTTGAGCACCACGACATCGCGCTCGACGCAGCGCGACCGGAACGAGATCTCCGAGCCGTTGCCCCAGATCTCGGTCCGGATCGTCTCGCCCGGATAGACCGGCGACGAGAATCGCACCTGCATATGCTTGAGCTTGCTCGCATCGCCGCCGCAGGCGAGCTTCGCGAGCGCGCGACCGGCAACCGCGTAGGTGCACAGGCCGTGCAGGATCGGCGCGCGGAACCCGGCGATGGCTGCGACCTTGGGGTCGGCGTGCAGCGGGTTCATGTCGCCCGACAGCCGGTAGATCAGCGCCTGGCGTGGCAGCGTCGGGATGTCGAGCGTCGCGTCCGGGGCGCGCTCGGGCACCGCGTGCACCGCGGGCGTCGGGCCGGAAGGGCCGCCAAAGCCGCCGTCGCCGCGCAGGAAGCTCGTCGACTCGAGCGTCGCCACGTGCGTACCGCTCGACTTCTCGATGATGTCACGCTCGGAGATCAGCAGCGCGCCGCGATCCTTGCCCTTGTCGATGAGGCCTGTGATGCGCGTGCGGCCGATGAAGACGCCGGAGGTCGGCACCGGCGCATGGATGGTGATCGACTGCTCGCCGTGCACGACCTTGCGCCAGTCGACGCCGAGCCCACTGTCCTTGAGCCAGAAGCCCTGGTAGCCGAGCACCGTCACCATCGTCGGCAGCGCCACGAGGTTGTCCTCGTAAACGTACTTGAGATCGCTCTCGTCGAGGGGGTCGCTGCCACAGCCGGCGCCGAGGGCATAGAGCATGGTGTCGCGCGCCGTGAACGTCTGCACGACGTCCTCGAACTTCCAGTTGCGCAATCTCTCGGCGTCCATGGCCATGGGGCAAGTTTCCTCGTTGATGTATCGTGGATATGTCAGACTGCCATGGCCGCTCCGGAGAGGTCAAACCGGCGGCAGGCAGGTTCTTGACGCGGGTCAAGGCGGCGCCGACGGGAAACCATCAACCGTCCCGACGCATTGACAAGCAACCAGAGCACGCAACGGCGCCGAGCGACCGAGCCCCTGAACGATGACCACGCCGACCGAGACCGAGATCACCGCATTCCTCGCCGACGCGTCGTCGTACGCTTCGCGCCCCGATCGCGTCGAGGTGATCGAGACCCACGCGGCACGCATTTTTCTTGCTGGCGACGAGGCCATCAAGGTCAAGAAGCACGTCCGGCTTCCCTATCTCGACTTCTCGACGCTGGAGAAGCGCCACGCCGCGTGCGCGCGCGAGCTTGAGCTCAATCGGCCGGCGGCACCGGACATCTATCTCGGTCTCGTGGCGATCACGCGCGGCAAGGATGGCGGTCTCTCCTTCGCCGGAACAGGTGACACGGTCGACGTGGCGGTACGGATGCGGCGCTTCGATCAGACCGCCGTGATGACGCACGCTGCGGAGCAAGGACGCATCGATACCTCGATGGCCAAGGCGATGGCGGATGTCGTGTGCCTTTCCCATGAAGCTGCGACCGTCGCGATGTCCGGCGATGGCATCGAACGCTTGGCCGACATCGTCGCCGATATCGAGACGGCGTGCGGGGCGGTTGGCGAGGAGGCGATCCGCGCAGGCCGCAGCCGGTTCGTCCGCGCGGCCGGCGAGCATCTCTCGCGCGTGCGGCCGCTGATTGCGCAGCGCGCCGCGCAGGGCTTCCGCCGGCGCTGTCACGGCGATCTCCATCTCGGCAACATGGTGCTGTGGCACGGCAAGCCGGTGCCGTTCGACGCGCTCGAGTTCGACGAGGAGATGGCGACGATCGACGTGCTCTATGACCTCGCGTTCCTGCTGATGGATATCGAGCGCCTCGGTCTGCGCGCCGCTGCCAATACTCTCCTCAATCGCTACCTGTGGCGCACCGATGCGCGCAATCTCGAAGGCCTCGCGGCGCTGCCGCTGTTCATGGCGCTGCGCGCCGGCATCCGCGCCATGGTCGAAGTGCATCGCGGGCTCAACAGCAACGCGCCAGCGTCCGAAACCACCGCGCACGTGCAGGGCTATCTCGACACTGCGAATTCATTGCTGACACCAGCGGCGCCGTGCCTGATTGCGGTCGGCGGCCTGTCGGGGACCGGCAAGTCAACGCTCGCGGCGGCGCTCGCCCCTGCGATCGGTGTTGCGCCGGGTGCCGTGCATTTGCGCAGCGACCTGGAGCGGAAGCGGATGTTTGGAGCCGGCGAGACCGAGCGCCTGCCGGACGAAGCGTACACGCATGGCGTCACGGCCAAGGTGTACGCGACGCTTGCCATCGAGGCGGCGGCCGTGCTGGGAAGCGGATATGCGACCGTGGTCGACGCGGTACACGCCGCGCCGGACGAACGCGAGGCGATCCAGCTGGTCGCGCGGGCAGCCGGTGTGCCGTTCGTCGGCATCTGGCTCGACGCGCCGCAGCAGGTGCTGACGACGCGCGTCGAGGCGCGCCGCGGCGACGCATCGGACGCGACTGCTGCGGTGGTCGCGCATCAGATGGAGTACGACCTCGGCGCCGTCACCTGGCACCGGCTCGATGCGGGTGGCAGCTTCGAAGCGACGCGGTCACGGGCGGCGGCGCTGATCGCCGCGACCGTGCCTCACATGCTGTAAGCGCGCACTTTCACGGCACGTCGAGCACGATGTACTCGTCCTCGACACTGACGCTGAAGGTTTCGGCCTTGTACGGCCCCTCGACGACGCTGGCGCCCGCCTCGACGGCCACGGGAAACTGCATCAGTCGCAGCCGCCGAGGGTCGCAGTAGGAGCGCCCCGTGCGCACGTCGAACTCCCACTGATGCCACGGGCAGCGCAGGATCTCTCCGGCGCGATCGTACTGGTAGTCGCCGGGGCCATCGGAGCGCACGAGCCCCGTCAGCAGGCCGCCGCACAGGCTCGCGCCCTTGTGCGGGCATTTATCGGAGAGCGCGAACAATTCGCCCTTGATGTTGAGCACCACGATGTCGCGGCTGTCGACGCTCACCTTCTTGCGGGTGCCGGGCGGCAGATCGGCGGCGCGGGCAACGACATGACGGGTCACATGCGATCTTTCAGTTCAACCGGAACACGGCCTTGCCGTTCTCGGCGCAGATGCGGTGGTGCTGCTCGGGCGTGACGCCCGCCGGGAAGGCGCGGAACGGGTCGTCGAAGTCCCAGTGCGGGTAGTCCGAAGCGAACAGCAGCTTGTCCCAGCCGATCCAGTTCATCACGTCGAGCACGTGACGGCGGTCGTCCGGCTCCTCCATCGGCTGTGTCGTGAAGTAGACGTGGTCACGGATGTATTCCGACGGACGCCGCTTCAGATGCGGGACCTCGCCGCGCATCCGCTCGAACAGCTTGTCGAGGCGGAACGCCAGCGCCGGTGCCCACGCGAAGCCGCCCTCAATCATGACGACCTTGAGCTTCGGGAAGCGCTCGAACACGCCCTCGATGACCAGGCTCGTGACGACGGTCTGGCACGAGGTCGAGTGACCCGCGCCTTCCTCGATGTAGTACGACGGCCAGCCCGCGCCCGATACCGGATGCCCGCTGGTGCCAAACACGTGGAAGCCGATCGGCAGATTGTAGCGCTCGGCCGCCTCGTAGATCGGCCAGTAGCGGCGGTTGCCGAGCGGCTCCGCCGAACGCGTCAGCAGGAACACCTGGCCGAAGTCGGTGTCGGCACCGCAGCGCTCGATCTCCTTGGCCGAGGCGACGCCGTCCTCGTAGGGCACGACGAGGCCCCCCTTGAGGCGCTTCTCGGGACGCGTGAAGACATCGCGCTGCCAGTCGTTGGTGGCCGCGCACATGGCGGCGGAGAGCTCGAGGTTCATCTCGCCCTGGCCGGTGTTGCCGAGGGGGCCGAGGATGCCGTGCTCGATGCCGTAGGCGTCGAGGTGCTGCTCCTGCATGAGCCGCAGCGACGAGCCGGGCCGTCCGCCCTCCTCGGGCCACGCGTCGCGCCGGCAGGCGAGCGGCGCCGATTTCGGGTATGGCTCGCCGTTGGCGCTGCCGTGCTTGCGGCGCATCCCGTAGGTCTCGTAGTGGTCCCACCAGCGCTTGGAGAGATACGGCTTGATGTCGCTCATCGCGCGCACGGCGGGATGGATGTCACCGTCGATGACGGCGAGACGGTTCGGCGCGGCGCCGCCCTTGCCGTTGTCTGTGGTGAGCGCGGGGGCTACGGGCAAATCAAGCGGCATGGCTGCCTCCTAACCTTGAATAGGTAGCGAGTGGATTGTCGATCAAGATCTTCTTGCGCAGAGTCGCGTCGATGCCGATCGGCAGCATCGCGTCGCCGTCGAACTGCCAATGCGGGAAGTCGCTCGCGAACAGCAGCATCTGGTCGGACTGGAGCTGGTCCATCAGCCGCCCGACCGTCTCGGCGGAATTGGGCGCATC
>VFQN01005086.1_pt1 | contig 16547 bp, 12 predicted proteins | sample 3512371 | NCBI WGS metagenome assembly VFQN01 (sample SAMN10412370, study PRJNA504923) | tailings metagenome | isolation source: Replicate 2 from Balatoc abandoned mine | place: Philippines: Itogon, Benguet | collected 2017-08-28 | reverse complement strand
TGACCGTTTTCCAGCACGGCGTTCAGGCGCCGCTCGTTGCGGCGCGCCCGGGCGGTGGCGGGTCCGAAGAGGGTCTTGTAGGGAGCGAGTTTGGTTATCTGTAGAGGTTTCGGTCGGTGCTGGTTCCAGGCGAGCGCAATCGCGGCGATGCACGCGGCGAATGCGATGGCGGAAGCGGCGATCAGCAGGCGGATCGTCTGCCGCGCCTGGGCGTCGAAAGCCTGCTGGCGGCTGGCGAGCTTCTGGCGCTCCAGCTCGGCCAGTTCCACAAGCGTGGCGCGGATCCCTCCGGACACGTCGTACATGGCGCGCAGCAGCGGGCGCGCCACCGCCATGTCGCCCGGTCCTGCCCGGGCAAGCAGCGTGGCGAGGTGATCGGCGCGGCGCGCCAGGGCTGCGGCAGTCTTGTCGAGCCGTTCCAGCTGGGCTGGGTCATCAGCGAGGAGGTGCCGCAGCTGGGGGATAATCGTCTGGAGCTGCTCGGCGCCACGCCAGATGTCGTCGGGGTCGTCGGTCGCCAGTTCCTCGACATAATAGGCTGCGCGCAACGCCGTACGCATCATGCCTACCCGCAGATCCATCGCCAGATCCAGGACGCGGCGCGACTGCTGAAGCCATGCCCGCCCGCGCTCTTCCTGGTCGAGATAGCGAAGCCCCAGGTAGCCCGTGATCGAGAACAGGGCCAGGATCGCGGCGGCGGTGCACCAGACGACCCGGCGCTTCGTGCGGGGCAGGCCCGCCGGCACCGCGAGCGACCTCCCGCCCACGACGCCCGGCGCCGTCACGACCGCCGGCCGGCCATGCCGGCACCCGGCCACGCAGCCTCGCAGACGACCGCGTGCGCACACGACCGGCAGGGTCGAGGCTGGTCAGGCGTCATGCACATCCGGGATCAACGGCTGCCGAGCAGCTTGCGGACGCTGACCATGAGCTGCTCGATGGCAATCGGCTTGGTCAGGTATTCCTGCGCCCCGAAGCGGTAGCCCGAGATCATGTCGACCTGGTGGGAGCGCATCGTCAGCATGATCACCGGAATCTTTTCGGTGTTCTTGATGGTCCGCAGCTTCTTGAGCGCGTCCAGCCCGTCCATCACCGGCATGTTGCCGTCCAGGATGATCAGGTCCGGCGTGCTCTCCTGGGCCATCCTGATCGCATCGGCGCCGGTCCCACCGACCCGCACCGCGTAACCCTTCTGTTCCAGCGCGAAGCGCACCAGCTCGCGCAGATGCGGATCGTCGTCGACGACCAGGATGTCGCGCCGGTTGGCTGCAGCGGCCGAGGGGGTCGCCGGGGCGAACTCCTCCTTTGTCCTGAAGAAGATCTTCGATAGGAACGACACAAAGGCTCCCTTCAAATGCTCGTCGCGCGACAGGTACGCCGACCGAAGGTTATGCCCCTGGCCATCGTCGAACGAGCCGCATGCGACCTGCCGAACCAGGGCGGATGGCGGTGAACAGCCAAGGTCTACGCCCTGGTCCTGGCAATGAATCGCCGCCGCCTCGCCACCACCACATGGACGCAACCACTGCGGGTTTTCCAGACGTCATAAAAATCACACGTTACTCTTCAAAAGTTTCCGAATTTCTCTAAGTAGATTTTCACTGTGTCGAGTACACACATTATACCAGCGGGAGCCGCTGCAGACCTGCATCATCGAATGTTGCTTCGCAATGCACTATTTTCCGGTAAATGTCGATGCGGCCCAATAGGACGTCCTGCCTTTTGCGCCGCCTTTCCCCCTGTGCGTGAGTACCGGCCGAAACGAGCAACCCGGATGTGGACGAAAGGGACATTTTCCGCTTGTCGCTGGAGTGCCGATGAAGATTGGTGAGCTGACATCGGCCCGGGAGCAGGCCCGTGATGCCGCACGCGCCCGGCCGCTGAAGCAGAAGTTCTGCGAGATGCCGTTCACCGGCGTGGGCATCCGCGACGTGCTGCGCTACCTCGAGCAACGCACGATCAATGACTCGTTCACCTATATCGTCACGCCCAATGTCGACCATGTCGTCCGCAACTGGCGCGACAAGGGCCAGCTGGCCGAGATCTACGAGGATGCGGAACTGTCCTTGTGCGACAGCCGCATCGTCAGCCTGATCGGCAGGCTCAGCGGCGTTTCCCTTCCGGTCGTGACTGGCTCGGACCTGACGTCCATCCTGCTGGAATACACGATCGATCCGCAGGAGCGCATCACCGTCATCGGCGGGTCGGAGCAGGTGGTGGCGCGGCTGGCGCGCCGCTATGGCCTGCAGGACATCCGCCACTTCAACCCGCCCATGGGCTTCATCCGCGACCCGGCCGCGGTGCTGGAGACTGCTCAGTTCGTCGAGCGCAACCCGAGCCGGTTCGTGTTCCTGGCCGTCGGCTCGCCGCAGCAGGAAATCCTGGCGCGCACCATCAAGCAGCGCGGCCAAGCGGTCGGCATCGGCATGTGCGTCGGCGCCTCGCTCCTGTTCCTGACCGGCGACCTGCAGCGTGCGCCGGTATGGATGCAGCGGGCGAAACTGGAATGGCTGCACCGCCTGGCCCAGGAACCCAAGCGGATGTGGCGGCGCTACCTGTACGACGCTCCCAAGATCCTGCGCATCGCCGCAGAGTACAAGCGCGAGCAGCGCATCCTGGTCAGCGTGGTCGTGCCGACCTCCCGCCACGAAGAGCTCCTGCCCCGCCTGATCGAACGCTGCGGCGGGCAGACCGGCTTCAACGCCGGGTCCATCGAGCTGATCGTGGTCGACCGCTCCACCGAAGGCTCGGCCCGGGCGATCGTCGACCGCAACGTCGGCAGGAGCCGTGCGCTGGCGCGCTACCTGCACGCGCCGGGCGCCGGCATCGCCCGGGCCCGGGGGCTGGGCGTCGGCCAGGCGCAGGGCGAATTCGTGGCATTCCTCGACGAGCGTGCCCTGCCAGCGGACAACTGGCTGGAAGCGATGCTCAAGATCCACCGGATCTACGATTCGGACGTGGTCATCGGCCCGGTGGAGGTGGTGCCGGAGGGGTCGCCGCCCCGGCATTTCGAACTCTACCAGGAAACGTTCGGCTACACCAACGATGCCACCACCGGCACGAGCTTCGAGCTGCGCCGGCCGATGCAGTTCACCGGCGGCGGCTCCTTCGTGCCGTTCATGGTCAACAACGCGATGATGCTGAAGGCGAACTATCCGAGCCTCGGCAATACGCAATTCCGCGGCCTGGGCACGGGCGAGGACGTGCTGTTCTTCCAGCGCATGCTGCGCCAGGGAAAGCGCCTGACCTGGTGCGCGGAGGCGCGGGTGGAGCAGCACGTGGCCACGGAAATGCTGCGGCCCGCTGCGCTGCTCGCCCGGCAGTTCCGGCGCAGCCAGCTCACCGGCGCAACCGCCTTAGGGCCGCCCACGCTGCGGGCCGACGTCGCGGCCTGGATCGCGATCGGCCTGCTCCAGATCCTGGGCGGCATCCTCCGGGCGCTGGCCTGGCCGGTTTCCCGCGGCCGCGGCCTCAAGGGAGTTCGCTCGGTGGCCTCCGGCCTTGGCAAGCTGGCCCTGCTCGGTGGCCGGGACCGCGGCGGGCCAAGCGGGGAGGTGATCGCACCGCCAGCGCCCGCGCCGGTCGAGCCGCCGCCCGTCGCGCCTGTTGCGATCGTGCTGGAGCCACTGGAAACGGCGGCATCGCACGGCCGGTGGCGCTGGTGGCGGCGGGACCAGGGACGCAGGGCCGCCTGAGCGCCCGCATTCGTCGCGCGTAGAAGCTGGAAGAGAAGCAGGGAAACAAACGTTGGCCGCCAACATCCTTCTGGAAGATGCCGACAGCCGGCGATCGAACCGGCCGCTCGCCGTTTCCGAGCGGAGCGCCGGGCTTGGCCTGCTGGCGATCGACTTGGTCCTGCTGGCCCTGGTGATGGCCGTCGCGATTCTCGCCGGAACATGGAGCAACCCGGCCTTCCTCCTTCTGACCCTCGTGCAGCTCCTGACCTTCCTGCCGTGGAAGGCCCTGCTCGGCCTTTATCCCGGCCACGGCCTGGCCCGCGCCCAGCGCATGCAGAAGGTCGTGCTGGCCGTCGCCGCCGCGACCGTCACCAGCCTGGGCCTGGTCGAAATCGTTCGCTGGATCGTGGACGATCCGGAGATGCGCTTTGCCTTCTGGCCAATCCTGCTCGCCGGCATGGTCCTGGGCCTGGGCGAGCCGGTAGCGCGGCGGATCCTGATGCGGCTGGACCGCTGGCAGCAGCCGGTCTTCATCTTCGGCGGCGGCGACGCGGCCGCCAGCGTGGTCCGCCAGCTGGCCTTCTACCCGCACCTGGGCCTGCGCGCCGTCTGCATCGTCGACGAAGGCTCGATCTACATCACCGAGGAGTACCAGGGCATTCCGGTGATCCGCTTCCGCGAGCTCGGCGAGCATGCCAGCCTGCTCGGCATCACCACGACGGCGATCATCGTCGAGCAGTCGGTCGAGCGCAGCTTCATCCTGCGCCTCTACACGACCGGCATCTTCGAGAAGATCCTGCTGGTCCCGAACTGCCACGACCTGATCAGCCTGGGCTCGATCGTCCGCCCGGTCGGCGGCATGCTGGCGATCCAGGCCGGCAGCGAGCGGCCCTCGCCCTTGTCCGCCTGGATCAAGCGCGCCTTCGACAAGACCGCGAGCGGCGTGGCCCTGGTGGTCCTGTGGCCCGTCTTCGCCCTGATCTCGGCGATGGTGCGCGCCGACAGCCCAGGCCCTGCGATCTTCGCGCAACCGCGCTGGGCCGGGGCCGACCAGCAGTTCACGGCGATGAAGTTCCGCACCATGTACACCGACGGCGAGCGCCGCCTGCGCCGCCACTTCCTGAACGATCCGGCCGCCGAGCAGGAATATGCGCGCTTCCGCAAGCTCGACAACGATCCCCGCGTGACCAAGATCGGCCGGTTCCTGCGCGCCACCAGCCTGGACGAGCTGCCGCAGCTCATCAATGTCTGGCGCGGCGAGATGAGCATCGTGGGGCCGCGCCCCTATACCATGGACGAGGTCGGCAGGCTCGGGCCGGCCGTCGACATGCTGGGCATCGTCCGCCCCGGCATCACCGGCTTCTGGCAGGTTTCCGGCCGCAACCAGCGCACGTTCCGCGAGCGGATCGAGATGGACTGCTACTACGTGCGCAACAATTCCATCTGGTTCGACCTGTGGATCATCTACCGCACGGTCATCGCGGTGATCGCCAGGGAGGGCAAGTAGGTCAGTCCTTCCGGCCGTAGGGATAGGTGCCGTCCTGCGGCACCAGCTCGCCATAGCTCGGCGCGTAGGCGTCGTAGCTCGTCCGGTCGATCATGTTGACCACCACACCCAGGAGCGGCGCCGCCGCCTGTACGCTCATCCGCTGGCATGCCTCGCGGAGCGCCGACATCTCGGTCACCAGCCAGCGGCACACCAGCACGTTCGCGTCGACATAGCGCGCCAGGAACGGCGCATCGCTGGTCGGCAGGACCGGCGGGGTATCCAGCAGGACATAGTCGAAGCGCAGACGCAGCGCCTTGATGGTGGAAGCCAGCTGCCGGCTTTCCAGGAGCGGCAGGACATCGTCGCCGGCGGCGCGCGCCGGCAGCACCAGGAACGGCAGGGCCAGCAGGCGGGTGATCTCCGTTTCCCAAGCGTGGGACGGCATCGCCAGCAGGCGGTTGATGCTGGTGGCCTGGTGCTCCTCGGCGAACAGCCGGGCCAGGCGCGGCCGCCGCAGGTCCAGGTCCACCACCGCGACCCGCTTGCCGGAGCGGCGCAGCAACCCGGCCAGCCCGGACACGGTCGAGGACTTGCCCTCTTCTGGCGACGGGCTGGTCACCAGTACCACCAGGGATTCCCGGTCCGGCCGCGCCGCCTCCAGGTCGTGGTAGATGTGGCGCAGGCTTTCGGCATAGGCGCTGTTCGGGTTCTCCTCGACATAATGCTCCGGCCGCATCTTGCGGAACCGGCGCTCGGCAGGCAGCCGCCCGATCACCTGCTGGCCGGTCTGGCGCTCGACCTGGCGCGCCGAGCGGACCCTGGGGTCGCCGCGGTCACGGACCAGGGCCAGGAGCGTTGCCAGTGCGCTGGAGCCGATGAAGCCGACCAGCGGGTAGAACAGGAAGGGCGGCGACGAGGATTGGATGTCCGCCGACGCCTCGGCAATCATCTCGACATCCGGCTGCACCAGGGATTGCTGCTCGGCCAGGAGCTTGCGCTGGGTCAGCATCTCCTCGTAGAGGCGCCGGTTGACCTCGGCGTCGCGCTTGAGGTTGGCGCTCTGCACCATGGCATGCTGGTCGAGCGCGATCTTCTCCTCGGTCGCCTTGATCTCGTGGGTGACCTCCTCCGCCTTGACCTTGAGCAGGTCCAGGCTGCGCTGCACTTCCGCCAGGCTGCGCTCGGCCTCCTGGCGGATGCTGCGCCGAAGCGACGCTTCGTCCGCCCGCAATGCCTGGACCGCGGGATGGCCTTCGCCATAGCTGAGCAGCAGCTCCGCCCGCCGCCGCGCCATCTTGGCCGCCTCCAGGCCGAGCGTTTCCGCGGTCTGGCTGTCCAGGGCGCGCGCCAGCATGGTCGGGTCGGAGCTGCCCTGCAGTTCCTTCAGCGCAGTCACCCGTGCCTCGGTGACCGCGATCTCGCTGCGCAGCTGGATGAGCTCCAGATTGAGGTCGCTCACCCGGCGCGCCAGCGACTCGTCGGTCCCGTCGACCGGCAGCGCATGCTGGGCGCGGTAGTTCTCCAGCTCGCTGTCGGTGCGCTCGACCTCGTCGCGCAGCTGCGCCAGCCGCACCTCCAGGTAGCCCGATGCGTCGTCGGTCGTGTCGAGCTTGGTGGACAGCTGGTGCTGGATGTAGGTCCTGGCGGTCTCGTTGACCACCGAGGCCGCCAGGACCGGATCGGTTGCGCGGTAGGACAGCGTCATCGCGTAGCTCTGGCCGGCCTGCTCGACGCTGAGGTCGCGGGCCAGCCGGTTGATGATGTCGTCCCGCGTCGGCTCCTTGTCCGGCCCATCGCCGTCCCGGCCGATCACCGTTTTCAGCCCGGCCAGCTGCGCGTGGAAGGGCGCTGCCTTGGCCTCGATCAGTTCGGCCAGGCGCGACCGCACGCTGGGCGGCGACATGAACGCCTGGTTGTCGGCCAGGCCCAGCCGGTCGGCTACCTGCCCCAGCACCACCGGCGACACCACCACGTGGAGCTGGGTTTCCAGGATCGGCATGTCGCGGACGAGCTGGCCCGGCAGCGCGCCCATGTTGCGCAGCGGCGCGTCCTTGGGGTTGAGGGCGATCATGGCGCTGGCGGTATAGCGCTGTGGCGCCAGCAGGCCGTAGCCGGCGGCAAGCGCGGTGATCGGCAGGACCATGCAGGCGATCAGGAGCTTGTGCCGGCGCAGGATCCGGAGGATTTCCCCAGGCCCCGGGAAATCGTCGAATGCGCCGGCATAGAACGGGGCCTGTGCCTTTGCCGGGGCATCCGCGCGCGTGGCGGCACGTGAATCGGTCAGGGCCATGCGGCCTGGCTCCCTTTGGAGGTGACGCCGGGCCGGCCGCTGCGCCCGACATGCCTCCGGATGATGATGATCAGCGCCACCATCGCAGCGCCCTCCCCGGCGCCGACCACCAGGATGGTGGAAGGCGCCGTGCCGACCAGCACGACGACGGCGAGGCCGATGAAGATGGTGACCATCGCGATCACGCTGGCCAGGAACGCCTCGCGGAACAGCGGCACGCACTGCGCTTCCAGGCTGTACACGGTGCGCAGCAGTCCGATCAGGATGGTCACGCCCCAAAGCGGCACCACCAGGCCGAGCCCGCGGTACTCGTCCGGCAGCACGTGCTCGGACAGCAGCGGCCAGGCCAGCCAGAGCACCACCAGATAGGCCGCGGTCATGCCTGCGAAGCCCGCAGCGCTGAGATTGGCATAGCGGGCAGCATCATTGGGCCGGCGCTCCGCGAACGCCCTGACCATCACCGGCCGCGCCACCTTGGCCCAGGCCACGCCGAACAGGCCGACCGGGCGCAGCAGGGTCATGCCTGCCTGGATGATGCCGAGGTCGGCCACGCTGAAGAAGCTGCTGACCGCCAGGACATGGCCGCGGGTCTGCATCTCGGCAGCACCCGCGCCCAGCAGTGCCCAGCGGGCATGCTCCTTCCACAGCCGGCGCAGGCGCCGGCGTACGGGCCGGTCGAACCGCACCACGAACTCCCGGCGTCGGCGCACGAGGGTCGGCAGGCTGGCCAGCACGGTCGCGGTGCACAATGCGCCAATCACGATGTCCAGGTCGATGGCGCCGCCCATCTGCACGGTTGCCAGCATGACCATGAGCACGATCAGCGACTGCAGGAAGTCGTTGACCAGCACCTTGCCGGCCTCGAACCTGGCGAAATGATAGGTGCGCACGTGCTCGCGGCAGACGTGCAGCCCGACGAACAGGCCCGCCAGGAGCGGCATGAACCGGCCATGTCCCTCGCTGAACAGGTAAAAGCCCAGCACGGTCGCCGCCCCCACCAGCAGGGCCACGCCCAGCGCGACCACCCAGGCCGCGGCCATTGCCTCCAGCTTCTCGTCGTCGTCGCTGGCGCGCATCAGCATGAGGGCCAGTTGCGACCCGGCCAGGGCCTGGTGGGCCGACAGCCCGGCCAGCGACACGCTGGTGACGATCGCGAACACGCCGAACGCGGCCGGCGCCCAGTGATTGATCAGCCATAAGGTAAGGATCAGGTTGGCGGCGCTGACCAGGACCTGGTCGACCAGCGACAGGACCAGCGGGCTCCTCAGGCGCGCGATCACGAGGCCAGCCCCAGGTCCCGGTTGTAGCGCTCGATATAGGGTGCCGGCGCGAAGCGGGCCGCGATCGCCCCGTGCTGCGCCAGGAGCGCTGCCCGCATCCGCTCATGGCCGGCCAGCAGCGTTTCCAGCCCCTGGCCGATCGACTCGACCGAGGTGGGATCGCAGCCAACGGCGCCCTCGATGCCGTCCAGGAAGCCGTCGATGCCGGTGCCCAGCGAGTAAAGGATCGGGACACCGCTCAGCAGCGCCTCGACATAGACCATCCCGAACGTCTCGTTGTGGCTAGGCAGGCACATGGCACCGTAGCCGGGCAGGCGCTCCAGCAGTTCCTGGCGCTGGAGCGCGCCCACGAGGCGGGCGCGGCCGCGCAGGCCATGGGCGTCGATCAGGGCTTCGATCCGCCGGATGGCTTCCGGCTGGCCACGGCCGATGATGTCGAGCGTGACCTCCGGCCGGCGCCGCGCCAGGCCGGCGAACGCCGCCAGTAGGCGGTCCAGCCCCTTCTTCTGGTAGATGTCCAGGTGGAGGATCGAGGCGAAGCGGCCGGGGTCCGGCGGCGCCTCGGCTGGCAGGCGGGTGTCCGGGCAGAAATTGGGCAGTTCCCGGCCGCGCCCGGCAGCTTCGGGGAAGAGGCGCTCGATCTCCGAACGGTACCAGGCCGACACGTAGTAGAGCCGGAGGCAGCGCCGAATGATCCGCCGGATCAGCGGACGGTAGTGCGGCATGAAGCGGATGATCTTCGACTCCGCCTCCGCGCGCACCGAGCAGACCAAAGGAACGTTCAGCCAGAGGGACAGGAGATAGCCGGCGATGCCTTCGAAGCAGAGCTTGTGGGCATGGATCAGGTCGACCCGGATCTCGCGCTGCTGCAGCAGGCGGCGGATCCGCGATGCCGCAAGCGCCAGGGAGGGCAACAGCATGACCCCGGCCGGCAAACCAAAGTAAAGCATCGAGAACACGTTCGGATCGCCGGCGCCGTCGCCTTCGACCAGTTCCGCCTTGCGCGGATCGGCCGTGCGGCCGAGCGCGATCACGACGTGGTCCACCTCCGGGTTGGCCTCCACGAAGTTCCGGATCGCCATTGTCTTGGTCCGGTCGAAGGCGCTGGGGTAATCGACCGCCAGATGCAGCACGCGGGACCTGCCAGGGTTCGGCTTCATGGGTCAGGCATCTCGATCGAGGCGGCGGGCGCGGACTGGAGGTCGGGTCGAGCGGCGGAACGTGCGACAAGCCGGATCGACCGGCGGAACGATCCCGAGCACCGCAATACTCTTCTCATCCGGAAAATCACGTCCTCTTCTCTGGGCGATCAAGTTGTGGCCTGTTGCCCGGAAAGAAGGAATGTCTCCGCGGAAGAAGGCATGGCGATCTGCACGCAGATTAGATTCTTGCCCGACCCGATGCAATGGAGCGCCTGTTCCTGTCGCCTGGGCACTTGGTCACTCAGAAGTATCACGTTGCGCTTGTTGTCCACCCGGCGCACGAGCGCGCCGGAACTGGAGCGCTCAGGCCGGGCGTCGGATCGCCATCATCGACTTGGTCAGGCCGAACACGCGCTCCTTCAGGATCTCCGCATCGGGAAACAGGGCGCCGAACTGCTGCAGGTCGACGAGCGTCGCGTCCTCCACCCCCCTCATCGCCTCGTCCATCGTGGCGGCCTTCTGGTAGAAGCCGAGCTTGCGCCGCAGCAGAATCTTGGCGCGCCACGGCTCCGGCAGCCAGTGGATGAACAGGGTGCGGTAGTGCGGCTCCATCGGAAACCAGAAATAGGGCGTCTGCACATAATAGGCCGGCGCCACCCGCCGCACCTCGTTGGCCATCGCCTTCATGTCCCGCCAGCCGCCGACATGCTCGATCACCGAATTGGAATGCACGAGGTCGAAGCTGAGATCGGCATATTGCGGGCAATGCCGCGCGTCGGCCACGTCGAAGCCGAAGCGCGGGTCGTCGATGACGAAGCGCCCCTTCTCGTTCTCGAGGTTCGTCATCGTCACCTCGATCGGCATGTCGCCGATCTCGGACTTGAAGTCCTCCCAATAGGAGTAGCGGCCGCCGACATCGAGGATGCGGCAGCGTCCCTTGGCCCGGACGATGTCCTGCATCAGCGCCAGGATGTGCCGGAAGCGCTTCTTGCGGAAGTCGCTCTTCATGTCGGCCTGGCTGGTGCCGAGGCTCAGGATCCTGCGGCGTCCACCTGTCCCGGTTCCTTGCATGGAATTGCTCACAACTGGACTCCGTGATCGAAGAAGGCCGACATGGACATGTCCTGGGGAAGCGGATGAAGGCCCTTCATGCGGCACCACTGCTTGGCACGGCGCTGCCCTTGGCCAGTTGCGCACCACCGGACGCATGCGATCCAAACCGCCGCCTCAACCTGGCGACCGGACCCAGCACGAAGCGGTACGACGGATAGGCCAGGGAAACGGCAGCGGCATAACCGATCACCAACGCGATCAGCTTGTCGCTGATGGGCATGTGCTCGGGCAGTTCGAAGCCCCGCACCATGGCGTAGGCCTGGATCGGCATGAAGTGCCAGAGATACATGCCATAGGATAGCTGGCCCAGCACCCGGAACGGCCGCCATTCCAGGCAGCGGAGCAACCATGCGCTGGCTTGGCCGGCATAGAGGGCCTGGGCACAGAGCATGAGGCCGACGCCCTGGATCGAGTAGCGGATGGTCTCACGGAACTCCGGCGATCGGATGACCAGGGACAGCAGCATAAGCAGAACGCCGGCGGATCCCGTGATGGCAGGATATCTGACCAGGAAAGGCAGGACGTTCGGGAACATGCGCCCGAGGATCGCACACAGGCAGCCATAGGCGATCGAGTCGAGCCGGGCTTCCGATGCGAAGTACGCATAGTTGTCGGGCAGCGGCCCATCGAACGCCAGCAGCCGGACGACCAGCGACAACAGGCAGATTCCGAGCAACGCACCCATCAGGCAGCGGGGTCGTGCGATGGTGACCGCCATGAGCAAGGGGTACGTGAGATAGAAATGTTCCTCGACCGCCAGCGACCATAAATGCCCTGTCGTGAATGGCGTTTCCACGGACGTGGTCAAGAATATATTCAAATAATTGGTAAAGTACAACAAGCCGCCCAGAACATACTCCCACTGGATCGGCGCAGAGAATATCAATGACAGCAGGACGCACGAGCCGACATAGACCCACAATTCAGGCGACAGACGCAAGAACCTCCTGATGTAGAAGTTCGCGATATTGATGGCGCCTTGCCGGTCCCATTCGGTCAGAAGCAGGTTCGTGATCAGGAGGCCGCTGATAAAGAAGAAGATGGTTACGCCCAATCCTCCAGGAATGACGTTGCCAAATCCTGCATGCGATATGATCACGATCGAGACCGAGACAGCGCGCAATCCGTCGAGACCGGGGATGTAGCTGCTTTCCGCGGCCGCATAGCCGCGCTGGTATGTCTGGCGGATGGTCCTCATCGTTGTTGGAGATATAGACTGGATCCACCCGTCGAAGCTGCCGCCACGGCCAAATCCTCCCAAAGCAGCAGGAAAGCGGTCATCAATGTCCCGGCATTTCTTGCCATGCCCTTGCCGGAAGGAGGATGGCAAACAACAAGAACAACCAAGGCGGTGAGAAGCCGCGGAACAGCGAGCTCTCGGACATGTTATGAATGAGGGCGAAGATGATCAGCATCCAGGACAGAGCGTGCACGACTGGCCAGGTTACGCGAATGCGTGTCGTGGTCGCAGCCGCCTGGGCCAGGACGCAGAAGAACAGGGCAAGCCCTGCCAGGCCGACCGAAAGGACAAGGTCGAGATAGCCGTTGTGGGCCTGGTTGAGCAGACGGATGAAATGCTCCTCGGCCGCCAGGTTCGGTGCCAGCGGGCCGATGCTCCAAAAGGAGTGGAAGCCGAACCCGAGCAGCCAGTGCCCGTTCAACGTCGACAGGACGAACATCCAGATCGAGGTGCGGCCGGTGAAAGTGACGTCCGGGCTGATCAGCCCGACGATCGCCGAGGGTGCGATGCCCATGCCGAACACCAGGAACGCCAGCAGCGCGCCGGCGGCGATCGGCACCAGGATGAAGTAAGGACCAACGCCAACCCGGGTCATCCTGCCCAGCAGTTGCAAGGCCACGTAGATCGCCGGGATGCATACCACCAGCGCCATTGACGTCTTCGAGATGGACAGGACAAGAATGACTCCCCATCCCAGGAAATAGAACAAGTTAAACGACTTCCCGCGGCGAGATCTCAGCATGGGCCGTATCGCCCCGCCGTACAGGATCGCCACGGCGGCCAAGCCGCCCAAACCATTCTTGTCTGCAAAAAAGCCGCGAAATTCACCAAGATGATTATATGAATTGGGCAGCGGTACCGCCACCAGATGGACGAACATTGCGATGCAGAAGCCCAAGTATAACAGACGCAGGACCCTATCCAGCGAGTGCGACCCCGCCACGGCAGCTGCGACGCAAAAGACGACCATCGCCTGCTGGATGGAGCGACGCAGCGCGATTGACGGCTCCAAGGCCCACAGGCTGCTGACGAGGCCCATCGCAACCAGGCCGAACAACCATGGGTTCGCAAGGATGAGCCTCCCCAGCCGCGTCCGCCAGTCGGGCAGGACGGCCATGAAACCCAGAAACGTGCCGGCAAACCAGAAGAACTGGTTGACCGGGTTGCTTTCCGAGGAGGCCGTTATCTCGGCCGAAAGCTCCAGATCACTGAAATCGGCAATCTGGAATACGGGCGTCAGGACGTAGGCTGTATACAGGACCAGCAGGATAGTCAGCAGATCGGCAGCGATGCCGGACGAGACGAGCCGCGCAAGCATGCTCGGCGGCACCTTCTGATGTCGCAAAGAGATGACGGGAATATTCGATTGCACACCGACCTCTGTGCGATTCTGCGGCCAGCAGAACATGACCATCGGATTCGGCACATCCTGGGTGACGACAAGCGGACGATCAAGACAGAACAGCTCGTCGATGCGGCCAATCAACCATGAGATGAATGATCTTGCTTTGTCGATCCGGATATTTCCCAGTCCCGCCGTACGAGACATTTGGCAGGATTGCCGCCGCTTCGGCCAGGTCGCTATGTGCCTTCGGAATAGCAGCGGAGCGACAGGCTTTCATGAAACTTCCCAGCCACGCGCATGCCGTTGGCAACCCGGGCCGGTCGCTGATCGATCGTCTTCTGCCCCGGGGATTGACCGTGACGTTTCATGGGCTGGGCGAGCCGGGCCGGGCGGTCGACGCAGATGAGGCGCGGTACTGGCTGGCGCCTGACGTTCTCGCACAAACCATCAGGCTCGCCGGGCGCTACGCCTTCGAGATCACCTTCGACGACGGCAACCTGTCGGACCACCGAATCGCCCTGCCGATGCTGGCAGAAGCCGGGCTGCCCGCCGCGTTCTTTGTCCTGGCCGGACGGCTGGGTCAGCCGGGATCCCTGGGCGGCGCGGAGATCAGGGAGATGGCAGCGGCCGGCATGACCATCGGCAGCCATGGTCACGACCATGTCCCCTGGACCAGGGCCGATGATTCGCAGATGCGGCGCGAGTTGCAGGATGCGCGGTCGAAGATCGAGGATTGCCTGGGCATGGCGGTGGACACGATCTCGGCCCCGTTCGGCGACTGCGATGCCCGGGTCCTGCGGCTGATCGCGGAGGCCGGCTACCGCCACCTGTTCACCAGTTCGAACACGCTGTGCGCCCGGTCAGCCTGGCTGCAGCCCCGCCATACGATCCAGCAGGGCACCGACGTGGAACGCGACATCCCCCGCTGGCTGTCCTGGCAGACGCGGATCACGTCCGGCCTGCGCAACGAGTTGCGCGGCCGGCGCCTCGGCCTCAGTACATCGATGGCAGTTCCCGGCCGGTAAGCTGGCGCAGCTTGCCGAGGTTCATCCAGCCGCGCTGTTCCAGCCGCAGGGAGCGGGCGCGATCGATCCCACGCAGGATGCCGCCGCCGGCAAAGGCGACCAGACACTTCGCGGCCGCATCCAGGTGGAAGACGAGGCCGGACGGATCGACGCCGCGTCGGCCGCGCAGACGGAACTGGGCATAGGACTGGCCCGAGCGCAGCGCGCGCCGCCGGATATAGGCGGGCTTCAGTCGGTCGGGCGGCACTTCCTCATAGGCCCGCGCATCGTCGGTCGCGACCAGGATCGCGCCGGCCTTGTGCAGCCGGTGGAAGAAATCGGTATCTTCGCCGCCGGTCCGGCCCAGCGCCGGCGCGAAGCGCAGGGTGCCGATCGCTGCCCGCCGGATCAGGACATTGCCGGAACGGCCCGTGTCGAGCGGCTTCCCCCGCCAGCCCCAGTCGACATAGAGCGGGTTGGCCGCCACCAGCCAGGCACTCGTCCCCGGCGGGTACTGCGGGAAGACCGGCCCCACCACGATGTCGGCCGCGAAGTCGCGCTGGGCGGCGAACAGGCGGACGAGCCAGTCCGGATCCACCCACTCGTCGTCGTCCACGAACGCGACCCAGCCCCCGTCCGCCGCATCCAGGCAAGCATTCCGGGCGAGCGAGATGTTGCCGGCCGCGACCGGGACCACCCGGACCGGGAATGCCCAGGGCTGGCCCTCGGCGACCCGCCTGGCCGCAGCCGCCCCCTTGTCGTCGTCGGCCACGACGATCTCGACCCGGACGTTCTCCGGCAACTCAATCGCGCAAAGGGAGGCCAGCGTCCGGCTGAGACAGGGTCGCCCCAGGCTCGCGATGCCGACCGTCACGACGTCCATGCTCCACCTCCCGAACCGGCGATCACGCTGCCGAAGTGCACCAGCCAATCACTCTCCTGCGCGAACAGGAGAGAACCCAAAGATTTTCTACCCCAATAAGAAAAACTCAGTCTTTTTCGCTTTATCTGATCATGATTTTGCAATGCAAAAAAGCTCCAATGAGCCTTCCACTAGGGAGGTGCGACATATTTATCCATCGATTAAGAATCCTTCATCGCTAGATCTGGCAGCGGATCCAGTCATGAGAAAGGCCGATTTGGTCAATTCTTGATCGCGCCGATTCTGCGTCTCGCTATATGTCCTGTCATATACTGAATTTTTACCTAATACTAGGTACAAAAATCTGTAAAGGGCATTCTGATGGGCTTTCGTTCTTTTATCGCGGGAGCCTTGCTCAGCTTGAGCATCGCCTGCGCTTCGCCAGCGAATGCCGGCACGACAAACCCGATCGCTCCGGGCTATCTCAGCACGAGCGGCGCCAAGATCCTGGACAGTCAGGGCCGGGAAACGCGCATTCTCGGCATCAACTGGTTTGGCGGCAGCACCTGGAACAAGGCGCCGCACGGGCTCTGGGCGCGCAACTACAAGTCCATGGTCGCCCAGATGGCATCAATGGGCTTAAACACGCTACGATATCTGTTCTGAAACGAGATGCTGGATGACGACGCAAGCGCCGTCAGCGCCGTCAACTTCACCCTCAACCCCGAGCTTCGCGGCAAGTCGCCTCTAGAGATCATGGATGCCGTAATCGCGGCCGCCGGCGAGCAAGGGATGCGCGTCATCATCAACAGCTGGAGCATCGAGCCCGACGTGAACCACGGCAAGTGGTACACCTCAAGCTATAGCGAAGCCAAGTGGATCGCCGACTGGAAGATGTTGGCGAAGCGTTACGCCAACAATCCGACCGTGATCGGCGCCGACCTGTTCAACGAGCCTTCGGGAACCTGGGGGACGGGCGCTGCCGACGATTGGGCGCGTGCTGCCAAGGCTGCCGGCGATGCGATCCACAGCGTCAACCCCAACTGGCTGATCATCGTCGAGGGAATCCGGGTCTACAATAACCAGTGGTTCTGGTGGGGAGGCG
>VFQN01005085.1_pt1 | contig 16551 bp, 9 predicted proteins | sample 3512371 | NCBI WGS metagenome assembly VFQN01 (sample SAMN10412370, study PRJNA504923) | tailings metagenome | isolation source: Replicate 2 from Balatoc abandoned mine | place: Philippines: Itogon, Benguet | collected 2017-08-28 | reverse complement strand
TCGTCTCGACCGGAATCGTCGCCCTCGGTGAAATGGGTGACAAGACGCAGCTGCTTGCCTTGCTGCTGGCCGCCAAGTTCCGCCGCCCCGTGCCCATCGTGCTGGGCATCCTGGTGGCCACCCTGGCCAACCATGCGCTGGCCGGCGTGGTGGGCGACTGGATCGCGCGGGCGCTCGGCCCCGACGTGCTGCGCTGGGTGATCGGCCTGTCGTTCCTGGCGATGGCCGCCTGGATGCTGGTGCCCGACAAGATCGACGACGAGGCCGAAGGCGGCACGCAGCGCTTCGGCGTGTTCGGCACCACCGTGCTGGCCTTCTTCCTTGCCGAGATGGGCGACAAGACGCAGATCGCCACCGTGGCGCTGGCCGCCCGCTACAGTGACCTGGTGGCCGTGGTGGCCGGCACCACGCTGGGCATGATGATCGCCAACGTGCCGGCGGTGCTGCTCGGCGACGTGGTGGCGAAGAAGGTGCCGATGCGGCTCGTTCACGGCATCGCGGCGCTGATCTTCGCGGTGCTGGGCGTGCTGACGCTGCTGAACGTCGGGCGCATGTTCTGAGCCGTCGCGGGCCCACAATGGGCCGGAACTCCTTCACCGGCCCGCATGCGATGAAGCTCACCCTCAACGGCAGCGCCCGCGAGCTGCCCGACGACGCGATCGACCCCGACATGCCGCTGCTGTGGGCGCTGCGCGACGTGCTGCAGCTCACCGGCACCAAGTTCGGCTGCGGCGTGGCCGCCTGCGGCGCCTGCACGGTGCATGTCGACGGGCAGGCGCAGCGTTCCTGCGTGACGCCGCTGTCGGCGGTGGCCGGCCGCGCGGTGCGCACCATCGAGGGCCTGGCCGAAGGCGGCCGGCCGCATGCGCTGCAGAAGGCATGGGTCGACCACCAGGTGCCGCAGTGCGGCTACTGCCAGAGCGGCATGCTGATGGCCGCGGCCGCGCTGCTGGCGCGCAACCCGAAGCCCAGCGACGCCGACATCGATGCGGGGGTCACCAACCTGTGCCGCTGCGGCACCTACCCGCGCATCCGCGCCGCCATCCACGCCGCGGCCGCCGAACTGCGCGGCGCCCGGGGCCTCTCATGAGGCGCCGATGAGGCGCCGCAGCCTGCTCCTGTCGGCCGCCGGCGCGGGCGGCGCGCTGCTGGTCGGCTGGGCGGCGCTGCCGCCGCGCAGCCGCCTGGGCCGCGCGGTGGCGGAGCCCGATGGCGAAGGCAGTGTCGCGCTCAACGGCTGGATCCGCATCGCCGGCGACGGCCAGGTCGTGCTGGCGATGAACCGCAGCGAGATGGGCCAGGGTGTGCACACCGCGCTGGCGATGCTGGTGGCCGAGGAGCTCGACGTGCCGCTGGCGCGCATCGCGCTGGTCGATGCCGGTGCCGAAGCGATCTACGGCAACGTCGCGGCCACGCTGGCCGCGCTGCCCGAGCACCCGCGCGATGCCGAGCCCGGGGCCGAGACGCGCGGTGTGCGCCTGGGCCGCTGGATCGTCTCCAAGCTGGCGCGCGAGCTGGGCCTGTCGCTGACCGGGGGCTCGGCCAGCGTGGCCGATGCGTGGGAGCCGTTGCGTCTGGCGGCGGCCACCGCAAGGGCACAGCTGCTCGGTGCCGCCTCGCTGGGCTGGAAGCTGCCGGTCGACGAGCTGATGGTGGAAGAGGGCGTGGTCTCGCACGCCGGCAGCGGCCAGCGCGCCCACTACGGCGAGCTGGTCCGCGTGGCGGCGGCCACGCCGCCGGGCAAGGTGGCGCCCAAGGCGCGTGAGCAGTGGCAGTTGATCGGCCGCGCCGCGCCGCGCATCGACCTGCCGGCCAAGGTCGACGGCAGCGCGCGGTTCGGCCTCGACGTCCGCCTGCCCGGCATGGTCTACGCCGTGGTGCGCCACGCGCCGGCGCTCGGCGGCAGCCCGGGCCGCGTCGACGTCGAACCGGCGATGCGGCTGCCCGGTGTCGAGCGTGTCGTGCGGCTGGGCTCCTTCGCCGGCTCGACGCCTGCGCTGGCCGTGGTCGGTCGCAGCACCTGGCATGCGAGGCGCGGCGCCGCCGCGCTGGCGGTGGACTGGCAGCCGCCGCCAGCGCTGGTGCCCGACAGCGCGCGCATCCTCGACGCCCTGGCCGAGACCGCGCGCGACGCCGCGGCGCGCAGCGAGGGCTTCGCCTTCACGCAGCAGGGCGAGCCCGAGGCCGCGCTGGCGGCCGCGCCGGTGCGCGTGGAGGCGCTGTACCGCGCGCCCTACCTCGCCCATGCGGCGATGGAGCCGGTCAACTGCACGGCGCGCGTGGCCGACGGCCGCGTCACGCTGTGGGCGGCCACGCAGGCGCCGAGCTTCGCCCGCGCCATCGCCGCGCGCGTCGCCGGCGTGGCCGAGGCGGATGTGGAGCTGCACGTCACCTACCTCGGCGGTGGCTTCGGCCGCCGGCTGGAATCCGACGTGATCGGGCAGGCGGTGCGCGTCGCGCTGGAGACGGGCGGCCGGCCGGTGCAGCTGGTCTGGCCGCGCGAGGAGGACCTGACGCACGACTTCTATCGCCCCGCCGGCGCAGCCTTCCTGCAGGCCGGTCTCGACGAGGGCGGCCGCCTGGCGGCGCTGAAGATCACCGGCGCGGGCGACGCGATCGTGCCGCGCTTCCTGGAGCGCAACGCGCCGGCGCTCGCCGGCCCGGTCGAGCTGCCCGACAAGACCAGCAGCGAAGGCCTGTTCGATCACCCCTATCTCGTGCCGCACCAGCGCATCGCGCACGTGGCCACGAGGAGCGGTGTGCCGGTGGGCAACTGGCGCTCGGTGGGCCACTCCCACAACGCCTTCTTCGTCGAGAGCTTCGTCGACGAGCTCGCCCATGCCGCGGGCCGCGATCCGCTGGCCTTCCGCCTCGCGCTGCTCGACGGCCTGCCGCGCCATGCCGCCGTGCTGCGCCTGGCGGCCGACCGGGCCGGCTGGGGCACGCCGGCACCGGCCGGCACGGCGCGCGGACTGGCGCTGCACGAGAGCTTCGGCAGCATCGTGGCGCAGGTGGTGGAACTGCGCCGGGTCGACGGCAAGCCGGTGGTCCAGCGCGTGGTCTGCGCGGCCGACGTGGGCACCGTGGTCAACCCGGGCATCGTGGCACAGCAGATGGAAAGCGCCATCGTCTTCGGGCTGAGCGCGGCGCTGTTCGGTCGCATCGACATCGTCGGCGGCGTGGTCCTGCAGACCAACTTTCCCGATCACCCGCTGCTCACGCTGGCGCAGACGCCGCGCATCGAGACGCACCTGGTGGTGAGCGCACGCGAACCCGGCGGCGTCGGCGAGCCCGGCACGCCGCCGCTGGCGCCGGCGCTGGCCAATGCGTGGTTCGCGCTGACCGGAAAGCGCGTGCGCGAGCTGCCGCTGTCGGCCTGAAACCCGCCTGATCAGGCCGCGGCGGTGCGCCGCAGGTAACGCGCCAGCGTCTCGCGCAGCCGTGCCACGTCGATCGGCTTGGTGAGGAAGTCGTTCATGCCGGCGCTCAGCGCCTCGTCGCGCTCGGAGGTCAGCGCGGCGGCGGTCAGCGCCACCACGGGCAGCGACTGCGCATCGTGCTTCTCGCGCAGCGTGCGCACTGCGGCGTGGCCGCTCATCACCGGCATGTGCACGTCCATCAGCACCACGTCGAAGGGCCGGCCGGCGGCCACCGCCTGCTCGACCGCCTCGATCGCGCTGGCGCCGTCGCTGGCCTGCGTCACGTCCAGGCCCCATTGTTCGAGCATGGCCACCGCGATCAACATGTTCACCGGGTTGTCCTCGGCGATCAGCACGCGCCCGCCCTGCAGCGGCTCGAGCAGGTCGCCGGTGGCTGCCGGCTGCGGCGCCTGGGCCGCCGGCAGCGGCAGGTCGGCCCAGAAGGCGCTGCCGTAGCCCGGCGCGCTGTTCACGCCCACGCTGCCGCCCATCAGCTGGGCGAGCTCGCGGCAGATCGACAGGCCCAGCCCGGTGCCGCCGTAGCGGCGCGTGGTCGAGTCGTCGGCCTGCGAGAAGGGCGTGAACAGCCGCTGCTGGGTGTCCGCATCGATGCCCGGGCCGGTGTCGTGCACCGCCAGGCGCAGCACCGGGCCGCGCTGGCCGACCTCGATGCGCACGCTGCCGCGCTCGGTGAACTTGATGGCGTTGGCGACGTAGTTGGTGAGGATCTGCCGCACGCGCAGCGGATCGCCGCGCACGGTGGCCGGCACCTCGTCGGCGATCGACAGCACCAGCGCCAGGCCCTTGGCCTCGGCCAGCGGCAGGTAGGCGTGGTGCACCGCGGCCACGGTGTCGCGCAGGCCGAAGGGCACGTCTTCCAGCGTGATGCGCCCGGCCTCGACCTTCGACAGGTCGAGGATGTCGGAAATGATGCCGGTCAGGCTCTGCGTGCTGTCGATCATCTGCGACAGGTACTGCTGGCGGCGCGTCTCGCTCAGACCCGGCTGCATGGCCAGCCGGGCCAGGCCGAGCAGGCCGTTCAGGGGCGTCCGGATCTCGTGGCTGGTATTGGCGAGGAACGCGCTCTTGGCGCGGCTGGCGGCCTCGGCGGCGTCGCGCGCGTCGGCCAGCGCCTGGTCGGTGCGCCGGCGCTCGGTGATGTCCTCCGCGCTCCAGATCGTGCCGCCGCCGATCGGGTTGCTCGGGTCGACCGACTGCGCCTGCAGGCGCACCCAGAACAGGCTGCCGTCTCGCCGCTTGAGCTGCGTCTCGCACTCGTAGCCGTGCTTGTGGCGCAGCCGGGTGACGGCCTGCCGGCGCATGCGCTGGAACTCCGCCGGGTCGGGCCACAGCACGCTCAGCGTGGCCTGGCGCAGGTCGTCCTCGCTCCAGCCGAACATCTCGCGGTGGCGCGCGTTGATGCGCACGATGCGCTGCTGGCGAACGAAGGCGATCGCCAGCGACACGGTGTTGAGGATCGCCTCGACCTCCAGGCGCGTCTGCTCGCTGGCGCTGACGTCGCGCGAGGCCAGCACCAGGAAGCGCTGGCCGTCGAAGTCGAAGCGCGCGCCGGACACCAGCATCGGGATGCGGCGGCCGTCGCGGTGGCGGAAGGTGATGGGCAGTGCCTGCACGCTGCCGTGGCGGCGGATCGCCGCGACCAGCGTGTCGCGCTCCTCGGGCCGTTGCCAGATGCCGAGCTCGGTGGAGGTGCGGCCGATCACCTCCTCGCGCGTGAAGCCGCTGACCTGCAGGAAGCTGTCGTTGACCAGTGCGTAGCGGCCGGTCTCCAGGTCGGTGAGCGTCAGGCAATCGGGGCTGGTGGCGAACAGGTGCGACAGCAGCGCCTCGGAGCGGCGCAGCGCCGCCTCGGCCGCCTTGCGGGCGGTGATGTCGACGTAGATCGTCAGCAGCGCCGGGCCGGCCACGCTGTCCACGCACACCGCCGTGGCCTCGACCTCGACCGGGCGGCCGTCGAGCGCCTGCATGCGGTAGTCGGCCACCGGCAGCGCCTCGCCGACCTGCAGCCGTTCCGACTGCGCGGCGCGCTCGCGCACCTTCTGGCGCTGCTCGGGCGAGGCGAAGTGGTCGAGCAGGTTGCCGCCCTTCATCGCCTCGGCGTCTCGGTAGCCGAACAGTCGTGCGGCCGCCTCGTTGGCATCGAGCACCGTGCCGCGGCGGTGCAGCACCAGCGGCGAGGGCGAGCGGGTGAACAGCGAGCGGTAGCGCGTCTCGCTGGCGGCCACCGCCTGCTGCGCGCGGACCTGCGCGGTCACGTCGCGGCCGACGCCCCAGTAACCCTGGAAGATGCCGGCGGCGTCGAACTGCGGTTCGCCGGACAGTGTCAGGTGCCGCAGCCGGCCCTGGGCGTCCACGGTGGTGGTCATCAGGTTGCTGAAGGGACGGTGGGCCTCCAGGTCGGCGCGGTGGGCGTCGAGCGTCTCGTCGTCCAGGCCGAGCCCGGCGTGTTCCCAGGGTGTTCGGCCGAGCGCGCGCTGCGGCGACAGCGCCGCCGCACCGGCGCGGCTCTCGGTCACCCGGGTGAAGCGGAACTCCTCGTCCTGCTCCCAGTACCAGTCGACCGCGATGCCCAGCAGGTCGCGGAAGCGCCGTTCGCGCGCCGCGCTCTGCGCGAGGTAGTGGTCGATCACGCGGGCGATCAGCGCGCCGCCGGCCACGCCGCAGCCGATCTGCAGCCAGTGCAGGGCCACCAGCATCGGCACCGGCGTCGTGCCGGGCAGGGTGCTGACCTGCCCGAGCGCCTGCAGCGCGGCCAGGCCGAGCACGCCAAGCGCAGCCGTCGCGGCCGCGGCCAGCCCGTAGCGCAGCCCGGCCACGGCGCCGAGCATGCACACCACCAGGCTCATGAAGCCCATGCCGGCATGGCGCAGGCCGTCGTCGAACAGGATGGCTGCCGTCACCACCAGGGCGTTCGAGCCCAGCGCGACGAAGAGCAGGCCAGGGTTCATGGCCGAGAAGCCGTCGCGGCGGCTGAGCTGCCACAGCCGCGCGCACGCCGCGGCATAGGCGAGAAAGGCGGCGACGACAGCCCAGCGCGTGGTGGCCGACACCGCGGCCGGCAGCAGCGCGAACAGCGTGCTCGCGCCCAGCGCGCTGATCGTGGCCGTGCCGAAGAACAGGCTGCCGATCAGCCGGCGGACGGCGTCGGGCGCTTCGATCGACGGCAGGCGGGGGCGTAGGCTCATCCGGTCTGGCCCGGTGAGGGCAGGGCTGCGATCCTGGGCGGGCGCAGCCGGACGAGCCGCCTCCCGGGTTGAGGGTTGGCGCGGATGTTACGCCGAGCGCGCCAGCACAGCCACCAGCGCGTCGTGCAGTCTTTGCGTGTCGATCGGCTTGGTGAGGAAGCCGTCCATGCCGGCCGCCAGCGCCTGCTCGCGCTCCGAGGTGAGCGCCGCGGCGGTCAGCGCGATGATCGGCAGCGCGCGGCCGGCGTCCATCGCGCGCAGGGCGCGCGTCGCCTCGTAGCCGCTCATCACCGGCATCTGCACGTCCATCAGCACCGCCTGCAGCGGCCGCCCCTCGCGTGCGGCCGCCTCCACCACGCCGATCGCCTGGGCGCCGTCGGCGGCCTGCTCGACCTGCACGCCCCAGTGCTCCAGCATGGCCACGGCGATCGTCATGTTGACCGGGTTGTCCTCCACCATCAGCACCCGCGCGCCGGCCAGCGGCGACGGCTCGAGCGCGCCGAAGCCGGAATCCTGGGAGGGCGCATCGGTGGTGGGCAGGCGCAGCTCGGCCCAGAAGCAGCTGCCGCGTCCGGGCTCGCTGTCCACGCCGACGTCGCCGTCCATCAGCGCGGCCAGCTCGCGGCAGATCGACAGGCCCAGGCCGCTGCCGCCGTAGCGGCGCGTGGTCGACTGGTCGGCCTGCGTGAACGGCCGGAACAGGCGTGAGCGCGCCTCGGCGTCGATGCCCGGGCCGGTGTCGCGCACCTCGAAGCGCAGCCGCTCGTCGCCCAGGGCGCTCGCCTTCAGCGCCACCCTGCCGCGCGCGGTGAATTTCAGCGCGTTGTTGAGGTAGTTGGCCAGCACCTGGCGCACGCGCACCGGATCGCCCCACACCCACTGCGGCACGCCGGGGTCGATCTGCATCGCGAAGGCGAGGCCACGCGCGTCGGCCAGCGTGCCGTAGACCCGGCGCAGCGACTCCAGCAGCGCGCGCAGGTCGAAGGCGACGTGCTCGATGTCGAGCTTGCCGGCCTCGATCTTGGACAGGTCGAGCACGTCGGAGATCACCGCCGAGAGCGTCTCGGCACTCTCCACGATCTGCTCGAGGTACTGTGCGCGGCGCGCCTCGTCGAGATCCGGCCGGCGCGCCAGCCGCGCCAGGCCCACCAGCCCGTTGAGCGGCGTGCGGATCTCGTGGCTGGTGTTGGCGAGGAAGGCGCTCTTGGCGCGGTTGGCGGCCTCGGCGTCGTCGCGCGCCTTGGCCAGCGCCTGTTCGGTGCGGCGCCGCTCCGTGATGTCCTCGACGATCCAGATCGTGCCGCCGCGCATCGGGTGCGTCGGGTCGACCGCCTTGGCCAGCATGCGGCACCAGAACGAGCTGCCGTCGCGGCGGAACAGCTCGCGCACGAACTCCACCGGCTCGCCCACCGACAGCGGCGGGCCGATCAGCGCGCCGATCTCGGCGTATTGCTCGTCGCTGGCCCAGACCACGCGGCCGGGCTGGCCGGTCAGCGTGCCACGATCCCAGCCGAGCATCTTCTCCAGCGCCGGGTTGGCCTGCACGAAGCGGCCCTCGCGGGTGAAGGCGATGCCCAGCGACGCGTTCTCGAGCACGGCCTCGTGGGCCAGCCGCGCGCGCTCGCTCTCGGTGACGTCGCGGCCGTTGAGCACGAGGTACTTGCAGCCCTCGAGCTCGAACACCGTGGCCGCCAGCAGCAGCGTGAACGGGCGGCCCCACTTGTCGACGAATTCGCAGGGCAGGTCCTGCACCCGGCCTTCGGCCTCGATGCGGCGGATAAACTCGTCGCGGGTCGCCTTCGATCCCCACACGCCCAGTTCGAGCGAGGTGCGCCCGATCGCTTCCTCGCGCGTGTAGCCCGACACGCGCGTGAAGGTGTCGTTGACCATCACGTAGCGCGCCGTGGCCATGTCGGTGAGCGTGATCATGTCCGGGCTGGTGGTGACCAGCGTCGCCAGCGTGGTCTCCGAACGGCGCAGCGCCTCCTGCGCGGCGACCAGTTCGTCGACGTTGCGCGTCACGCCCCAGTAGCCGCGGAAGCGCCCCTCGGCGTCGAAGCGCGGCTCGCCGCTGACCAGCAGGTGGTTGACGCGGCCGTCGGGGCGCCGCCAGCGCACGCGCAGGTCGCGGAAGGGGCGGTGGGCGCGCAGGTCGGCGTGGTGCGCCTCTTCCTCGCCGGGTTCGTAGTCCCATTCGCGCTGGTCCCAGGGCGCCTTGAGCGAGCGCTCGCTGGGCCTGAAGCGGCGGTCGCGCGAGCGGAACCAGATGCGCGTGCGCGTGAAGTCCTCGTCGAGCTCCCAGTAGGTGTCGACCGCGATGCCGAGCAGGCCCTGGAAGCGAGCCTCGCGCTCGCGGCTGGCGCCGAGGTAGTGGTCGAAGACACGCCTCACCATCAGGCCGCTGCCCAGGCCCACGCCGACCAGCACCAGCAGGTTGAACAAGCGGCGTGGCAGCGACATGTCGGGCAGCGCCGCCACGCCAAGGATCCAGCCAGCGTGCTCGGCCCAGGCCAGGCCCAGCAGCACCAGCACACCCGTCGCGCCCAGCGAGATGCCGAGGGTGGCGCTCACCGTCGCGGCGGTCAGGAAGGTCAGGATGGCGATGAAGCCGATGGCGGGCCCGTTCAGGCCCCAGCCCAGGCCGAGCGCGGCGGCGGCGATCAGCACCATGCCGCCGGCGCAGACGCCCACCAGGGCGGGCTCGGTGCGCAGCCTCGGCAAACGCCAGGCCGCCGTGCTGTACAGGCACAGAACGGCGGAGAAGCTCGACAACAGCGCCTTGCCGGCCGCCGACAGAGCCGGGTTGGTGCCGAGCAGGACCATGTTGATCCCGAACACAGCGGCGAAGATGCCGAACAAGGAACGGCGCACGAGTTCGCGCGCGTCCAGCAGTGGATCGGTAAGGACGGTCGGGTTCAAGGCAGGTGCTGCTCCGGACGAGCAGCAGCTAGTCTGCCGTGATCGGCCGATACGTGGGCAGGTTTAACCCGCAGCGCTGCGGCCGACCGCCAAGGATGCACGGGTGGCGAGCGCGGCAGCACGTGCCGCGGCGGCGAATTCGTTGCCGCGGCTGGCGTAGAGGATGGCGCGCGAGGAGTTCACCACCACCGGGCCGCTGGTGCGCCCGCCCTGCTGGCGCCAGCCGGCGCGCACCGTGGCGACCGCATCGCCGCCTTGCGCGCCGACGCCGGGAATCAGTAGCGGCAGCGTCGGTGCCAGTTCGCGCACGCGCTCGATCTCGGCCGGGAAGGTGGCGCCGACCACCAGGCCGAGCTGGCCGGTGCGGTTCCACGGCCCCTGCGCCAGACGCGCGATGTGCTCGTACAGCAGGTCGCCGGTGACCAGGCGCTGCGCCTGCAGGTCGGAGCCGCCCGGGTTGGAGGTGCGGCACAGCAGGAACAGGCCCTTGTCCTCGTACTTCAGCCAGGGCTCGACCGAGTCGAATCCCATGAAGGGCGAGAGCGTGACCGCATCGGCCTGGTAGCGCTCGAAGGCCTCGAGCGCGTACTGCTCGGCGGTGCTGCCGATGTCGCCACGCTTGGCGTCGAGGATCACCGGCACACCCGGCGCCGCCTTGCGGATGTGCGCCATCAGCCGCTCGAGCTGGTCTTCGGCGCGCTGCGCGGCGAAGTAGGCCACCTGCGGCTTGTAGGCGAGCACCAGATCCTTCGTCGCGTCGACGATGGTGGCGCAGAAGTCGAAGATGCGCGAGGCGTCGTGCTGCCAGGCACCGGGGAACTTCGAAGGCTCGGGGTCGAGCCCGACGCACAGCAGCGAGTCGTTGGCGCGTTCGGCGGCGGCGAGCTTGTCGGTGAACTTCATCGCGCGGCTCCTGCGCTCAGCTGCCCAGGCGTTTCGCCAGCGCCGCCGCGGCGCCGGTGTAGCTGCCCGGCGTCATGGCCTTGAGCCGCGTGCGCTCGGCCTCGGGCAGTTCCAGCGTGTCGATGAAGGCCGCGATGGCCTCGCGCGTGATCGCCTTGCCGCGCGTCAATTCCTTGAGGCGTTCGTAGGGGTTGGGCAGGCCGTAGCGTCGCATCACGGTCTGGATCGGTTCGGCCAGCACTTCCCAGGCGGCGTCGAGGTCGGCGGCGAGCGCCTCGCGGTTGACCTCCAGCTTGTCCAGCCCGCGCAGCAGCGAGTCGTAGCCGAGCACGGCGTAGCCCAGCGCCACGCCCATGTTGCGCAGCACCGTGCTGTCGGTCAGGTCGCGCTGCCAGCGGCTGATCGGCAGCTTCTGCGAGAGGTGCGCGAGCAGCGCATTGGCCAGGCCGAAGTTGCCCTCGGCGTTCTCGAAGTCGATCGGGTTGACCTTGTGCGGCATGGTCGAACTGCCGATCTCGCCTTCCTTGGTGCGCTGCTTGAAGTAGCCCAGGCTGACGTAGCCCCAGACGTCGCGCGACCAGTCGATCAGGATGGTGTTGGTGCGGGTGACGGCGTCGAACAACTCGGCCATCCAGTCGTGCGGCTCGATCTGGATGGTGTACGGATTGAACGTGAGGCCGAGCTGCTGCTCGACCACCTTGCGGCTGAAGCCTTCCCAGTCGAACTCGGGCCAGGCCGCGAGGTGCGCGTTGTAGTTGCCCACCGCGCCGTTCATCTTGGCCAGCAGCTTCACCTCGGCGATGCGGCCGCGCGCGTGCGCCAGGCGCGCCACCACGTTGGCGATCTCCTTGCCCACGGTCGTCGGGCTGGCGGTCTGGCCGTGGGTGCGGCTGAGCATGGGCACGTCGGCGAGCGCGTGGGCCATCGTGGTGAGCTTGGCGACGATGCGGTCGAGCGCGGGCAGCAGCACCTCGGCACGCGCCGCCTTGAGCATCAGCGCATGGCTGGTGTTGTTGATGTCCTCGCTGGTGCAGGCGAAGTGCACGAACTCGCTGGCGGACTTCAACTCGGCGCTGTTCTCGAAGCGGCTCTTCAGCCAGTACTCCACCGCCTTCACGTCGTGGTTGGTGGTGCGCTCGATGTCCTTGATGGCCTGCGCGTCGGCCTCGGAGAAGCGCGCCACCAGGCCGCGCAGCAGGCCGCGCGACGCTTCGGTCAGCGGCTTGAACTCGGCGAAGCCGGCATCCGACAGCGCGATGAACCACTCCACCTCGACCTGCACGCGGCGGTGCATCAGGCCGTACTCCGAGAGCAGCGGGCGCAGCGGGGCGACCTTGGCGGCGTAGCGGCCGTCCAGCGGCGAGAGGGCGGTGAGGGCGGACAGGGTCATCGCAGAAGACTCGGCAGGCGCCGGCAGGGGCGGGCAAACCCGGATTCTAGGTGCCGTGTCTGACGGTGCCGTGGCGTGCTGCCGCTTGGCAAGCGCTGCGAACCCGGTTTCAATGCGCCGGGTCGGGCCGGCGATGTCGCACCGCGCCCCAGGGCACAGGAGCCTCGATGCACGCACCGCTGGAGACGGACTACCTGGTGATCGGCACCGGCGCGGCCGGCATGGCCTTCACCGATGCCTTGCTCAGCCATTCCGATGCCACCGTCACGCTGGTGGACCGCCGCCACGCGCCCGGCGGGCACTGGGTCGACGCCTATCCCTTCGTGCGCCTGCACCAGCCTTCCGCCTTCTACGGCGTGTCGTCCGTGCCCCTGGGGCTCGGCGCGGTGGAACGCAGCGGCATCAACGCCGGCTTCCACGAGCAGGCCAGCGCCGACGAACTTCGCGCCTACTACGCACAGGTGATGGACCGCCAGTTCCTGCCGACGGGACGCGTGCGTTACCTCCCCTGCAGCGACCATGCCGTCGGGCCCGACGGCGGCCACCGTGTCACCTCGCGCCTGACCGGCGACGTGCAGGAGGTGCACGTGCGGCGCAGGTGGGTCGACACCGGCTACCTCGAAGGGCGCATACCCGCCACCAGCCCGCCGCCGTTCGAGGTGGCCGCGGGCGTGCGCTGCGTGGCGGCGGGCGACATCACGCGCGTGACCGAGCCGCCCGAGCGCTACGTGGTCATCGGCAGCGGCAAGACCGCGCTGGACACCTGCGTCTGGCTGCTGGCGCAAGGCGTGCCGGCCGGCGCCATCCAGTGGATCCGGCCGCGCGAAGCCTGGTGGCTGAACCGGCGCTTCCACCAGCCGGCGGAAGGCCTGCCCGAGTTCTTCGCCGGCGTCGGCCTGCAGCTCAAGGCCATGGCGCAGGCCACGTCGGTCGACGACGTGTTCGCCCGCCTCGAGGCCGACGGCTTCTTCCTGAGGGTGGATGCCGGCGTGACGCCCACCATGAGCCGCGGCGCCATGCTCGGCGAGGCCGAGCTGGCCCTGCTGCGGCAGATCGGCGACGTGGTGCGACGCGGGCATGTGCGCCACATCGAGCGCGACCGCATCGAGCTCGACGGCGGCACGGTGCCCACCAGCCCCGGCACGCTGCACGTGCACTGCGCCGCCGTCGGCCTGGCGCGCCCGCCGCTGCGGCCCATCTTCGAGGCCGACCGGGTGACCGTCCAGCCGCTGTTCTGGAGCTTCGCCTGCTACCCGGCCGCCCTGCTGGGCGTGATCGAGGCCACCGTTGCCGACACCGCCGAGAAGAACCGCCTGTGCCCGCCGATCCATTACTGGGACACGCCTCGCGACTACCTGTCGGCCTACCTGGCGCGGATGGTGCACGACCGCGCCTGCGCGGCGCACCCCGCCGTGGTGGCCTGGTCCAAGGGCACGCGCCTGAATCCCCTGTCGGGCCTGGGCGCCCACCGCGACCACCCGCGGGTCGTTCAGACGTGGAGCGACGTCAAGCAGTACGGCGCGGCGGCCGCCGCCAACCTGGTCAAGCTGCTGCAGTGACGCCGACCCCGCGCGACCAGCGCAGCTCGAATCGGCAGGCGTCGTCGCCGCGCGCCTCGCAGTGCGTCTCGGTCACCTGCGTGGCCGGATGCACCAGCACGCGGAACAGGTGCTCGAAGGTGGCGGCGTAGTAGTCGCACACCGGGTGCTCGCTGGCCTGGCCGCGGCACAGCGGGTTGTCGCGGATCGTCAGCCGCACCGGCCGGCCGGCCACCGCCTCGAAGCGGCCACTGCCGGCAAAGGTCCAGGCGTGGCGGGTGATGGCCTTGAGCAGCACTCGGCTGGCCAGCGGCGCTGGCAGCACGCGCAGCAGCGCCTGCACCGGCTTCGGGATGCGGTGCGCGAGCAGGTAGTCAGCGGTGGCGACGCCGGCCTCGCGCGAGACCTCGGCAGCCAGCCGGTCGCCGAGTGCGCTGCGCAGCTGCACGTGCAGCCGGCGCGCCTCGGCCTCGTCCACCATCGCGCTCGGGGGCTCGGCGTAGTAGCCCGAAAGCCCCGCCGCCGCGTACAGCCGTGCGGCGGTGGCCGCGCCGAGTCGACGCTGCAGCACCTCGCCGACGCGGATGATCGCGTTGGGCCCGATCCGGCCGACGGTTCCTGCCGCCGCGCTCACGCTCACACCCGCGCCGCGTCTTCGTCGCTGAGCTGCTCGGTGCCGCCGCCGCAGGCCATCGCCGCCTTGGCGATCTCGATGTTCTCCTCGCCCTTGCGGCGGCGCATGTCGATCTTCGGCCCGTGCATGGTCACCCAGCCGTCGTCGACGCGGGACAGCGCGTCGGCGGTGTCGGCCTCGATGCGGCGGCTCTCGTCGAAGCCGAACTGCACCGTCTTCTTGGTCTGCGGGCCCCAGTAGCCGACGCGGCCGAGGTCGTAGAACTTGCGCTCGAAGCCGCTCTTGGCGAAGGCCTTCAGGCAGCCCATCAGGTACTTGCGGCGCTGCTTGTCCTTGGTGAACGGGTACTGGAAGAAGGCCTTGTTGAAGAAGAAGCGGCGGTAGTTGTTCATCACCCGGTCGAGCAGCTCGCCGCGGTCCATCGCGTCGGGCTTCATGATCGGCGTCACGAAGTTGTACTTCTCGAAGTCGAACACCTCGACCTTGTCGCCGAGCTCCTGGAACAGGTCGCTGAACGGCCAGGGCGTGTACATCGCCCAGTTGGCCATGTCGGGGTTCCAGTCGCGCGCCATGCGGTAGGTCTCTTCCAGCGTCTCGGCGGTCTCGTTCTCCAGGCCGACGATGAACTGCGCCTCGGTGACGATGCCGGCGTCCTTGAGCAGCTGGATCGCCTTCTTGTTTTGCGCGATCGTCGTCTCCTTGTTGAAGCGGTCGAGCTTGAGCTGCGCCGCCGCCTCGGTGCCCAGCGACACGTGGATCAGCCCGGCCTCGCGGAACAGCGGCAGCAGCTTCTCGTCGCGCAGGATGTCGGTCACGCGGGTGTTGATGCCCCACAGCACGTCGAGCTTGCGCTTGATGAGCTCCTCGCAGAACTGGATGAACTTCTTGCGGTGGATGGTCGGTTCCTCGTCGGCCAGGATGAAGAAGCCGACGTCGTGGTTCTTCACCAGGTTCTCGATCTCGTCGACCACCTTGATCGGGTCGCGCACCCGGTAGTCGCGCCAGAACTTCCACTGGCTGCAGAAGCTGCAGGTGAACGGGCAGCCGCGCGCGAAGTTCGGGATCGCCACGCGCCGGTTCATCGGGATGTAGATGTACTTTCCCCAGTCGAGGATCGACCAGTCGGGCGCGACGCGATCGAGGTCCTCGATGGTCGGCTCGGCCGGCGTGGCGATGACCTTGCCCTCGCCGTCGGCGAAGGCGATGCCGCGCACGCTGTTGCGGTCGCGCGCGAAGCTGCCGTCGTCGACCGCGCGCACCAGATTGAGGAACACCTGCTCGCCCTCGCCGCGCACCACGGCGTCGATCCAGGGCGCTTCCTTCAGCACCTGCGGGTACATGAAGGTGCCGTGGATGCCGCCGAGCACCGTCACGATGGCCGGGTTCACTTCCTTGGCGATCTGCAGCAGCCGCTCGGCCTTGTAGATCGCCGGCGTGATCGCCGTGCAGCCGACGATGTCGGGCTGCACTTCGACGATCTTCGCGCGCACCTGCTCCTCGTCGAGGTGGTGCGTCATCGCGTCGACGAAGGTGATGTCGTGGTAGCCCCCGTCCTTCAGGTAGCCCGTCAGGTAGGCCACCCACGCGGGCGGCCAGTTGCCGGCGATCTCGGCCCCGCCCGAGTGGTAGTTGGGGTGCATCAGCAGGATACGCATGGGGACTCCGGGGCAGACGTTGACGGGTGCTGCCAACGTACGCCGGGAGGCAGTCGGTCGATTTGCGTTGTGTCAACCTAAATTGACACAAGCCATGTCGGGCAAACCCGACCGCCGCGGCGGCGCCGGCTGCGGGTTGTCTCGCTCGGAACGGCTCTTGCTACGGCGGCAGAATCGGTGCACCGCACCTGCCCGACGAACCCCAACCAAGGAGCTCTCATGCCGCTGAACCGCCGCCGCACCCTGGCCGCCACCGTCTCCGCCTTCGCCCTGGCCGCCGTCGCCGGCCCCGTCTTCGCCCAGGCCAAGCTGAAGGTCGCCGCGATCTACACCGTGCCGGTGGAGCAGCAGTGGGTCAGCCGCATCGACAAGGCGCTCAAGGCCGCCGTGGCGCGCGGGGAGATCGAGTACGTGTTCAGCGAGAACGTCGCCAACGCCGACTACGAGCGCGTGATGCGCGGCTACGCCGAGAAGGGCCACACGCTGATCGTCGGCGAGAGCTTCGCCGTCGAGGCCGCCGCGCGCAAGGTGGCCAAGGACTATCCGAAGGTGAGTTTCCTGATGGGCAGCTCGGGCAAGCCGCAAGCGCCCAACTTCAGCGTGTTCGACAACTACATCCAGGAGCCCGCCTACCTGACCGGCATGATCGCCGGCGGCATGAGCAAGAGCGGCAAGATCGGCATGGTCGGCGGCTTCCCGATTCCCGAGGTGAACCGCCTGATGAACGCCTTCATGGCCGGCGCGAAGGAGGTCAACCCGAAGGTCGAGTTCATGGTCACCTTCATCAACAGCTGGTTCGACCCGCCCAAGGCCAAGGAGGCCGCCTTCGCGATGATCGACAAGGGCGCCGACGTGATGTACGCCGAGCGCTTCGGCGTCAGCGACGC
>VFQN01005084.1_pt1 | contig 16562 bp, 16 predicted proteins | sample 3512371 | NCBI WGS metagenome assembly VFQN01 (sample SAMN10412370, study PRJNA504923) | tailings metagenome | isolation source: Replicate 2 from Balatoc abandoned mine | place: Philippines: Itogon, Benguet | collected 2017-08-28 | reverse complement strand
GCTCTTTAGGGAAAAAACGCCAAAAAGCCAAATTCAGAAACTTCCGCAAACACCCTAATTGCAATGAAGTGAAGTTCAATCTTCGATCTACGAAATATTACGGCGTAAAATCTCGTTGTCGTTATTTTCAAAATGATCAACAACTTCCAAAGCAACGAGAGTGCTATTAATAGTTTAATCGAAAGCGACAATGATGAAGATTGGAATGTAAGCATAAAAAAGAGTGAGAGTCACTCGCAGCGAAAGTCGTCGGATCCTCAGCAGGTGGGTTTTAAGTTAGCAGAGGAAATTCGTCGATTGAAACTCGAGCTGGCCAATGAAAGAAAAGAAAAGAGAATGCTCCTTGTCACCAATGAAAATTTGCAGGAGCAACTGAAAAATGCGGAGGAAAGAATGAAGGAGTTAGAGGCAAAAGAGTTCAAAAGTGCTCGAAAGCTCTCCTCGGTGGTCGGAGAACTGCAAAGAGAGGTAAGGAAAGAGTTAGAGAGATGTTTGAATTCATCCAGATTTTGTTAGACCATTAACCGTCGTTCCTCTGAGGAGGAGCTCCAGAAGTTGAAGAATGATCGAAAACAATCCAAAAAAGATTACGAGAAATCTTTACAACAAATCTTAAATACTCAACAGAAGTTAGATGAGATGCAAAAGCAATTAATATACTGGAAAGAGTGTGTTGGCGCTTATGAATCAAAAATTAAAGAGTTTGTTAGTGATAAAGGAATTAGAGAGCAAGTTTTAGAGGAACAGAGACAACGTGTTGTGTCGTTAGAAAATTCTTTATTCAAAGCCAAGTCAAAGTATCTTCGCTTCAAACAAGCCTGCTTGGACCTTTTATCTCCTTCAAGCTCACGGCAAAAAGCTCAAGATAAGGCTTTGAATTTGGAAGTTAACTTGTCTGTAGAGGATGAGCTAGACTTTGATTTCTTAATGAAGATAATTCGGTAAGTCTTCACCCTTCGAACCCACTGGTATCTAACGAGTTTTATGTTATATTTCGTAGAAAAAAGAACCAAGTTTATTTAGAAAGTCGAAAAAATTATAAGAATTATATTCACAAACTAATAGGAGTGGTGAAGATGTATGAGGAAATGCTCCCGTCAGAGCAGTTTCTGGATGATAGTTTACTATGATTAGAAGAATTCAGAGATACTGTTCACATAATAATGTGGTCTAATGTTATTCTCTGCACTTTTTAACCTCTGCTCTGAAGTTACACCTGAAAGTGTCAAAATCGTATTTAAACCATTGTCTAGTCCAAATAATACGTCGGTATCAAGTCTATCACCCACCATACAAATTCGTGAGCGATTGATGTGGTATTTATCCACGAGGTAATCGACTAATAAAGGAGATGGTTTTCCTACTACTATCGGTTGTTTTCCAGTACAGCCTTGGATTGCACCAACCATTGCTCCATTACCTGCCCATTCCTGCTCATCGGTCAAATGTGTCACAGCGTCTAAATTGGTGGCGATGAATTTGCATCCCTCGTTTTCGTTAATACATAATTGTGCGTATTGTATCTTGTAGTAGTTGATATTGCCATCAAAACCCACAACCACCGCGCCCACATCTTTGTCATGCTCAACTTTTACTCCGGGGCCTAACTTAATGACCTTATTCGCGTCGTTCTCTGCACCAATATGTTTAACACCGATGAGATCCAACTCTTCGCTGATTCCTTGCTGTCCAATGATATATACCTTTTTGCCTGGAGGCAGCGGATTTTTCAGAAAGTAAATTGCAGCAGCATAACTTGATGAAAGAATCTCTGGAAGAATTCAAAATCAAACTGAATAATGACAACCATGAAAAGCTTACCATCTGGAGAGATTGTTAATCCCAAGGAAAGAAATTTTTTTAAATATCCTTTCCTCGATTTGGTAGAATTATTGGTAACGAAATAAATCTTTTTTCCTCTTTTTCGTAATTCCTCTAAAACCAATGGGACTTTATCGGAGATAAGAGCATCCCCTTTCCTAATATAAATGAAGGTTCTATCATAAGACTATGAGAGATGACCTACCAAATAACTCCATCGCAATCGAAAATGAAAACGTCTGTCGAATCTAAAATTGTCTCGACACTCGACAGTTTCGAAGGCTGCTGCTGTCTTGATAACGCTAATCTTTGAAGTGTCCGGATTGCTTGGAATCTTTTGAATCCTTGAGTCGAATAGAAGAGACCAAACATCAATACTAGGGTGAGTATTCTCCACATGACAGGTGTCGTCAATACTTTGAAGAATTGAGATTAAATTCGATGTATAATGTGTAATACTCTAACAATCGTCAGCCAAGATTTCTCTCTCCCAGTTTTACTGTAATAAGAAGAGTTAACTGCCCAATCGATATAGTGGATGAATTGGTTTAGATTAGGATGCAAACCCTCACAATTGTGGCATTTCTAGTCGCTTTTTTGATTTTAAGCTTACTTGTGTCGTATCATTCTCTTCTTACCAACCAAAATTATTTAAGTAATATCATCCTCTCAGAATCTGAATCTCAATACACCCAACTTCGAGTTAATCTTCAGAGAAGAAATACAAGCAATTGGACGACGAATTCCACTCAATCCAATCGGAAGCAGGAAATCCTGAACGGGAATGAAGTCATAAATCCTCATGAACTGGTGAAATGCTCGAATCAATCAAACTGTATTCGCCCAAGGCTCCAACTGAAGCAATCTTTCAATATCTATTACTGCAAGCATATTAATTATGGTATTCGATTTTATTATCTTGTACGTGAAGGTCTATTGTTGCATCCAAAAATCAACTTGGTCTCTCGTCCAGAGCTTGCAGACTATATTGTTTACCTTCCGGAGTCCAGTAGTTGGCAGCACACTGAGTGTAATAATCGATCCTTTATTCAAAAGATTATAGCCTTAGATGAGGGAGACTATCCAGATCTTTTTCGAATTGATGAAGGTACATTTATGATGACTTTTAAGAGGTCTTACGTTAAGCGAGTTGATGGTAACTTCAAGCACTATATGCCTTACATTGCTGAACCAAATGTATTTCCCATGACGTATATTGTTGCAGAGATTTATGTACGACACCTATTCAAACATTATCAAGAACGATCAATTGAGATTTTATGTAGTCTTCGAGCGATTCCCTCTGATCCCACAAGGACAAGGGTGAAGAATTGGGTCGACGAATACATTCAAAGTCGAGGAATAAAAAATGCTTTTTCTGGGGAGGTCAATACGGCCAGCAGACCAACTGTCAGTAAACAATACTTTGAGAGAATGTATTCATCAAAGATCATTGTCACTTCGAATCCTTCAAATTGGGAAGGCGACTTCAGACTTTGCGAGGCCTTAGCTACGGGAGCCCTCATATTTGTGGACGAAATGTATGTTCCACGCCAACATCCATTCGAGCATGGAAAACATCTCATCTTTTATAACAACCATAATAAATCTGACTTTTTCCAGAAATTAGACTATTATCGTCTCCACCACGAGGAATCCAAAAGAATTGCAATGCTGGGCTATCTGCACGCGATGCATTATCATCGGGCTACAAATCTGATTGATTACGTGTTTAGGACATTGCATACGAAAATGATTGCAGAGCAAGATCGAAAGTTTGAGCACCTTTTGCATGATTTGAATTTTGCACAGAAGTTTTTTTACTCGGACACAGGATATGCTTTAAGGTTGCTCGCAATTCGACGCCAGAAACAATTACTGGATAAGAAAAGATAGATAGTATAAATGATTTATAAGGTTTAGCTTAGATATCAGGAAAACTACAAAAATCCAAATTAAGCGAAAGCGCTCTGTATGAGACTAAGCTGCTCTGCATTGTGTGCGCGAGCACCTAAACCAGTCGCAACAGCAGCTGATGGCTTTCGGCCGGCATAAACTGGTCTCTTCTCCAAATTATTTAAAGTTCTTGTGGCAGTAGCAATTCTTGGTTGCACAAAAGACCAAGCTCCCATATTCTTTGGCTCCTCTTGTACCCATACTATCTCTGCTTTGTTATAACGTGCTGCTTCTCGAGCCACCTTGTCCCAAGGGAAAGGAGCTAATTGTTCAATTCTCACAATCGCGATGTCCGAAATGTTTCTCTTCTCTCTCTCCTCCACCAACTCGTAGTAAAGCTTTCCAGTGCAAAAGAGAAGTTTACGTACACCTTCAGGATTGCCCTCAATCGCAGGATTGGTTTCTCGGATTACTCTCAAAAATCTTGTTCCTTTACCCATTTCTTCGAGCGTGGAGGTGCAACGTTTCTCTCGAAGCAAATTTTTTGGAGTCGCGATGATAAGAGGCTTGCGGAAATCTCTGTGAATTTGACGACGAAGAACATGGAAATAGTTTGCAGGTGTCGAACAGTTAACCACTTGCCAATTTGTCTGTTGAATTTGCATACGCTCATTTTCTCCCATGGGTGGAACAAAATCTGGGTCTTCATCAACCTGCTGTAGAAATCGTTCGAGACGACACGATGAGTGCTCTGCACCTTGACCCATGTATCCGTGCGGCAAGAGGAGAGTTAAACCACTTTGGCGCAGCCACTTATCTTCTCCCGCTGAGATAAATTGATCGATCATGATCTATTCGTTAGGTTGAAAAAAGTGTAAAACAAACCACATTTTTTACTATCTTACCTGAGCTCCATTTACGAAGTCACCGAACTGAGCTTCCCACATGACTAACATATTCGGGTTTTCTAACGAATATCCCATTTCGAATCCCAACACACCAAACTCGGACAAAATAGAATTTCGTACGGTAAACTCGCCTTGCATATCTGGTGCTCGATTCTTGCTATTAGCGACAATCGCTGAAGTATGTTTATTGATTTTGTTTAGTGGAATATACTTCTCTGCTGTAATTTGATCAACTAAAACTGCATGACGATGAGAAAATGTTCCTCTTTCGACGTCTTGACCAGTTAGACGAACATGATTCCCTTCCATGAGTAGTGATCCAATTGCTAAAGCTTCAGCGGTTCCCCAATCGATTCCTGCTCCCCTTTCAATTGTGTCTCGTCTACTCCCGATAATCTTTTCAAGTTGCTTGTGGAGCTTGAAGGTCGTTGGGACTTCACAGGCCTTCAAGCCGATTTCTCGGAGCTTATCAATTTCATAACCAGTCTCACGGATTTTGGCGCGCTGACGTGGTGAAAGAAACCCACTCCATTTTGAACTGAGCCAATCGAAAGGAGGAGTGACCCAAGTCTTTGACGCAGCAAACTCATTCTCCAGCGTGGAATTGACCATAGTTCGGATATCGTCGATTTCCTTTTGAGTGCAAGTACTCTCTGCAACAAGTTGCCTTCCATAAACAGCAAGAGTATCTTCATGCTTTCCGATTTTTGAGTAGAGTAAAGGTTGAGTGTACATCGGCTGGTCTAACTCATTGTGTCCGTATCGACGATAGCAAATCAGATCAATGATACAATCCTCGCCAAACTTTTGTCTCCACTCAACCGCCATTTCAAAAGCAGTAACGACGGCTAGTGGATCATCACCGTTACAATGGAAAATAGGAATATTAAATGCCTTCCCCAAATCAGAGGAGTAAAGAGTTGAGCGGCCATTGGTAGGGTCCGTAGTGAATCCAACTTGATTATTGACAATCACATGGATGGTACCTCCAACAGCGAAGTCGTTGACCTTGGACATTTGAAGAGTCTCATACACAATTCCTTGTCCTGCGAAGGCAGCATCTCCATGAAGTAGAACAGGCATGTGCTTCAATTTATCCTCAGCTTTATTTCCTGATAAATACTGCTTTGCTCTACATTTACCAATTGCAACCGGATTTACTGCTTCAAGATGTGAAGGGTTTGCAACTAGCGACAAGTGGACACGTCGCCCATCTGGATAAGAACGATCCATTGAAGTTCCGAGGTGATACTTCACATCTCCTGCAGATGACCAATCGTGTTTGAGGTACTCATCAAGATCATAATGAGTGCCTTGGAACTCCTTAAAAATTTGAGGCATGGGCTTGCGCATCACGTTTGCAAGGACATTTAATCTACCTCTGTGAGGCATTCCAAAGACAAATGACTCAATACCAAGCTCTGAACCACGATCAACCATGGCCTTCAAGCCTGGAATCGTACTATCACCTCCTTCTAATCCAAAGCGTTTCGCGGTGTTGAATTTATTATTAAGAAACTTTTCGAAATGGTCGGCGAAGCATAAACGTTCGTAAATATGCATACGCTTCTGTTTGCTAAATTGCATCCATTTCGGATGTTCAACCTGATCACGCACCCAGTTACATTTCTCCTGGGATTGCATGTGCATGTATTCCACTCCAAGACTTGAGCAATAAGTCTTCTTCAAATTTGCTAATACTTGACGAAGTGTTATGTTCGGGCGAGTTGAACCCAAGATATCCAAATAACCGGTATTGCCACCAGTGGAAGTTCCTAATAAATTTAAAGTTCGATCAAGATCTTCATCTTTGAAACCATGATATTTATAATCCAATTCAGGGGGTGGATTCGGAGAGCGAAATTTGTGTATGCCTAAGGGATCCAAATTTGCGATCTCATGTCCTCTGGTTTGGTAAGCACGAATAAGATAAGACAGTCCTAACGAATCTGACACAACTGGCCCAGTATGGCTTGTATTAACGACAGCTTTGCTCACGTTGCCACCGATGGAGGGAGGGGCGACGAACGCCTCTGTGGGTGCACGACCAGATTCAAGGTTACTGAAGTAAGCATCCCATGAGGCATGAACACTAACACAAGAAAAAAATAAATAAAAAATCGATCGTTGGTTAGCAACTTCGGCAAGTACCTTTTCTTGTCTTGCCTCCATAGATCATACATCTGTTCGACGTAAAGCGCGGAGGAACCAGACATAAAGGAATCGATTTTAGTTGAGAAATTCTACACACATTAACATTATGTTATGCTTTCCGAATAATGAGGAATACCTTTCCCCTGCCTAAACGGCAGAACATCATTTGCTTTCTTCCAGAGGCTATCCCTTAGGTTTAGAAACATCAAAAACTGAGAAGATGAATTGATACCTGTCAAAAACGCTCGCATTTCCTGACTTGCAATGACAATTCCTTCTTAATCAAAGGTTCTGCCTCAGACACCCAAAAGTAGTGCAAGAAAAGAAGAATTAATTGAACTTCACTCACTCAAGAAAAGCGCTTTTCAACGAATGCAAAATAACGAACGAAAGACAATAAAATCGAGAAATGATTGTCCGAAACTTTCTCTGGTCTCTCCTCTTCACCTCTTTCCTGGCTCTCTTTGCGACAGGAAGCTCTACACAAAATCATGTAATGACAGTTTTGTACTGTACTTCGTGAGGAATGCAGAAGTATTTCCAGGACTTGAAAAGGTTCGTGGAAACACAATATCCGAACGTCGTTGTTCAGGGAGACATATATCCTCCCCCAACTTATGCCATTTTGATTTCACAAATTGCAAGCTATCTATGGCTCGGCGGTATCGCTATGATATTTGCCGGAGCTGCTATATTTCAAGCTTTGGGGATTAAAGAACCTGAGTGGCTTCTTTGGATAAGCAAGAATCGAATGCAAACATTTATGGGGTTATTCTTACTAAATAATGTGGCCAACTCCATGCTTGCTACTGGGGCTTTTGAGGTTTACTTTCAAGGGGATTTAGTGTTTAGTCGATTGCAATCTCAACGTTTTCCTAATCCTCAAGACGTTCTACAGATTCTTAAAGGTCTCGGATTTCGGCCAGAGTTGTAAGTAGAGAGTTCTTTGTTTTTAACGAATGATGTTGATGAGAATTCTTTTCAACTGAAAGTTTATTGTCGAAGATCTTCTGCATTTGTCTCTTGTGAAATCGTCTTTTGTACATACCTAATTTAATAATCTCGCAAAATTAATCACCGAATCTTTTCGGAATAACCCAAGTCACTCCTTTAACAATGACGAGGGAAAAATCCTCGGAGGCCTTTAGGGTGCAAAACTGAAGAAATGTACTCGAGGAGATTGTATTGGAATTCGAGTGAGGTTGCCGAAATGCTTCCAGTACTAGAAAGGTGAGCGAGAGACAATCCCATACGTTTCAGTGAAGGATAAACCCAGAAGTTACACACACACACACTCTCTCTCTCTCTCTCTCTCTAATGTAAGCGAGCATTTTGAATATTCACCACAAGGAATTCATAATTTAAGACACAAGTATAAAGATCGTTAGAGAAAGAAATCTGGCGCTCTCCTGGTAACAAGCGGCTCGCCTCTTCGAGGAGCTGGATCAAACTGAATACTGAACAGAGAAAAGATAAGAAAATCGTCGTTTTATTAGTGGAAAGGGCCAACTTACAATGACTTATTCAGGTATTCGTCCACTTCCATTATCGCCGCCTGATTTCCACAACGATAACAGTAGTTCGGAGCCGAGAATATTGTGAGAACATTCATATTGTGTGCCCAGTTATAACCATCCATGACCAATTGATGCGCTCGAGATACTAACGTCAAACCGTTTCGATGGTTGAACATTTCAGAGATGTCGCTTCCAAAAGTGTAACCTGCTCCGCGAGGCGATATTCCCCATCCCCTGCGGTCATCAGGATCAGACCAGAGCAAATCGCACATTGAACCCTCATGTGGAACCTCCTGCACTCTATCCAACTGGCGAATATGATCAAGTGTGTCTATAGAGGGCGAAAGACCTCCATGAAGGCAAAAAATTTGATCCTCGATAACTGCAGTCAATGGGAGATAATCAAAAAGATCAGTAAACAACTTCCACACATTTCCTGAACCATACTTTCGAACACATTCATCGAAAAATCCATAAACTTGTGTAATCTGTCTGCTTTCGTGATTTCCTCGAAGCAAATGAATTCTACTTGGATATCTTGTTTTCAATGCAAGAAGAAGACTGACTGTCTCCACAGAATAATAACCACGATCGACGTAGTCGCCCATAAACAAATAATTTGTGTCAGGTGGCTGCCCTCCTATCTTAAATAATTCCAAGAGGTCATGTAATTGACCGTGTACATCACCACAAACTGTCACAGGGCATTGGACAGGTTGAACATTCGATTCTCCAAGCAACACTTCCTTTGCCTAAACACGGTCAACACGTTAATTAACGAATCAAATTCATTCATAAAACTTGCCAGTTCGCAAAGGGACTTGACCTCGGCTTCCGTCAAAGGTTTGCATTCATTCAACTTTTCGATCCATTTATCAAGGTCTCGATATGTTTCTTCTGAAGTATTTAGATCCATGACTCTACCAGCTGTAAATGATGTTTTTGAAAACCCGCAATCGCGTCCTCTTCAAAAGGTTGATTATTATATTCATGACGCAGTTCGAGAAGAAACGGATTTTGATTTTACCGCACGAAATCTCCTCGAGATGATTATCGACTTGCGACTTGCACTCACGTTTGTGTATATTTCCTTCATCCTAACTCATGCCAGCTGCCCAAATAATTGCAATGGCCGAGGAATTTGCACTCCCCAAAGTCAATGCGAGTGTGAGGATCCGTATACCTCAGCGCCGGATTGTTCTGCGAGTAAGCTGGTAGCTCGTCGCATATCATGTGTAATATCCATTTAGAATTATGCCCATCAAGTACCGCGTGGGTGAGCAAAGCTATTAGTCTAAATACCGCACATACCTCGATGGAATGCTCAAATCGAGGTATTTGCGACAGATCAACAGTGAGTTGATGTTGAATATTATTCGTCTTGTTTCATCTATATTCTAGGGTGTTTGTTCGTGCTTTTATGGTTTTGAGGGACTTGCATGTGAGAGAGCAAGTTGTGATTGTCATGCACATGGCAAATGTTTGCCGATCCTCTCTTTCTACGATGCCTTCTTCCCAACGCTTTCCACTTACACTTATAATTTATGGGATACGACTCATATTACAAGTTGTGTTTGCGACACTGGTAAGTTTAGCTATTTCGCTTAATTTCTCAAATTCACGCGAGCTTCATAGGTTTTACTGGTCCTGGATGCACGATGAGTAAGATAATGACGGTATTTTCTTCTTAAAGGTTTTATCTTTATTGTAGGATTGTGTCCTAAAGGTGACGACCCTGTTACACCATTTACTGATTATCGTTCGATCATCGTCACGATCAATCAACTGTACAGTTCCCCGTTAAGCGGGTACTACAAATTTACTTTTAACGGTCACTCTATCGCACTTCCTACCTATCTATGGAGCGAATCCGAATGCGCTACTACCTTTTCGACGCTTCCAACGGTTGGGACGGTGAAGTGTAGTGTAACGAAGAACGGCCGGTTTGGAGGTTTCACCGCACTAGTCCAATTTCTAAGCTTTCCCACTGTCCCGATTGAAAACAACATTTTTACAAATGATGGAAACCCTCCTCTTAGTGCATTTTACTGCGATTCTACGGCGGTTGTGACCAATGGGCGAGTAAGTTGCTCCTTACAAGATGTGAAGACTTTTCAACTTCCGGGTAATTGTTTTTATCACCACTTGACTTTCCAAGTAACCTCAAATTTTTATAGAGTACTCTTATTGCTCAAATCGCGGAACGTGTAACTTTGACACGGGAGAATGTACATGCTTTGACAGCTTCGCTGGACCTGCCTGTTCAACTTATGATTATGGTGTTCGAGAGATTAGTTCTACCACCAAGGAAGATATTTTGACTTTGCAGAATGTTGATTCATCATTTGAGGGAAATATACTGCACCTTTCATCTGCCATTAACGGCACTGGAAATTTCAACTATTTGGAAATATCAGATATTTCTCGCGACAAACAACGTTCAATTTTCACGATCGATCGCAATGGAAATATTGATTTAAACTATGGTGGTTTGAAGATCAATGCTTTAGAAGGGAATGGTGGCCAAACCATTCTAAACGGTGGTTTGTCAGTTGGAGGGGGATTGTCAGTGAATAATTTGGGCTTATCAATTTCTGGCGGATTAACAATTGGAACTGGTGGGGTTGTTATCAATACTGGTGGCTTGCAACTATCAGGCGGACTTAGTGTAAACTTTGGCGGCATTACTTCGTCAAATGGAATGACTTTACTCTCCAATGGTTTGCGCGTCGGTGGTGGTGGAATCGTGATCAAAGGGGGAGGGGCTACAGTGAACGCAGGAGGTTTGTATGTTGGAGGTTCTGGTATGACGATCCAGACAGGTGGCTTGATTGTTACAAATGGGGTAACAATTTGGTCCTATGGGTTGGTTGTTAATAATGCTGGTATTACTGTTTTATCTGGAGGGATGAACTTATTTGGTGGGTTAACTATCGACAATCCGGGTTTATTAATTTCTGGAGGGTTGACCGTTAATTCGGCTGGATTAGTTGTCTCTGCTGGTTCCACTATTTCTGGTGGTTTAATTGTTTCTGGAGGGGTTTCAGTCGAGACAGGAGGTTTGATTGGTGTTGGTGGATTAAGTGTAAATTCTGGTGCTGTGATTGTTTCAGGGGGTTTGACTGTGAATTCAGGTGGAGTCGCGGTTGGAAGCGGTGGTATGCTGGTCTCTGGTGGGCTTTCTGTCTTAAGTGGAGGAGGATATATAACCGGGGGATTGACCATTAACTCAAATGGGGTGATAATATCAAATGGAGGAATTACTGTGGTGCAAGGTGGGAGCGTTTTTGCGACTGGTGGGTTGTCAGTTTTAGCTGGAGGAGCTAGTGTCACTGGCGGACTTACTGTAAACAATATAGGTCTCGTTGTGAGTGGGGGTCTGAGTGTTGGTGGCTCGGGCTTTTACGTGACAACCTCTGGTGTCACAATTACTAGTGGCGGACTTGCCATAACTGGCGGCTTAACTGTGAACAACGGTGGTGTTTCCGTGACTGGTGGTATATCTGTGATTGCTGGTGGCTTGGTTGTTACCGGAGGTTTGACTGTTTTTGATTATGGAGTAGTTGTTACTGGGGGTGTGACAATTATGAATCAAGGATTGATCGTCTCGTCGGGAGGACTAACTGTTGCTTCAGGAGGCCTGTCGACTTCCGGAGGTTTGTCCGTGATTTCTGGTGGAGTCTACATCACACAAGGACTGAGCGTCCAGACGAATGGTATTAACGTGGTTGCTGGTGGTGTTTCTGTCTTGGCAACTGGTGTTGCTGTTACTGGTGGTGTGAGTATTTTGGCCGGGGGATTAATCACTTCTGGCGGTCTCACTGTTTCTACAGTTGGTGGAAGTGTTGCTGGAGGATTGACCGTTACTGCCGGTGGTGTTCTGTTAAGTGGGGGTTTAACCGTCAGTAGTAGTGGGATAAGCATCACCGGTGGTGCAACAGTGACTAGTGGTGGCTTGGTAGTTTCTGGAGGTGTAACGGTTTTCCAAGCTGGGGTATTAGTAACTGGTGGTCTTTCTGTCTTGAGTGGAAACATCTTCAACTCTGGAAGCCTTTCAGTTGGTTCGGGATTTCTTGTAAGCGGGGGTGCTTCTATCAGCTCTGGTGGTCTCGTTGTAACTGATGGATTGACGGTTATGACTGGTGGATTTGTTGTTACTGGCGGAATAAGTGTATTATCAAGTGGTATGGTTATTTCAGGAGGTATTTCCGTTTTACAAAGTGGATTAATTATTACAGGAGGATTGACCCTTAACAATGGAGGATTGGTCATCAACACCGGAGGTTTAAGTGTTCTCTCGGATGGTTTGTTTGTGCAAAGTGGAGCTGTTTCAATTAATAGCGGCGGCCTGGGAGTAACTGGTGGGCTTTCGGTTCTTACCAATGGATTCTATCTGAGTGGTGGTTTGTCAGTTGTTGGAAGAGGAATTAATGTTGCAACAGGTGGTCTTTCCGTTGTTGGAAATGGTTTGATTGTCAGTGGAGGAATTAGTGTGCTCTCAGCCGGCTTAATTGTTACTGGCGGCGTCACAGTTTCGTCGAATGGAATAGTAATTGTGACTGGAGGTTTAACTACAAACTCTGGGGGAGTTGTGATCGCAACTGGTGGTTTATCTGTCTCTACCGGAGGAATTATAGTAACCGGAGGATTAAGTGTAGCAACTGCAGGACTGGGGATAACAGGTGGTGTTACAGTTTTTAATGCTGGCTTAATTGTTGTTACTGGTGGATTAACTGTTCAAAATAGTGGGATGTACGTGAATCTCGGTGGATTGACTGTGACAGAAGGTGGTGTTTCTGTCACTGGAGGTATGACTGTTATTGAAGCTGGAGTGCAGATTTCTGGAGGTCTCACTGTTATTGGTCACACTTATTTGCAATACGCCCCCTCCATTTTCTCCGACGAAAGGTTAAAAACTGATATTCGACCCATCACGAATTCATTGGCAAAGTTGTCGAATTTAAGAGGAGTCTACTTCAAATGGATTGAACACTCAACCATGAAGTTCGATTCTGATATTCATCTCGGCCTCATCGCACAAGAAGTTGGGAAAGTTTTACCTGAATTGGTTGATGAAATAGATGACGGATCCTACCTTGCAGTGCGTTATATTGAGCTGATTCCTGTTTTAGTGGAGGCCATTCGCGAATTGGATAAACAAAGTCGAACAATCCAGAGGCCTTGCCAGGAACTGAAGACCTTTTCTCATGAAATCCTTTCAAAAATATTTCATATGAAACGAGAGTTACTTGCCCTCAAAAGTCAATGATGGGACTCAATCTCTGTTTCAGACTTACAATTAGCAGATGTAGGGAAACTCTTCGAGTTTATTGGTTACAGCAAGCAGAAATTGATATTCTATTCAAACTTCCAATCAGGTGGCACCGCCATTGCCCAATTGAATTTATCTCTCAGCGTTCTAGCGAAGATTTTGTCGATTGGAACATCGGCTCTTTTACACCAAGCCACAGAGATTCTGGGATCCATATAATTAATTTTTGAAGTTCCCAATGCAACTTCTTTATTCTCATCTCTGTTCCTAATATCAACTTCGAGCTTGCGAATATCCTCTGTCCATTTCGAGATTCTTCCTTCAATTGAATCTAACGTAGGACGAGTTTTAAACTTGTGTTTTTCCGCCAACTTTCGTTTTTGATCCTAATGATACAAGGTGCTAAGGATAAATTGAAATATTTTTCATCTTTCTTACCTGCTTTAACAGTGATTTGGCCTCATCCAAAAGGGAAGCAGCTGAGAGTTTCTCCTGCTCACTTTTGGCCTTTTCCTTTTTCGCTGTTGCAAGGCGGACCTTTTCCAAAATTTGATCAGTGAGCTCTTGGTCGTCCTCCTTCAAAGGAATTTTATCAATCTTCCCTGCACGAGCATAATTTTTCCACCTAAACCAAAGATTAACAAAAAAAAAAAAAAAAAAAAAACAAAAACAAAAAAAACGAAAAGAAAAGAAAACAAAAACAAAAATCGACATTGATGAGACTTACGACAGTAGTTGGTTCAATTGATCCTTCAACGTTTGCAATTTTTCGTTCAAATTTTCAAACATGGTCTCGGTAGCCTTAGTAATTGTTCGCTGATGGTTACACAAAATTGCCACTTGACGGTTCGCGGCGTTGTATCGCAACACTTTATCCTGCACTGACAAACCTTCCAAATCTTCGACAGGAGGTAACTCATTTTCCAAAGTAACTGAGGCGTTGTATGTTCTGAAAACTTTGGCAGTCAGTCCTTTCATTAGGGAATCCAAATGCTTGTTCAAAACAGGGGGCGACAACGTCTCAAACACATTCGAATCTGCACTCTTACCCCTGCAGAACTGCTTCAAACAATCGTACACTTGTTTTCCAAGATCACCATGTAAGGCGAAATTTATATTTTGTTTGTACAACATACTGTCTTTACCAAGAAATTCAAGCTCAATTTCGTAAGAATTGGCTTCATGATTAAACTTCAAGTGCTCCACTCGCAAGGAACAGCAACCAACAGTGTCTGCTTCATCTTCACCCTTTTCACCTCCAACACGAAGAGCAAGAACATCAATAACCCACATAGCGGTCCCTAATTCTCGCGAGGCTTTGTCCTAGAAATAGTAAAATCATGTCCTCCTTGCTTGGAAATGAAGCACTTACCTTTGATCGAATTTTGGTGGTGTAATCTTTGCGAATTTTGTGAATGTGAGATTTCAATTTGATCGCTTTATTGTATTTATTCATATCACTCTTCCCTTTGAAAGAAGAGCTAGCTGCCAACATTACATACTTATTCTGCTTTTGAACGTTTTCTGTCCAACCGCACAACCATGTAACAGCTGGATCGTGTCTTACGCTTTGCCAGGAATGTCCAGGAATAGGGCAAATCGGAATTGGAGCATCCTCACTCAGATTTAAACTCACAGCCTCAGGTTGACATCGCCTCTTCAACTTGCCCGTTTTCGGATGCTCTCCTCGACCTCGGAATAAACCGGGAGGTTCCATATTATAGTTTCCCATCTAAAGCGAATTAAATAAATCTCTATATATTTGCAAAAACATACCTTTTCGACCCTTCCATCAATCAGCGCATATCCGTACTGAAGCGAAGCTTTTTCCTTCTCTTCCTTCCTGATGAGTTTTTCTCCATCAGTGGAAACTTTTTTCAAATTTCTTTGGAGTTCCAAATGCTTCCGAATCAAAGAAAAATCACAACCATCGAAATCTTTAACAACATGACTCTGCCCAAGGATCATAGAAAAGTCCTCAAAAAAGTTGCGTTGAAAAACTGGACGAGTTTTGTCATTTCCTAACTGAGGTCCATCAAGAGGCATAGCTGCATAGAAGGAGGCCATTTCTTCTTGCTCAGGTGATAGAGAAACTTCTTTGCCACGATAGAGAAGCGGAATCCCATGCGGTTGATAGGGAGGCGGGAAAGTTATTCCAGGATGCTCTAAATAATTCCAATTCATTCCAGACGCCAGTTTGGGAGCTTCCCACCACTTATATGCCTTCCGAGCATCCTCTAACCTTTCCGTCTTCTTAGAAGCTTTTGGTTTACTTCTCTTTTCTGATGAGAAACTTTTCTCTTGTCTGGAGGGTTTGGTTTGAGATTTCTTTGGCGTCTTTTTCGTCACACGAGCCCGCTTACGAGCTTTTACAGGGATAGAACTGTCATCATCATCCTCTGAGGACATTTCTGAGCGAGAGTCATCGTCGTTTGAGTCCTGCTCCTCATTAATTTTTCTCTTCCTTGACATTTCAAAAATTTTTGTTCTACACTGCTAGACTGGTGGTATGTCCTGAAAATGAGAAATCGGGATTTTTTTTTTGAAGCACAAATCAGTTTTTTGAATAACTTTTGATGGAGTGAAAAATTTCAATTGTGTTTGATTAAGTATCTAATTAAGATTATACAAAGCAAAAAAGGATTGAAATTCATTCATTTTTGACCGATTAATCATGAAGAATTCATTAAAAAGCCGAGAAAGCCTATAACTTTCTGCAATTGCCTTTGTAATCAAATATGCGTATTTATCGTTGAGGTTTTAAGACCATTTAATGATTTCATTATGGCGCGTATTTAGTTTGTAGCTTTATATTCACACATTTTGCTTTTGGTTATCTGCATATATCCATATAGCCCTAATATAACTCCACTCATATATATACTTAGCTAGTAGTGCATAATATAAAAAAATACACCTTAAGAATAGTTTCGTTGACAACTGTTAGATCAGTTGCGTATTTAGGCTATTGAGACTTGTTTGTTGTTGTGTTGT
>VFQN01005083.1_pt1 | contig 16565 bp, 11 predicted proteins | sample 3512371 | NCBI WGS metagenome assembly VFQN01 (sample SAMN10412370, study PRJNA504923) | tailings metagenome | isolation source: Replicate 2 from Balatoc abandoned mine | place: Philippines: Itogon, Benguet | collected 2017-08-28 | reverse complement strand
CAAAGTGCGATTCAGAGAATCTTCACGATCTCTTAATTGCTCCTGCAACTCCTCAGTTCTTCGCTGAAAAGAGATCTTTTCCTCGGTAAATTTCTTGACTTGAGAATCCCGCTCAAGTAACATTTCTTGAACTTGCTTTAACTCCTCTTGAGCAACACCCAACTGACGCTCGATCTCAGCTTGATTCTCTGAATGAACCCTCTCAGCCTCAGACTGCTGTTGTTGAAGCTTCGCCTTCTCCTCCTTCCAAAGATTCTCCTTGTCCAGTGCTTCCTTTCGAATTGACTCGAGGAGTTGTTGGGCCTTTTGTTGGCTCTCCTCTTCAGATTTTTCCGAAGAAGATAAGGCCCTTTCCAAAGAAATTTGAAGCTCAGCAACTTTGGCCTAACTCCAGTGTTAATTTTGAGAAGGAACCACAAAGATAGATAAAGTTACCTCATATTGAGATGTCACCTTAGAAAGGCTATTGTCATGATCTTCTTGCAACTTCAATAACTGCGACTGGAGCTGCTCGGTCAACTCCTTGGTACTCTTCAACTCAGTAGACGAGGAGATTTCTAACTTTTGGATATGCTCCTCGAGCGTTCTAATCTTTCCAGTTAACAATTCTTTCTCTTCAACAAAGTTCTTTTTCTCAGAATCAGTTTCAAGTACTAAAGCTTGAACTTTCTTTAACTCCTCTTGAGCAACACCCAACTGACGCTCGACCTCAGCTTGACTCTCTGAATGAACCCTCTCAGCCTCAGACTGCTGTTGTTGAAGCTTCGCCTTCTCCTCCTTCCAAAGATTCTCCTTGTCCAGTGCTTCCTTTCGAATTGACTCGAGGAGTTGTTGGGTCTTTTGTTGGCTCTCCTCTTCTGACTGTGAGGAAGAAGAAAGTGCATTCTGCAGGGCGTCCTGCAATTCGCGAACCTTCGAATCATGCTGAGTGGTAAGGTGGGAGAGCTGCTTCTCATGTGCTTGTTGAAGTTCGCGCACTTTCTCCTCCAACTGTTTAACACAGCTGTTCGATTCTTCCTTTAACTGCTGCTTTTGATGTTCCAGCTAAGAATGAATATGACAATCAATTGAATGCTTGAAAAACGAAAGTCATCTTACCTCTTCAAGCTGTGACTGAATTTCATCTTTTTGTAGTTGCAAGGCAGAGACCTGCTCAGTCAAGCTTTGAGTGGATGAGGATTGATTCTTTTCAAGCTCTTCAGCTTTAACCTTGAGATCTTTCACCACACTCTGCGAATAGGTAATATTGGCATGAACACTCAAGGAAAGTCTTACCTCGTAATGAGCTTTCTGTTCTTCGAACTGCCTTTGTAAATTTGTAATCTCGGCTTCCGCGTTGGATTGAAGCTCTTCCTTTTCTTTAGTGAGAGCATCCTTGATTTGAGTCAGTTCTTGTTGCAGACCCTGAATAACTTCTTGAGAGTGCTTCTTCTCAGATTCAGCAACTTGAGCAAGCTCTTTCTTCTCACTCTCAAGAGAAAGCAACTGATTCTGCAGTGCTTTAATGTTGTCCTCAAGAGCATTTTCACGCTCTCCAAGTGATTGTTGCTGCTGGGAGGTAGTTGCTTGCACTTGTTGTAACTGTTGCTGTAACGAATCAACCTGCAGCTTCCAATGAGCATTTGCGTCATCTACATTTTTCTGGGATCAAGATTAGGCGACACGATTATTCGAGAGATCGATAACAAATACCTTGTGGTCTTCATCATTCTTTAACAAAGTATTCTTCAGTTGAGCTATTTCCTTCTCTAACTGGGAAGAAAATTCTTTACTGGATGTTACTGCTTTCTGAAGAAAGCAAAACAATCAGAATAATTTTAAAGACTGAATGATTATCGCTTACTTCTGTTTCTTGAAGTTGCTTGTCGAGTGCTGCACTGCGTTGAGTCTCCTGAGCGAACTTTGCTTCTAACTGTTGATTGTCCGCGATAGATTGTTTCAGCCTCTGATCTAACTCGGTTACTGTCTTTTGGGAATCTTTGAGCTGATTTTGATAAGTCAACTCTTTTGCCTCAAACTCCTTTTGAGCAGAATTCAGCTTTTCATGAAGCGAAGAATTCGCTGCCTCCAGCTGCGATTGCAATGCCTTAAGAGCGCTCTTTACAAAATGTTATGATTGAGAAAAATTCATCATAAATTGAATACCTCGTGTTGCTCTTTCTGCTTCTGCAATGCGTCATTCAGCTCCTGTATCTGCACTTCGTGTTGTCGATTGTCGGTGGCAGCAGCATTCGCGACTGACGATTGTACCGCAGCTAACTGCTGGGTGAGGCCTTGAAGTTGTTTCTCATACTCTGCCTTAACCTAAATTAATTCCAAGAAAACTGTTATCAAGTTATGTTTGCTGCAAACTCTCTGTTCTTACCGTGTTTAGTTGAGCATCTTTCTCATCACGTTCTACTTGGAAATCAGCTTTCAATTTGGTCACAAACTCCTTGGTTTTCTCTTTCATCATATTGATAGTACTATCTTTCTGAGCGATCTCATTTCGCAACTGCGCTATCACCTCGCTCTCACTCATTCTTGTCGTACTGTCTTAACTTTCAATAGGAAAATACAAATTCTTTCAATTACCCGAAGAAAAAACAATTCCTGTTGACTAGACACAACGAACAACCTACACCACCTGCAATTAGCTTGTAACGAACCAATGCGAGTGTAGTAAAGGGAGGAATGTTTCAAGAAGACAAAGCAAAGAAAAGAGAAAAGTGTTGTTTGGAGCTGGTGGAATTACGTAATTGTTTAATTGATAATTTATCAGCAAGGCGCTGCACGTCTACAGTAGGGTGAGACAATGGCTTCGCCCATTAGTCATAATCGAAGGCATTTTGAGGAGAATTTTGATGTTAGGATTTTAATTGCGTGATATTAGGAGAAATTACCTACAGTTAATAGATTTATTATCACCATTAAAAATCTCCTTTGTTAACTCACGAATTACTACATACACAATTAAAGCTATCAAAATTATTTAAGGGTGGTTAGGCAGAAGTTTGGAAAAAGAGCTCTCAGTTCGAGAAGTCGAGTCTGAGGTGGGCTCATAAACATTTCCATAGGCTCGCAGCAAAGATAACATCGAGGATGGGTTAGAGGAAAGGCTGGACTGTACCGAGTTACCAATCATCTGAAATCCAGTCGTAGAAAGGGAGTATTGGGAAACTGGATCATGTTGAAGAAGTTGTTGATTGGTTTGATTAATCACGGGCAGGGTCTCGTCATGAAAGGATGACAGAAAATCTAACTTATCGTTATGTGTAAGAACCTTATTATACAAGGAATTACTCAAAAATAGATCCATCTCTTCTTCTTTCCTCCATTTAGACTGAAATTCTTGCTGGATTTCAAGCTGAATAGAGCGATCATCATCTCTGTGATGTAAGATACCTTCTTCGTCATGCTCTCCATCTGAGGACGTAGAACTTTTTGAAAACATCGCTGCACGTCGCTTATGACTATCGCTTTCTCCATCAGAAACCTTTGCAATAGCGGCACCGATTGGAAATGCAACACCTTTCTTTTTCCCTTTCATCTTTTGTAACATATGCTTCAATTTGGTAATCTTCGTGATATTAGTCAATAACAATAATTGTTTGGACTGCTGTTGTTGTGATTGAAGCTTGGTGTGGTATTGCTCCCATCTTTTGACCTCTTGATCATAGATGTCACGGGGTGTCATCCAGCGACGAAGTTTCACTCCTCCAAGTCCAATTGTTGAAAAAGCATTTTTCTTAGATTCTTCCATTCTTAAACGCTCTTGCATTCTTTTCGAGCGATCTTCTTCATACTCGAAGAAAATGTTATTAAATTCTTCTGTCGTGGCGGCGGTATTTGACGTATTGGAAGAGAAGATAGTCTCAAAGTGAAAATAAGGAGATCTTTTCGTCTCTTGATGAGAAAGGGATTGTAGTGATCGTTGACAGGTATTGCGAATACCTTGCTCAAGGACAGAATCTTTCTTTCTCGGTTCTTCATCATCAATCCAAGTTAGGCTATGATCTTCTATTTCCTCTTCACTTTCTTCACTTTGATTCCCTTCTTTCAAACTTTTAAGAGTGACCAAGCGATCTATCTCATCACCAAAGATGACATCAAGGTTCTCTTCCACTGAATAAAATCTTTTCTTCATAGAAAGAAGATAATTGGTGTAAGATGAATAATAGTAAAACAAATCTTTAGAATACATCCCTATCATCATCTCAGTAATAATTCCTAGCTCCAATAAAATCTGCGAAGAAATATGTACATTCTCCAAGATTGAGAAGGCTTCTGGAAATTGATAGGCAATTATTTGACGAGGAATCAAGTAAGGATTCAAATGGATCAAATCTAATTGATAGATGGACTGCTTTTTCTCTTGCCAAAAATTCTCCACAAGCTTTTGATTTTGTTCGGAGCGATCTTGTGTACCACTGCTGAGAATTTCCACATTTTTTCGTCTTCTTGAGGGACTTAATGACGAATTTTCCCTTTTTAATCTCTTCTCCTCAGTGACAGAACTCTCTAAACTATTCTCTGGGGCAAGTTTCCGTAGACTGGAAGTTTTCGTAGGAGGAATCAAAGCTGCCAAAGAGAGGTGGAATGCTCGTGGTGAGTAATCTTGAATCCGCCGAGCATAGCTAATAGGAATTGAAAAAATCTTATTATTGAATGATAGGTAATCTAATAAAACCATACTATGAGCAGCAAGGCCTTGGAAATAGAGACAATTTGGCGAAGTAAGTAAATATTTCCAACTTAAATCAACATACTGAGCTATTGTTCTTTCAAAGGCAATGATAGAGAATGGCTGTAATTCGGAGCAATGAGGGACATATTGACTTTGAACCATGTCAATCATCGCGTTTAATGAAAAGAATTTGTAAGATATGTGATGAAAGAAAGAAAAAATTATATCTTCTAATGTCATATCTTCATCTTCTTTAGTTTGTTTCAATAATTCTGAGTTCAAAGATCCTTTGGAAGGGTTTTGAGGTCGATAATTTTGCAATAGAATAGATTGCATTATTCCATATTCTAAAAAGAGATGACTGGAGCGTGAAGTGTGGTAATAATGTTGCAAATACTGTTGCAGTTTGATAATTTCCGCTGATAGATACTTCGCCATCGTCATTGTCTCAGAAGTAGAAAGAAGACCTTCCCATAAGGTATTTACGGTCTCTTTACTAAACCAAATTGTTGACACCAAATATCTCGACAAATCTTCTTGTCTCCCTACGTATATGGAAGAATGATCAACAAACTCTTCTTTACTGTTATCCCGAGAGAGTGACTTGTCTTCAGTGTTAGGTAACGATGCTCCAGAGCTACTCTTCGACATTGAACCTCCAACAGTTTCTTTCTTGGTTGCAGCTTGACCTCGTGTCTTTACAGCAAGAAGATTAAACTGCAATTGAAATGGAACATAAATAAAATCTTCTGATGGAATGGTTGAGTAATATTTTGATAAATGCGTTTGATAATAAGCATTTTTATAAATACGATTAGAGTCAGAATAAGTTGGATCATACCGATAATTTGAACTATCTTCATTTAAATCTTGCAAATGCTTGTTTGTTTCATCTGCTACACCTCCATCGTCTTCATCATCTTCCTCGTCATCCGCCTCTGGAATAGGAGAGATCGACTTCACCGGGGCGTTTCCACCGCTTTTCACATTTATACTATTTCTTCTCTTCTTTTTCCGTTCAACAACTCGAGCAGGCAGTTTAACTCCCTCGGTGGCTTTCTCTCGAGGAGATCGCTTCGCGTCGGAGATATTCTCATCTTTCTTCTCTTTCTCTTCCTTCGCCCTCTTTTTCTCCTTTTTCTTTGCGTCCTCTTGTGTTTTCTTAGAAATAGTTGTGGAAATGCGCTCAGAACCATCATCTTTTGTCTTCCCTCGACCAAAAAAGCCTTTTCTTCCAGTTTTATTACTCTCCTCCTTCTGTTGGTTCGACAGATTGAACTCAAACACATCATCAAAATTATCACGGAGTTCTGAAGGATTTGCTGGTATCTTTTGATCGAAAGAATCTTGAAACAACTTCATGAGACGGTCTAATGTCATTCGTTGACTGTGATAATGTGGGAGTTGTAACATTCCACCAGATATCAAACATTTTCCGTGATTAAAGCCAAGTTTCTCAATAGTATTGTAGAGTTCTGATGACTGCATTTTCCCTGCATTTGAAAAAGAATCTTGTGATCTATTTCCAGATGATGTCAGTTCAGCAAGAAAGTCTTGTAAAGAGAAAGTAACCATGTCCTTACGTTCTTCAATAATTAATTCTGCGTTTCGAGAGTTAAGAGAGGCAGAAGAAGAAGGGAAAGAAATCTTCCCAAACAAAAGCATGGGACTCGAGATCATAAATTCAATGAGTAGTATAATTTGCTGGCTATAAGCTCTTCGAACCTTATCCAAGTAGCTCAAATGATTCATTTCTGAATAATAAATCAGCTCAAGCTCGTATGGAGTGGGGATGGAAAGATTTCCATCGTCTACGGAAATAAAAGTTCGTGATTTCTCTTCAATATTTTCTTTTCCAGTACTTGCTTCGTCGGTACCATCAAATTCCTCTTCTTCCTCATCACTCGAGGAGGATGTTTCTTCTTCATCGCTCGTCTCTTTGATATCCTTCTTTATGGGCGGATCATTGCTTTTCGCTTTATTTGATCCGAACCACGATTTATCTTGCTTCTTACTGGTATTTCTTTGCTGTTGTTCTTTCTCGCTTGTCTTTTGAAGATATTGCTTAACCGATTGTAACACCCTTTCTTCATTACTTACACCCAATATTTGAGCTTGATCACGAGTTTTACCGAGCATTCTTTTCCTTCTTCTTTCACGTCTCATTGACTTCTCTTCTTGCCTACTTGCCTCTTCTTGGTAATAGATTTCAGGATGAAACTTATACGCTAATTTCATCCCGCAGATAGCTGTCATCCCCATTAAATATTTCGCAGTAAATCCTATCGTACTTGATGGTGGGGTTGGAAGTAAAGGTGGAAGATTCCATATCGCAGTAAAAATACTTTCATAAGAGTAGGGTCCTAAACAAGAAAGTAGCCTGTCGCTTCCCAATAAACCTCCACCAAATAAGCGATTGTAACGTCGATACTTTTCTGGAAAACTGATTCTATATGGACGATCTTGATGCACCACTTTTCGTAGAGAACGAATTTTACCTTGTTTGGTCATAAAACTTGGAGTTTTGAGATTAGGATGATCTAAGGGGCAAATGAGATTCCGCTTTAAAGTTGCAAATAGGTATTGATTCGATGATTTGGGCACATAAGAACTCTTTGTCCCTTCAGACGAGTCATTTGCCTCAAATTCTTTTTCAGAAGTTGGATCTTTGAAGTCAACGAGCTTGGTGCGAGGAAAAGAGTACTTCATTGTCTTGGATGCAAATAGTAAATTGGTTAATAAAAACCTTGGATAACGTTTTGCTGAAGCAAGGAGATCGAAAGATAAATCATAAAGTATCGAAAGTAAGTTACAGTGATATAAATATCTTAATCGATTTTTCTCTGACAAGACGGTGCTGCTCGCAGGAAAATCAGTACGATCTAATTCCTGAAATAACCACAATTGATGATCAATAATACCTCCGCTTTGTGTATTTGACATTAATAAACGATTAGGAACGCGATTTGAAGAAGTTTGAGAGCAGTAAAAGTAATAATCAAATAAATTAGGATTCTTCACTTGTTTCATATAATCTTCGTTGAGAATCATAGAATTGTGTCGATTATAATCAAGTTGTAATAGTAAATCAGGCGGATAAATTTGTTCTTCTATAGATGAAATTCCACCCGATGATTGTTGATAATAATCCATAATTTGAAATGGTCTCCAGTATTGTTCCCATGGTATTTCGATTTCTTCCTCAGAACCTTCGAACAAGGCGGAAAAGAAATTTGCGACTCCTGTATTATAGTCTGCTCCACTTTTACCAGCATAAAACTGCTCTAAAGCCTCTGGCGATGCGAATAAAGGAGGCAAAGACGTGGTCCGCGAAGTGATAGTTAATGAGCTTTTCTTGGATCTTGGAAGATGTTGTTCAGCTTTACTCAAAACTAATCCAAATAAATCTAATAAACATCTTGGAAGATCAGATATAATATTTCGGTACCGATGATAATTATCAAAGGATGAAGAAGATGATTCTCGCACTGGATCATCTGTTCCCTGTTTTAAAGCACTTTCGAAAGAAATCTGATAGGATTGAAAGTTTTCTTCAAAGAGAGAAGAAACTATCTCGACTGAAGCATGCAACTCTAAATGCTTTAGTATCGAATCCATCGTTGCCAGAGCTGACAAGAGTCGGTGAAGGTCATCAATAGTTGGGAGACGTGGACCTTTCCTTCCTCCAGGCGCTCTTGATAAAGTAGACGGTTGAGTTTGAAACGTTGGGATAGAGATAAATCGGTTCAAGGATTTCAAGAAATATTTCTGAAAAAGTGGTTCAAGAGCCACAAGGAGAGAATAATGTTGATTCGTAATAATTAGCTCATGTACCAGCTGCTTCAGCTCAAATAACACCAAAGAGAACCTAGAACAATGGAAAAGTAATTTTTGTCGATCATCATTCAGTAAAGTTTCTTCTGCTTTTGATAATACGGAAGTTTCTTGCTTCTCCTCGATACTTTGTAATTTTCCAGAACATAACTGCAATACCTTCATGAAGGATTGGATCGCGACACGTAAAGGATGGACTAATCTAGGTAAGTGAGTCGGTATACAACATAACTGTTCTAATAATGGGCTGTTTCGATTCATTTCTTTTGCTGGATCGCTAGAAGGAAAGCTAGTGTTCGTACCTTCTAACATCGATTGTAGTTGAATCATCTCTTCATTCATGTTGTAATATTCCCCACTATGATACCACGATACGATATTATGAGAAAGGTAAGAGATGTACTCATTCATTAAAATGCTTGCTTTTAACTGTAGATCTTTCTTCTTGTATTCGGCCTCATCTTCCTTCTTTTCCTCTTTTTCTTCTGTTTCCTTATCCTCTCTCTCTTTTGACTGCTCTTCTTTCTTTTGTTCTTCATTATTACTCTTCTTTTCCTCTCTTTTATCTTTCTTTTTCCTGTCAGGCTTCTTTTTTGGGTTTCTCTTATTTTCTTCGCTCGTCTTTTCGGGATAGCGCCTTTTCATTGAGCCAATATGATTGACATATGTGTTCACACAAAGACTAGCTTCCTCAATGGAATGAAAGACGCCACATAAAATCGACTCAATTGGGTACTTTGTAAAGGATTTGATGGTTTGACGTTCGTCAATGTATGTCAATTTGTACTTCTTTTTGATAGTCAGGAAACCAGCAGAAGGTTCTCGATATCTCTCCAAGCCAGTCTGGTTGTGATAGTATTGATGATAGAAATCATATCTATCCATTCCAGGAGCAGAGGCTGGATCGCTCTCACCTTTCTTTCGAGTTGCGGCATTTCCGCGATAAGTGGGAAGAAAGATATTGTAATTCGACTTTTTACCCTCACTGGAATTAAAGGTGTATGAGGGCAGAACTCGATCCTCCATCAACATAAAGGCTTCCAAATAGACTTCATATTCATTCATAATTGCTGATTTTAAGATGGAAAGAATTTGTTGTCTCTTCATCTTTTGTGCATTATTGTAAGATTCTTCGACTTGAGTCTTCCCCTCTCCTTCTGAGTTATCTGCAGGACTGGAAGTAGGAAAAGAAGGGAGTGAAATATATTGCTTCTCTTTGAAGTGGTTAATAATTATCAGATGATCAGCAATCAAAAATTGGGGCTTAGCAGTCATGTCTTGTACATCATCAAAGATCTTTCTTATAAAAAGATTTAAAGCTTCGTCTAAACTGGGGCATTTTATCATTACTTCCACAATAATTGTCATTTCATGAGTTTTTGGATAAGAAAAATGGTTTTGCATCAGGTTTGTGAGTAACATGACTTCAGCAATATCTACAGTGAGTTTGTCAGACTTGTAGTTCTTCCTGTCAATCTTTGTCACTCCTTCGTCACTCTTTTCCTCCCCAGGCAACGAAGCCGCCCCATTACTTCCTTTCAATAACTTTTGATAGCTGCGATAGAGGAAGTCAAACTGCTGAATCGACTTTCCTGAGAGAAACTTGGAGAGGTGGAAAGACCCGAAATAGTTGGTGGTTCCAAACTGCACGATCTTAATTCGCAGCTCTAACTTATGCTGTGGAATATTCGTATAATTGATCGGCTTCATATAAAGTATTTCTAATGGAATTTATCAGCATAAACAATCAACAATGAAGGTCACTAGTCACCTGGAAAGAGTTCATATCTCAACAGCGTTTGCCCGATTTGTTTCAAAGGAGAGAGAGGTAAGTATAACTTATTACGAAATATTTTCTTAATTGCATGAGAAATCGCCTTTTCAACTTCTGGAAGCTATTGTTGTGTGTTGAAAGTGGATGAGTAATTGAACAAAACTAGACTTACCTGAAATTGATCATAATCATAGCTATTAAACTTCTTCTCTTCCTTCTTACCCTGTTCTCCATCTTCAAAGTTCAGAGCCTCATCGAACTCATGATGAACGTCGCTTGCTAGATCAATCATGACTTATCTGAAAAAAACGTTTCGAAAATTAAACAATTCCTTTACCGAATTCCTTTACCGAATTCCTTTACCGAAATTTCTTTACCGAATTCCTTTACCGAATTCCTTTACCGAATTCTTTACCGACCGAATTCCTTTACGTAATTCCTCTATTACTTTGTTAAGCAATTTCGTATTTGAAGAGTTTGAAAAAACGACCACCAACATTCTCTATTATTGTATTAGGGATGAATTCGTTGACAACCTTTGGGTCTACAGGCGGTGATGGACGCCTAACGTTGACTTCGATAAAGAGAAAGCGTAATGAGGAGGAAGAAGATCCGTTTACTTCTGTTTTGAAAATGAGCAATGCAAGGTCTTTCCTGCGCAGATTCCCTCTTCCATTTAATGTTGTTGATTCCCTTCGAGAAGGTGGTGAATCGTCGACTACTCAGTATCATTTATTGAAAACTGGGGATTTGTTGGCGATCTCAGAAGACAGTGTTGCAGTTTATCGCAATTTTTATGAACAATGCAGAGAACTTGACCCTCTCGCTCCTGCATCGGAAGCCAGGTCATTTGGCTCGAATCGACCTCTCTCTATTAATTTCCCAATTTCAACAAGAGAAATACGTTTTATTGATTGCATCTATGAATACTTTCCGAAAACGAAGATTTTCAAAAGGAAGGAATTATTTCTCGCGACAGAGTCTGGAATGTTGTTTTTCCTCGACCTGTTGACTGAATCGACGGTTTCCTCCAATGAATTTCTTATTCAGAAAATCCATCTAAGTGAAGAGAAGGGCAAAGAAAAACTTACCAATTATCAAGTAATCCAACAAGGAATCATTTTTGTTTCTAATCTCGGAGAAGTTTATGTGATTGATAAACCATCATTCAATAAAATTAATGCAGATAAGCTCAATAGACCTAGTGGAAATTTATTATTTGGTTTGATTCAGTCTGGAGTTGTATCCTTGTTCGGTTTCAATGCTGGTAATTCAACCACCGCTGTTGATGGTGTGAAGTTCTCTCATATTCAGACAATTTCATCATCGTCTTTAGTTATTGTTGGAACTCATTTGACATTATGGGGTAATTTCCAGAACCCTGGCTCTGAAAAATTGATTTATCAGTATGAGAGCTTCGCTGATGAAATTAAGACTGACATCTCTCGTTTAACCAAAACCTCTGATATTAGAATATCTTTCTTACAAGTTGAAGTTGTCTCCACCAATGAAGAAAGCATCCTTGACGTTGCCGAAGAAACGGAAGGGAAGAAGATTCTTCTCCTTCTTGTGGCAAGTAGCCCAACGACTAGTCATGCATCAGAGGGAGAGAATGATGTTAAAGCGAGTTTATGGTTACATTTTGTGGAAATTCCCATTTATTCTAGCGAAGTGGACAATAATACATCCCCAGTGAATATCAAGATTTTACAGAGAATTCACCTCACTCAAGATGCGTCTTTAAAGTCGCATGGAGTTGCAAGTGATGGGCGTACTTCTCGCCATCCGAAGATGTACTCGATGCCTTTAGCGTGGCGCGTGTTTATTTCTTGGATTTCTCACAGTGAAAGGACGTTGCAGAGCATTCAAATTGATGCATTCAATCAGATCTCTCATGCAAGAAACGATGCGAATAAAAGAGGATTATTGAGTGTTGAGGATTACTCCAGCGATACGCACGTTGAGGAAACTGCTATTCTATCACTGGAGGCATTGGATAATGTCGATGGCTTTTGCAGTCTTGTTTCCGGTATGAAGACTCTTTGAATTCTTTTTCATTCATTAGTTTGCTTTCTTTCTGATAGACTCAGAGGAGATTATTGTCATCGCTCCGAGATTACCCATGCTCCCGTACAGCAAACCTTTGGTTCCTGTTGCATCAGAAAGCGCCTCAAAAGTAGAGGGAAGTGGTTTATATGACAAGGGAAAGATCTCTAATTTACTTTTGAAGCTTGCTTATAAGAAGGTAAACTACGATGAACTCTCAATGTATATCTTATGGATTTCATCCTGTCTCCTAGAATAACCTTGAAACTGATATCGGACAACTTCGAAATATCTTTATTGGATATCCAATTGAAGTAATTAAAGATTTGATTGCAGAAACAAGTTTGAAGATCATCAATCGCTCTCCTGTTGGTCAATTATGGGGCAGCAACACTGCCATTCAATCAAGCACTGCCCTTGGAGCATCCTCTTCTTTCTTGAACAATTCATTGGCATTATCGAAGATTTCTTCTTCTCATGAAGTCGATAAGACGATTAATGAGTACCAATTAGTCCATCGTCTTCTGCACGATAAAGTCCACCAACACAATCATCTACTGATGGCAATCATCGAGGCCGTAAGTACTGTATTCACTCGTTTTATGTCAATTGTAATTTTTTTCTCTCTTGTTAGGATGCTGTGAGGTATGAAGAAATCATCATCCATCTCTTGCAAAATCACCAGAAAGCATTGTTCGCTCATGCCTTCTCTGATGCTATTCAAGAACTGATGGGTGAACTTCCACTCCCCAGCGAGTATCTGCATGCGATGAATGTTCTATCTGAAAGCATTTCAGAGTATATCACTACCCAACTGAAAATTCGTTTAGATGATATTTCCTCGAAAGGTTTGAGCATCTTTGACCAGTTCTATGCTCAGGTAACATCCTTTCCGACTTCTCTTGCTTTCTTTCACTTATCTAAATATTTTGGTTTCTTTTTCTTTCAGACGGAGAAGATCTTCGAAGGAGTTCATTTCATCTTTAAGGCTTCTATTGAAAAATTGAAGTCTCAAGCAAAGTTAGATTATGAGTTGATTCGTGCTGTTTACTTCTATCTGCTATTACTTCAATCTTCCATCAGCAAGACAGTTCAAGGAGATGGCGGAGAAGATTTCAAAACTTCTGTGATTAGCAATCCATTGATTCGTGAAGCTGTTTTAAGTCTCAGTGATTTCCTTTTGCAATCATTGAAGTTGATTCAGGAGAGTAGCAGCTTCAGAATCCAAATAGAAAATCAGATTCTCACCAACTTCTTGGAAGAGAAAGAAGGAAAACATTTAGCAGAATTAATTCGATTGATTTTACAGGTATGAATTATCATTCAAACTTGATTTTCATCATCATAATTTCATTTTCTTCTAATGTTTGCAGGGTTATGAGAAGGAGAGCATTGTCTATCATCCGAAGGAGAAATTTCCTGCTGAATTAATGGAAGAAGATTGGAGAGGAGAGTATCATCTTACTAAGGTAATCAACCGCGTAGTTCCATTCGAATATGTTTATAAATATATGTTTATCAGGAGATCACGATTCAATTGCTAATGGCTTTCCGTTTTTATCATCACAGCTTTCTCTTAAGTCAAGATTTCCTTTACCATATTGGTCTTTTCTTCTCGACAGAGAAGCATTCAAAGCGCTATCAACCAGTCTTAGAGGAATTGATTGAAGTTGAAGGTTATTGTAAAGACACAAATCCAATTCCCTTGGCTTTAGCATATTTTCATTATCTTCATGAGCGATCAAGATTTTATGAAATTCTTACAATCGGACGAAGATGCGAGGAATTATTACAAGAATTCTTGAAGGTATAGCAATAATACTAATAGAATCATCTTCTTACTGCTTTCTAATATTACACTTTCATTTAGACGAAACCTCATATCGCAAGTCTCTATCATGTCCAGCAGAAACAATATGATTCTGCGATGAAGGCATCCTTTCAACATGGCGTCACTGTCTTAAATGCACCTACTCCATTGACAGCAAGCAATGTGTCCGCGTCAGCGAAGACTTTCTTTTCGTTGGCTAAACTGAGTGGGAAAGTACACAATCAACAGGCTACAACTGTCGTAGAAACCAAGCCGAAGCAGCAAGGCGTGGCTCACAACGCTGGTTCTGACGCTGCTCGTGCACTGCCAACAGAGGAAGTCGAAGAGATTGAAAGAAAGGTTCAAAAGCAACTTGCTCTTTTAAAGATAGAAGAAGACATTTACCAGTACCTGCCAATGATGATCCCTCCTTCATCTAGCTCTATCACTACAGCAAAGAAGGGAACAGCGACTTCAGCTCAGCCAAGTCATTCCCGCAGTGCGAAACTTATTTTAAATCTCATTAGCTTTCTGCAAGACCTTCGCCAGCAACCTCATTTCCCTCCTGGAGTAACGTCTGAGGTGTTAGTGAAGGTGATTGGTGAGATCCTTCGCATCTTTGAGATAGAGTCTCCTATGAAGTCAGACTCGTCTGCGTTACCTATCACCGAGGCGAGTGATCTTTGTGTGAAGTTATGGAAGGAAATCCTTCTCTTAAACGAGTCAGAATGGCTCAATTATGCAATGATCTCAGTGCTGACGAAGGTGATGGAAAGTGAGATGAAGAAGAGTTGTTTCTTCTATTTGATTGCTTCTCAACTCTATGAAGAACATTACCGAAAGATGATCGCAGTGAGAGTAGCGGATAAAGGTGCACCTTCTTCGAAGAAGGATTGGTGGTATTCTCCTCTCTTCTCAGCCACGTTGACAGATGCAGTCCTCGAAGAAAGTGACATCCTTTACAGATACATGAACACCGAAGGAGAGATTGTGTCAACAGCTCTTGAGGCCGGAGAAACAACCGATAAGCGACAAAAGAATGACAGAGTTTATCAAGTCATTCAATCTTGTTTATCTTTGATACGACAAGAGACCGAAGATAAATATACTTAAGACGAATGAATTGAAGCTTATCCCGCGTAAACTTAACAACACTCAATATAATGAACATGCTTATTTTAAGCTTTGATAAGATTCTCGGTGTATTGCCATAATAACTCTTGCTTTTCAATGTTTTGAGCTTCTGAGGAAGGTTGTACTTGGAAGTATTCACTCTTCCCTGGTCGTCCAGAGTAATACTGCCCACTGACTCCATCCAAGTCAGGACTACTGATCATGTAAGCTAATCTCTGTCCTGCCTCTTCTTCTCCTATCCCAACTTTAAAAACATATTTAGTGGCAAGGGTGAATAAAGTGGTAAAGACAGGGTTGAAGTTTCGGAAGAGACCAGTCGTCGGAACGAGACCAGGATTGAAGCAGTTCACTGTAATCTTGGACTGTGTTTGCTTCAATCTTCTTGACAGCGCTAATGTCGTCATTACGTTACAGAGTTTACTATCTTTATAAGCTTTGTCAGGATCAAATGCGGCACTGACATCATGAATCATTGAAATTGGATCACGGAAACCTTCTTTCAATCCGCTCAGATCACCAAGGAAAGCCTTGGAACCAACATTCCCTCCTGCTTCATCTGGATTATGAACTATCAAAGAATAATGAAGCAGCATTTGAATGATAGTATTCTGGCTCTTACCTCCAGATGCAGTGAAAACAATGCGACCAGAGTCTTTGTTAACAGAACTTAGCAAACGATTGACCAACAGGAAATGTCCAATATGATTGGTTGCAATCGTTTGTTCATAACCTTGTTGCGATCTTAATGCTTCTTTCTGGCTGTTTCCGACTTGTATGCCAGCATTAAGTGCTAAAACATCAATCGTGCGACCTTCCCACCGATCTGCAAACTCTCGTATATTCTGAAGGTTATTTAAATCAAGATATTCAAATCTTGCAAACTTTTGATTTTCTTTTGGCAAAGAATTAATTGCCTTCTCCGCCTTTTCTTGCGATCGACATGCAAAGACTATTTCATACAATTCAGTTGAAGTGAGAATCTTACTCGCAGCAAACCCGATTCCAGAGTTAGCCCCCGTTAATATCACCGTCTTCAGCTTTAATGAATACAATAAAGACAGAATCGATATTAGAACCAGACATCGAAGCTCTGTGATTGTCATAAAACCAAATCTAATAGACGGAACAAGAAGAAGCAACGAATGTTGTTGTTGTGCATTCTTTTTATGATACCCAGGAAAGTGATCAGTGCACGATTGCACAAGTGCAACAAATGTTTGCTTTCCTTCTCATTGTACATGCTACAACCTTGATTGAGGCAAGCTTTCCTGCCAATCAATGGAATGCTCTCTATGATTTGT
>VFQN01005082.1_pt1 | contig 16565 bp, 24 predicted proteins | sample 3512371 | NCBI WGS metagenome assembly VFQN01 (sample SAMN10412370, study PRJNA504923) | tailings metagenome | isolation source: Replicate 2 from Balatoc abandoned mine | place: Philippines: Itogon, Benguet | collected 2017-08-28 | reverse complement strand
GGGGGGGGGGGGGGGGGGGGGGGGGGGGGGGGGGGCGGGGGGGGGGGGGGGGGGACAGGCGCGGAGTCGGGGGGTGGTGGCACCGTAGTGGTCATGGCGCACGTGGTGCGGGCAGGGACCTGAGCTGCAATGAAGGGTCGCTGGCGGAGCCCGTGATGCTTTCTCGCATTTCCTCATTTGCTTTCGTGCTTTGGGTTTGCACCGTCACCGGCAACCCCCGTCATCTATCATGGCCTGGCTACCGGTATGCTGCTGGACTTCAGATGCGCTGTACTGGGCCTGTAAGTGTAACCATCACCATGTGTAACCGTGTGCCTTCCAAACCCCCTGGGCCCTTGCGGCGTGCCGGTAGCCCAGTACCCATTGTGGCCTGAGAATGCTGTACCCCAACATGTCGCCTTGCTTGTGCAGAGTTGGCGGCAATGCAGGGGCGTTCGATGGACCGGTAGCCCGGTACTGTACCCGTGGTTGCTAAGGGGGCGTGTGCAGCCACGTCGAGCTACGGATAAGCTGTTGCGAACGGAGGTCATTTATATGACTTTTGAACCAACACGCCAACCTTATTACCATGGCATTCGTGTGTCCCAGTGCACGTACAGCAGCGTGGAAGGCCCGCTTGGTAGTGTCAGGTCCATCACCAGAGTCACGGGCAAGGCGCTGTCCTGTCCGCAGCCTCAGGCAAGCCTCCGCGCGAGGTCCTTGCCGCAGCAGGCATGCCCCAAATACAACAACACAAACATAAACACCATACACACTTGATGGTCCCAAGCAGGGAGTGCGGTCCATGCCGCATGTCAGCAACCGACACAGCCCTACCCATCCCTTGGGGTACGCTTTATTCGCACGTGGCCCAATCCCCGCACTCGTGACACAGCGCGGAGGCAGCTACAGACGCCCGAAGACACGCACTGCGCACGCGTGGCACCCCGTGCGGGGCGGCGCATGCACTGCTCGATGCACTCAGCACTCTTCGTGTAAAGAATATGTATACCTGAACCCGCCCGCGCCAAACCACCTCCTCCAGGACCATAACAACAATACCCGTGCCCTGACCCGCTAACCGTTCACTACCGATAGGCGAGCCTCCAGGTCAACCCAAGCCGCCAACGCAAGTTGCAACACGAACCCCAGGCGCAGCCGCCTCCCCACCCCTCAACCTCAAGCGAGAACGTCCGTCGCGGCGCCTGTGGCCGGGGCCGCGCCCTCCCCGCCAGCCGCTCCGGCGCCGCGGCCCCGGCCCCGGCCGCGCCCCCTGCCCCGACCCCGGCCTCTCCCGCGGCCGCGGCCGCCCTCGCCCCCGCCGAGCTCCGCGCCCTCGGCCTCCTGCCCCTGCCCCGCCTCCCCCTCCGCCCCGCCCTCGGCCCCCGCGCCGCCCCGGCCCCGGCCGCGCCCACGGCCCCTGCGCGCGCGTCCCCGTCCGCGCCCGCGCCCGCCCTCGGCTCCCGCCCCCTCCGCGCCGCCCTCCGCACCGCCAGCCCCCTCCGCCGCCCCCTGCCCGCCCTCCACGCCAGCACCGCCACGGCGACCCCTGCCATGGCACACCGGCAGTACTGTTAGCCGGACAAAAAAGGTTGCGGGTTACAGTGTTACCACGCGCGGCCAAGAGGACGCATTCTGACGCCAACTACCCGTTGCTTTGCGACGCAAGGTCGACGAAGTTCCCCCGCATGCCTGCAATCATGGGCCGTAATCGCCACACCATGCTCTCCGGCCCTCCGCACCCCTCCACCCGCCTCACCTGCCCCTGCCACGGCCCCTCCCGCGGCCCCTGCCGCCCTCGCCGGGGCCGCCCTGGCCGGGCGTGCGCTCCTCCAGCAGCGCGCCCTCCACCTCGTCAGTGCCCAGCTCCTGCACAGGGAAGCGCGGGAATTGTGGAAGAGATAACTGCACAGCGGATAAAAAGGCAGCCGGCCCTCCGCAGGGCGCAACCCCAGGTCGCTGACATCAGCTCATTTCGTTGCACCAAATGCAGGTTTCGCAGGCTAGACTTGTTAGCCACCTGCCCCTCGGGCGGCACCTCCTCGGCCCATTTAGTAACCCAACACTGCCCCTCCAGCCCACCTGCCCCTCCAGCGGCACCTCCTCCGCCTATCCAGTAACCCAACGCTTCCCCTCACCCCCTCCCCCTCCCCACCTGCCCCTCCGGCAGCACCTCCTCTGCCGGCAGCGGCGCCTGGTACCCCGGGTGGCTGGCGTCCAGCGCGTCCAGCGACAGCGTCACCACCAGCACCGACACGTTGCGCTGGACCTGCGAGGAGGTGCAGGGAACACGCACAACACATGGTGATGTGTGTGGCAGACAGCGTCACCACCAGCACCGACACGTTGCGCTGGACCTGGGGGGAGCGGGGACAAGGAACAGCACCCCCATTCCAAGCGTGTCGAGCATTTACTCCCTGGGCAGCACGCAGGAGGAATGGCGGCTTGCCGCACGCTGTGCTATGTATGCTATGTAAGAAGAGCGTGACCACTGGCACGGACGCCCTGCGTTGGCGCGCAGCGACAGGTTGGCCTGCAGCAGCTGGGAGGGGTCCGCCACTAGCCAGTTTGATCCGGACCAAGACCGCCGCCTTGGTCCCTCCCAGGACCACCGTGCACAGCCCCTGATGACCTTCCCTTGGTGTGTTGAGGCCTTGAGGGCCAGTACGCCCTCTTCCGGCCTGGAATGAGCTTCCTTCGTCCCCTTTTGCTTTGCTCCCTCCTCCCCTAATCCACCATTGATATCTGGGCATCACCGCCCTGTTCCCCCACCTGGATGCGCTCCAGGCCCTGCGCCTGGCCCGTCTCGTTGGGCTCGTACTCATCGGTCAGCGTCATGCTGCCGATGTCGGACGTCTGGTGCAGACCAGCAACGCGCCGCTTCAGCACCTCGGCTGCGGGCAGGGCAGCAACACAGTGAGGGGAGGCAGGAGGCAGGGACCGTGAGCGATCGAAGTGGGCAGGTTGCGTCTGGGTGTGGACTGGGGACAAGGACAGGCGGTGACAATGGTGGGCCTGTACAGTGTTCAAGGTGCGACACGGGGTGCGCTTGGCGACGACGTGCCGTGCCGACAGTGCGTTTGCTTAACGCACCAAGGAGATGGACATAGTGCTTGCTGTGCAATGCCGTAAACGGTGAGGCTGTGTAAGGCTGGAGCCTAGATGAAGCGACGGGTTGCACGGTGTGAACACTACTGAAACGGATTGCTGCCGTACGAGTCACAGATGTCAGCCCCCCCTGTTGCGTCTGTGTGGGCCGCCCGCTGTCCCAGCCACTGCCAGCCAGTACCCACCAACGGCCACTAGGCGGTTGATGGCCTTGCCCATGGCCTTCAGCACCACGCTGCGGTGGCCCTTCTCGCGGAACAGGCTAAGCGCATGCGTGACGTAGTGGCGGGTCTGCTCTGCAGAGCGGACGCGGACCTGCACCCACAACCAACGATTTGCAGTTTTGAAGCCTCTCCAGTCTGCGAAACCTCTTTTGGCTTCAGTGCAATGGGGCATGTGTCGCAAAAAGCCGTGGAGCCGGTCGGAACGTGGGGCAAATGCCACGCGGCCGAGGAAACCTGGACAGCTGCCACACCTCATTTTCGGCCGTTGACCCTTCATCCCTAGCCTTTGGGACGCGGTGGTAGTGCTCCATTGGCCTGCAGCCGAACGGGTTTCCCGAGAGTTGTTGACTCGATCTATCAGTTCGCTGGCGCGCCGACCACAGGCGTGCGTTAAAGACAATCGATCTAACCTCGGTATGCTATACACTTGGTATTTGCCTCCTGCTACCCTGATTGCTGCTGCGGGGTGGTTTGGTTCCGAGACCCTCTGACACAGAGTATGCTCGGGTTTACCGTATCAATTATGATATGCCCTGACCTACGGGTTTTGTTTTCACTATCCATCCACCGGGGTGCAGCGTCGGGTACCTTTGGCCACGTCAAGGCATTCAATGCACGCACGACACCAACACAGCACAAACTCACAAATGGGCCAACGCGCTCTGCCGTGCAAACATTTGACTGCAAAGCATTACCACATCCTGCTTGTTCGGGTGCATGCGGCTTGGCAGATGGGATTCACAGACTCCTGTGCCACTGTGGCAGCTCATTTCAGACAAGCCCTTCGGTAGTATTGCTCACTCCTTAGCCGTGCCAAATCATGGAGGTAGCTGTAACAGAGAGCCAGCAGCTACTGCTGGGACAGCAGCTGATCCAGACCGCCAGGCGCTTGGTCACCTGGCCAGATGGAGCCCCTATCGCAGTCCAGGGCTGTGAGCTCCCCGCGACTGGGACGCTACTTGGAGGGCACAACGTGGAATCGCTGACCCTGTATGTCCAGTGCGAATGCAGCAGCTGCCAGCATCAGCCCGCCCTGTGCATGGCCAGCGGCCTTGCAGATGGAGATGAGGAGCAGAACCACACCAGCTTGCAGAGGTGAAGCGGAGGACGGGCTTACCGCACCGCAAGGCTTCGCCCATGCCCCACAACCGCTAAAGCTGCAAAATGTCCGCAAAAGCCTCAGCCCTCCCATGCCCACAACGCTTGGCAACCTTGCACACCCTCCCTCGCGCACATGGGTTACACGACGACTTGTAACCGACTTCTAACCGACTTGAGACCTCAGCCACCCAGCTGCGGCAGGCAACCACTCCATCCCGGGAGCTGCCTCCGCCACTAGTTGTGCATTAATTATCACCTAATTCATCATCTCCGCAGGCTCACCTACTACTGCCAGCATGCTAGCGCCCACAGCTTTGAAGCCCTAGAGGTGGAGCTAGAAAGGCGGGAGCTGGCGGGGCAGCTGCAGGGAGACGAGGCAGTAGCACAGGAAATGGAGCGGCGGCTCACAGACCTGGTGTACGTGCAGGTGGGTCCGCGTGTGCAGCTGTGCATGATGGCACGTGCCTGCGTGCCTGCCCTGTGCGCCGTACGGCCACGGGGCTAGGCGGTTGTCAGCACGCGCTGCTTCAACGCCGCCCTGCCAACGTCCGTGACTCCGTGTGGTCGCCCTAGTGTCGGCACAATGTGTGTGCGAAGGTGGGGCCCTACCACGTCAAGGATAGGCGCTGCCGTGTATGCCGGAAGCGCCTCCCTCCGCAATAGTGCTCAGCATCCCGTTGATAGGAACGCTGTACTGTGGTTGCACCGGCTGGCCGCCCGCAGATTCCCCACGACGTGCAAGGCGGCACGGCCGGCCAACAGCCAGGCAGCAGCCGGGGCGTGGAGCCGGAGCCGGGGCAGGGGGCTGGGGCTGGGGCTGGCGGCGTGGGGTACCTGACCCTGAAGGAGTTCTACCGGCAGGTGGGTTAGAGCACACTACACGGCGCAGCTTCGGTTCTCAGATGCACCAAGCTTCGACTGTTAGGATGCGCACCGTGGTCCTGCACGGGCTTGAGGATGCCTTGGGCCCCTTCGCTGAGGGCGCATGACGGACGCAGCGGCACTAGGAAAAGGGCACAGGCAGGTGATATGCTGCTGGTGCTTGCGGCTGTTCCTGCTGTCGGTGCGTGTGTGCACAAAGTGTAAGGCGCAAACGATGTCTGCTTGCTGTCGCAGGCGGGTGCTGCTGCTGGCGGCGAGGGGCTGGTGAAGCGGCGCGTGGCGGTGTGCGTGTTTGGTGCGCAGCAGGCGGGGGCGCACAGCCCGCAGGCGGCACTGGCATCCCAGCAGCAGCAGCAGCAGCAGCAGCAGCAGTACGATGATGGCCAGGACAGCCAGCACCCGCACGGAGCAGCTGTGCTGGAGCCGTGGCTTGACAACAGCCAAGGTCAGGCCCATCAGGAGGAGCAGCAGCAACCACGCGGGTGGTTTGGCGGCACGGTGGCGGGCTTCGACCCTGTGACAGGTGGGCGTTGGCGGAACAGAGTAAGGTTTCCCGGTAAAGTGCAATCCCCTGCCCTGCAATTTGTGCTGTAACAAGTGTCCTGGCTAAACCTAGGGGCCGGCCAACCATCGCCTCCCTTGCACGACTTGCAGGGCTACACTGGGTGCGCTACGACCCGCATCCCGACCTGGCACTGTGGCACCCGGACCCAGACGGGCTGCACGATGCAGTCAGCCTGGCGGCGTGCCACGTGTGGGTGCAGCCGCTGCCGGGCGACCCGCTGCCGGACGGGGCATGGGGGGCCGGCGGCGATGGGCCGTTGCACCCCGGGGAGCAAGAGCAGCAGCAGCAGCGGCAGCAGCGGCGGCTGCGGGGGCTGTGCGGCCCGTTCCATGGCTGCCTACCGGTAGGTCTTGGGGCCCGGGAAGGGTTGGTTAGTTCTTGGTTGGACGCCAGGGCTTCCGGCACGGCTGCAAGGCCATGTGTATTTCCGCAAGCCCCGTGCGTTGAGTGGAAAATGTGCTTTCGTTATGCGTGACGCTGCGAATGCGCCCCAGGCCTCACGCCCAGCCGTTGTTAAGAGCATCGAGGGCGGGTAAAGCACGTGAGAAGCCGGTCAGCCTGATTAACCAAGTCCCTCCCCGGTACGTCCACAGGCCATCCCGGGGGAGGGGCCGCCTGCCGCCGACCAAGGTGCCGAACCCGCCCTCGACCTGGCCCTGGCCCCCCAGGTCGACGGCCCACCTGCCGTGCATCCCCTGCCCGCAGCCCTGGACGCATTACCACAACCACCAAGCTCCCCATCACCGGACCAATCGCAGCAGCAGCAGCAGCAGCAGCAGTTGGTGATGGATGGAGAAGACGCGCAGCTTCCCGACGAGCCACCAGGTCCAGACGCCACGCAGGCCGGGGACGGGGAGCAGGGGCCAGCAGGCGGATTGGTGCACGCGACGGATGAGCAGTCACCGGCGGGGGCTTCCTCACCAGGGGTCTCCTCATTAGGGGCATCTCCGCCGGCGGATGAAACGGGCGAGGTGTTGTCGGGCGGCGACGGCCTGGACGGCGGCGACGCCCCCGGCACCTCCAAAGGTCCGGCGGGCCTTGACGCCCAGCCTGAGCAGGGCGCACTGCCTGCAAAGCAGCAACAGCAGCAGGACCAGCAGCATGAACCCATGGAGCTTGAGGAAGCTGGGCAGCAGCTGCTGCATGGGGAGGGGCAGGGCGGTGTGGGCGAAGCTGCACGCTCCGGGCTGGGTGAAGCGGACGGGGTTGTGCCCATGGACACGGCTGCCGACGCGGTGGCGAGGGAGGTGGAGGCGCAGGAGGCAGCAGGTGGGCCGCTCCATGGGGAGGCGCCCGAAGGGGGCATGCGGGACGCGGCGGCGGAAGCGGTTACGGCCATGGAGGTTGACGTGGGCGCTGGTGGGGACGCTGGTGGGGACATGGTCGGGATAGGGGTAGGGATAGGGGGAGGGGCAGGGGTAGGGGCGGAGGGCATGGAGCTGGGGATGGGCTCGCAGGCGGCTTCAGGAGCTGAGGACGAGGGATGTCAGCAGACAGGGCCATGGGAGCAGCAGGGGCAGCAGCAGCTGGTGCTGCTTCAGGAGGAGGCCCAAAGCGGAGGTGGCGTCGATGGTTATGCAGGTGGCGCTGGTGTGGGCGAGGGACCACCTGCTGCTCAGGCGTCCGGGTCGGCGCCCAGCGTTGGAGATTCCCCTGCTGCTTCCCCCGTGGAGGCGGCTGCCGCGGGCAGTGTGGGTGTGGGTGGTGCAGGCCCAGGGTCCGGAGGGGCGGAGGAGGAGGAGGAGGAGGAGGAGGACGACGATGACGAAGAGCCGAAAGAGGTGGTGTTCATGTTGGCGGGACCAGCGGCGAGTCAGCAAGCGGGCGGGCCGGGTGCGAGTGGTGCCTCTGAGGCGAGTCTGCAAGGAGCTCCTCAGGGCGAGCAGCAGCCGCAGGGGGTGCAGGGAGTGCCAGTGGGGGGAGGCGGGCAGCAGCAGGCCGCAGAGTCGGAGGCGCAGGGTGTGCAGCAGCCTGGGCAGTCGCCCGGGCAGCAGGGCGACGCGGTCAGCTCCTCCGCCGTGGAGGCAACGGCACGTGCGTCGTTGCAGCAGCAGCAGCAGCAGCAGCAGCAGCAAGGAGACCAGCAGATTCCGGAGGACGGCAACGACGACACGGGCGCCCAGGTGCCCACGGAGCAGCAGCAGCAGGTGCCCATGGAGCATCAGGTGCTCGAGGGGCGGCTGGGGGGGCTGCAGGTGCACGACGGGGCCGACCACACCGACACGCACGACGCGTCCGACGACGAAGTTGTCTTCCATGTGCATGGTGGGCAAGCTGACCAGCAGCAGCAGCAGCAGCAGCAGCAGGACCGGGTGCAGGGTGGTCAGGCGGGTCAGCCCCATGACGGGCCGGACCCCACCGACACGCACTACATGTCGGACGAGGAGGTCATCTTCCACCTGCCTTCGGGGCGAGCCGGGCAGCCCGACCAGCTCGCACCTCAGCCGACGGCTGGGCAGCCTGGGCAGCAGCAGCAGCAGCAGCATGGGGACCAGGCGCATGGGGACCAGCAGGCCGTGCCCCACGGCCGGGCCTGTGCGGCGGGGGCGCCGCAGTCCAACGGCACCGCGCACGCGCCCGTGGCGCTGCCGCCGCCCACCACCGTGACGGAGGCCGCGCTGCGGCTGGACGCCAGGTGGGCAGTCGCCGTGTGCGCAGCTCATGTGGACTGACAGCACTGCCTATTACATTACACTGTGGCAAGCTTGTACCCAGGACGCATTGTACTATATTGACTGGTGTAAATTGTACTATATCCGCGTAAGGCCAGTGCTGGGTTCGTGGGCAGGGGCGTAGGGTTATAACGGCCGTGGGTATCCGGGTTGCACTGCAGCTGGGGATCGTGGTGGCTGCCGTGGTGCTGGCACTTTGGGCCAGGGGACCGCGGGCGGCAAATGAGCGGCGGGTGAAAGGGAACCTCCGGACTCTAGCACCCTAGCGCTGCCCGGGATTGGAAATGCAACACTCCATGTCGACGCAACGCCACGGGTATTGCAGTTTGGCACACCCTGAGCACCATGCCCCCTCACTCCTAATTGCCCTCTGCGCTCGGCACGGTGCCGCTGCTGCCCGCAGGCTGCTGCAGCTGGGCTGGCCGCCGGAGCGCCGCCTGCCGCTGCTGACGTGGGTGGCGCTGCTGCCGCCCGGCGAGGCGGCGGAAGCGGTGTTGGCCATGGAGGGGGCGCGGGACCTGGGGCGGCTGCTGGAGCGCGCGTTCGGGTGGAGCTGGGCGGCATAGGGGCGGGCGGGGCGGTGGCCGGGAGCTGGAGAGTGGGGGCTGGCCTTGCGTGGAGGCGGGGTCATGAACGCGTTCCTTGGATCGAGGGCGGGGTAAAGGGGGTCAGGTAGCGGGGCGGCAGGGGCAGCGGCTACGGTCCGGCAAGTGCGGAGCAGGGGGGGCTGGTGCGGGTGAGCAGGGGCTGGCCGGCACTTGGGAAGGTGCGCTTGTGCGGCTGTGTGCGGCTGCGGGGGGAGGTATGTGCATGGACGGGCGACGGGGGGGGGGGGGACGTTAGAATGCAGGGGTATGCAAGGGCCGCGGCCCGGTGTGGCGAAGACAGCTGCGTGCAGCCTTGCCTGTCCCGAGCTGGTGAGGGGCGGCGAGGCCACGCGCCAAATGGACAAGGCACTGGAGGAGGGGCTTTTTGTAGGCGCTCTGTGCAAAGAGTGCCCTGCCTGTGGAAAACGTGCGAACAACTACCGGTAGACAGTGCGTTCTTCCCGCAGTGCACAGGGCTCCGAGGACGAGCGGAGGGTTCCGTTGTTCCTCACCTTTCACCCTGCGTGCTGCGCTGTCATGGCGCGATTGGTGTGGCCACGTGGCTGGGGCCCAAGCTTCTGGCCCCAAGCCCTCTGGCCTTGTGTCCTTGGATGAGCTGCCACCACAGCAGCGTGCGCACGCAGCAATGCCGGCGCAGGGCTTTGCACTGGATAAAGCAGTGTAGTCAACGGCGGGTGCTGTCGCACGTGCCTCCTGTTGTCGCTGTAATTCTGAGTGGCCGTTGGGATCCCTGGTCCATCCAACTCATGTACTGCAGGTGCGCACTGTCCGCAAACTGCGCCAAAATTGATTTATAAAATGCCTGTATGCCTGTACTGTTACAACAGTGCTGGGTGTTGGACGGAGCGCGTCAATGGATGCGTTGTTGTAGGCGATGCAAGGTTCAGCATCATGAAAAAAAAAGACTTGAATAATGGAGATGGTGTGACATGCGCAACATGCCCCATGCGCAAATGTCCTTTGTTACCTTGTTTCGGAGCGACCCCCCACGCAGGATAAACCGCAAGGCATTGCACAGTCCCAATGTACACTATACAGCTCAATGTGAAGCACACATGCACACTCTGCTACTCCAGCAGTCTGACAAGTCCGCGAACGAACTGGAAGCCGTACTTGGCCTTACGCCCTCCGCCGTTGTGGCATTGCGCCCCTTTGGCATTGTCAGACGTAGCGCGCACCCAGCTACATCTAGTTGGACACCACGTCCAGACCCAAGAACCGACTTTCACTCGTCTTGAGACTCGTCTTGCCCTAGGATTGCCCTGATGTATGGCATCCACTCGCGCAGCTGAGATCTGGTACTGCACGTATCAGATTGTTATGCTGCTTCTCGCCCCGGCGTCCAGCACATACGTCGGAAGCGGCCCCGCCCACAAGCCCCGTCGCTCCAGAACGTCAGCCCGCCAGGACTCACATAGATAATGAACCAGCATCTGCACTCTCTGACCGAGCGTCTGCAGTGAGTACTTCCAATACGACGAAAGGGTACACATCTCTGCGATGGACGCCAAGAAGTCTGTCACTTCTGGGGCATGTCACATTCAAGTGCCCAATGCTAATTATGGGGCAAATCTTGTTGTTCAGGGCTGGACTGGCATCGCCGCGCCTGCGTCGGCTGCACCGCTTCCTGCACGGTTGTGCCAGGTCGTGGCAGGAGCACGGCACCCAGGCGAACTCGCGACTGCGTTGCAAGACGAACTAGGCGCCGCAAGTATCCGGTAAGCTCTGCGTCCTGGTACGAGGCAGTGCAAGCTAAATGTCCTGGCCAAGTCGCGCTCCGCTCGAAACAATGCAGTTTCCTTGTGTATGCGCTACATAACATGCGGCCAGCTTACGAAGGATCCTGCTTGCATATCTCTTTTCCTGTGCACGCACAAAGGTTGTATGGCTGGACGCATGACACAGCCGAGGGCGCTGCGCTTCAGCACGGCTGCCGTGGCCGGCTGGTGCTGGTGGCTGCAGCATCCGGCCGCGGCAGTCGGCGGGGGCCGGGCCCTGATAACCAGGACCTGCACGGAACCTCAATAACGGTGGATACAGGCGGTACACGCCAAGCTACGGCAGCACCGGACGCAAGTCTTTGCGCGCAAGCGCTTGAACAGAAGGTGAGCCACTCTGTCTCGTTGCTCGCCCGGTCCGTCCCAGGAGGCCCTAGCCGTGGACGTGGTCGTGGTCGCGGCCTTGGTCTTGGGGTTGGGTCCTGTAGTCCACTGCCTGTGGTACCGGAACTGCACACCCGGTACCGCCCGTCTCGAGGGGAAACACGGCACAGAAGGTTGCTGAGTGCCTCCTCCCCGCTGCTGCTGCTGTCAGTCATTGCAGCCAGGTGCGCGCGGCTGCGCAGTGCACACGCCCACCTATCTACGGCCATGGTGGCATGCCACAAGGCACCGCACGTGTGCAGCCCGCGCCTGCGGGCCTCGTGCTGAGTAGTGAAGGGCACCAACATACGCACCCTACCGCGTTAACCTGTGCCGCGGTCGACTGCAGACTCAACCGCGAAGCTCCGCACCGCTCCCTGCTCTCTCCCTACCCCTTGCCGTAGGCCCCCATGTGGCACGAGCGAGGCCAGCTCCCCACCCCGCCCGACTTCTTGCACGACGCAGCGGCGTGCGGCGCTACAGCCTGCCTGGCGCTGCCGCTGCTGTACGGCACTTCTGGACACATGCTGGGCCTGCTGTGGATCGCCTTGGCGGGACCGGATTCGGACCCGCACAGCCCCTCCGCACCGCATGCCGACAGCTCCAGCGCAGACGCCTCCGGGACAACCGGCGGCACGAGCGCCACCCTCGCCGTCCCGTCGCCACGGTCCTCCCCTGAACATCAACTGCAGCATCAACAGCAGATGCAGCAGCGGCGTGCAGCGGCCGCGATAGCCATACTCCGGGACCCTGCCGTACAACAACAGCTCGATCGCGATCGCTGCGTCCATGGCGGTCGCACAGCCGCATGCAGGGCACCTGCCCTGGCTCGCCGGGGTCCTGCACCGCATGGCAGGCAGCGCAAGCCTGGGCGCCCTGCTCCAGGAGCTCACGGTTGCGCTTGCGGAGGACGTACGGCAGCGGTACCTGCTGGACCTCACGGTGTGTGTTGCGGCCATGCCCCATGGGAGTGCAACTGTGGGCTACCTCCTGGAGTCACTGCCGTCAGGTGGTGGAGCTGGGGCTTATGGGGAAGGCGCCCTTGGCACGGCCCGCGGCCCCAGGGGTGCTGCTGCCAGTTTCGGGGAGGCAGCGGCGGCCACGGGGCGAGTGGCGACCACAGCAAGCCGGCAGCTGCGAAAACCCTCCAGCATACCGTAAGTACCCGTGCACATGGACGGTGGGTTGGACTGCCGTTCCCAGCCCATTTGACTACCGTAGGGGATCACGTACGCAGGTAGAGCGTGCATGTTGGTGGGGGCAGCCTGTGCGGTGTTGGGCCTGGGCAGTGCGTGGTTGCCAGTGCAGCTTTTCTGCAGCACCCGCTCCCCGCTCGTTCTGCCGCATGCTGCTAGGATGGTGTTTCCGCACCACCTAACTACACGGACATGGCCAACGAAATAGCTGACACGTGCGTGCTCCCTTTCCGCTGTGCGTCCCCTGTCGCAGCTCCAGCCTGCCTGCCGGGGACAGCCCTCCCCGTCGCCCCTTTGGCGGGGTGGTGCAGCTGCCCCTGGGGCTGGTTAGCGGCCAGCGCAGCCCCACAGCCCCCACCGCTCCCCCTCGCCACAACAGAGCTTCACAAAACTCCGCTTTCCTCGACACCGTCCGGTCTGAAATGCCTTCCTACCACACCGCTGCATCGTCCCTTGATCCCACCGCACCGAGCCCCGCCACCTCCGCAAGCTTAACGCCGTTCCCGGGCGCATCCCACGCTCAACAGCCTCACCTGCAACTGCCAGCATTGCCCCGCCAACACGACCAGTCTCCACACCACGGACTCCAGCTTCAGGTGGTCCGTCTCGACCACTCCCCGAGCGGGTTCGCCAGCAGCAGCGCGGCGTCGCCGTACCCTACCGTACGCGACAGCGAGGCATCGTACGGCGGGGACCAACCTGTACGGCACCTGTCACAGCTGATGCTAAGTACGACCGAGTCACAATCCGTTCCCAACCTCCAAGCCCGCGCCTTCCAGCTGTCGTATACCCTGCTCCAACACATGGTCAGCCTCCAAGGTCATCAGCAGCAGCAGCACCAGCTGCAGGGCAAGGGCCAGCCATCAGCCTTGTCACCGATGGAGGCTGCTGCAAGCGTGCTTGAGGGCTTGGTGGTCGCAGACTGCGGGCGGTGGGTGCAGGACCCGCGTCACCCCTCACGTGATGTGTGCATGATCATGGAGCGGAGGGGCGGCCCGGGCGGGGATGCGGCAGCAGCTGCGCCTGGCGAGGCAGGGGCGAGGGCGGAGGCGGAGGGGCAGGGTGTGGCGCAGTCGGTGGTGCTGCTGGGGCTGATGGTGGGCGGCGGCTCGGCGCTGGGGCTGTACCTCGCCTGCCCGCTGCGGCTGCCGGGGACGCTGCTGGAGGGGGTGCGGGGCAGCTGCGCCGAGCTGCTGCGGACGGTAGGACTCATGCCCCATGGCCCTTGCAATAACCCGTGTTGCTCCTTGATCGGCCACCATTCCGTCGCCGCCGCCGCTCTCTTTCCTGCCCTTTCCTCCCTCCCTGCCGCCACCGGTCACACCGCTCCCCCTCCTCCCCTTCCTGCCCCGCAGCACCTAGCCCAGCTGCTGCACCACAAGCTGACCAGCCCCACAGAGCCCGTGGCGCTGGAGTGGGCCACCCTGTGCGCGGGGATGCCCAGCTCCTACGCCCTGCTGCCCCGCCCCGCCCCCGCCCTGCCGAACCCCCATCCGCTATTCCACTCGGCCTCCTCCATCTTTGCCTCACCGCACCGCCGCTACACCACGCACATTGTGGTGCCCCGCACTGAGCCGGGCGGCGACAGGGGGCCTGTGGCGGGTGGTGGCAGGGGGGTGGTGGTTGGCGGGCGGTAGCAGGTCGGCGGGGGCGAGCGCCCGTTGGGGGGCATCTGTGTCGCCGGAAGCACGCGATTCTGGGACTGCCGCACCGCAGCAAGAGCAACAGCAGCAGGGTGGTCAGGGCGGTCCGGGCCAGGCGCAGGGGCTGCAGGAGCGGCGTGCGTACACCATTCCCGCCGCCTTCCAGTCTGAGGTCTTCCAAGTGCTGACGGCACAGCAGCAGTTGCTGCAGCTGCAGAGCGGCGCAGGAACGCCAACGCTGACGCAGGACTACAGCGGTGTGGCGGGGAGCCGACCGCCCACCGGCGGCGGAGGCCGCGGTGTGGGTGGCGGTGGGTGTCGCCGCGGACCGGGCGCAGGCAGTCCACGCAGCGCCGAGCCACCGGGCCCCATCTTTGACGCCTACGCCAACAGGACTGCAGACCCTGAACAGCGGCCAGTCTCTGGTGTCGCATTCCACCCCGTGGACGTATCCCACCTCGGCTTAGGCCTGGATCTGGGCCTGGTCGCTGACGTACACGGCTCCGCCGCTGCCGTGCGTACGGCACCGGCGGGCGCCGCCGCCGCCGCCTCCACCCTGGCCTCCCCGGCCAGCAGCGGGATGCTTGGTCTGTTGCCGTACGGCCCGCCCGCCAGTGTGTTGACGGTGCGGGAGCTGGACGGCTCGAGCTCCCTGCGCAGCCACATGGGCGTGCTGGTGGGCAGCTTGATGAGCACGCTGAGGCAGAGCGCGGAGAGCTGCGACACAGCGGGACGGGGCAGCCGACCCCTTGGCGGGTGAGGCTTAGCTGCGTTGCTTATGTGCTGCAGGTGGATCTGGCAAACATGTAGCGCACATGCGCAGTCATTGAAGACTGTGTAAAGCAGCCAAGTGGCAGAGCGCACTCGTGCAGTCTTGCTTCTGCCTCCGTGTCCGTGCTGGCCATTCTGCCGCATGGCGCATGCCCGGCAGGAATAGTGCCACAGGGTGGCAATATTGCTTTGCTGCTGCTCGGAACCCCCCTCTACTGCATGCACAGCAATTCCGGCTACAGCTTACCGCTTGTATTTAGAGGTGCACTACGGTACCGCTGCCGATGCATCACCCATCCCCCGCTGCCCTGCCCTTGCTGCCCAGGTGCTACCCCGCCGCCCCCGAGCCGGCGGACCTCAGCGACCTCCACCTCAACGTCATTCTGGGGAAGGGCGCCAGCGGGGTGCGGGGCATGCTGGCCACCACGCCCGTAGCGGTGCGGGGCGTGCGGCTGTGTATTAGCGTGTGGATCATGGGGTGCTGGGATGTATGTTATAGCGCCAGCGGGTGGTACTGCGGGGCATGCTGGCCGCCACTCACGCCCGTAGCGGTGCGGGGCGTGGGGCTGTGTAATAACGGGTGTCGCGTGCTTTGTGGAATAGCGGTCGTGGTGCTGCGGGGCATGATGCTGCGGGGCATGCAAAACTCATGCATCCATCCCCAACCCGGTGGGCCGCCGTGAAGTGCTCCTCACCCCTGCGGGTGCCCCTGCTAAGAGTTAGAAGCTCTGTTGTGAGACATACCGCCGCACCCTTCTGGACGCAACTTGCCATGCCAACTCTGTTGCCTTCATCCCGACAGGTCAAACTCATCGAGATGCCGGACGCGGACCGCTTGGACCCTACCTTTGCGGTTGGATCCGACGCCGCCGACCCTGGGGCTGCCATCACCATCATGGCATCGCGTGACCTGCTGGGCAGCAGCTACGAGCAGGAGGGCGCCGGCGAAACGGATGCGGAAGGCGGCGAGATTGCCATGCTGTCGCTTGGTAGGGCGGCGTCAGCGCAGCAGCAGCAGCAGCAGCAGCAGCTGCAGCAGCTGCTGCAGCAGCAGGTGCAGGCGCAGGCGGAGGCGCAGGCGCAGCGGCGGCGGGCGGCGGCAGAGGCGCGGCGGGCGCGGGCGCACCGGGACCTGCTGCGGATGGCGATGGAGCTGGCGGTGATGCGGAGCGTGCAGCACGTCAACGTCGTGCAGGTGGGGCGTGGGTTAGCTGTGTGGGAGTGTGGTAGCGGGGAGCGGGGAAGGTGGCGGTGGCGGGAAGCGTGCAGCACGCTGGCGTTGTGCAGCGGATGTGTCGAGCTTGCGGGTTAAGGACTTCGCTTGCCTTACTGTTCTCTACGTGCTGCTGCCAGCTGATCAAGTATCTGCGCGCCCCGCGTGCAGTTGCTGGCGGTGTACGACAGTGTCGTGCTGCAGCGGTTGGAGGACGATGCCGGATCTCGTATGTACGTGCTTACTAAGAAGGCCCCCGGCGAGCTGATGGCGGAGGAGGAGGAGGAGGCGGCCAGCGGCGCAGGTGGGCCCCCGCGCAGCAGCGCACAAACCTGTCATAACATGCAATCCACTCACATGCTATCCTGGTGGCTGAACTCCACCAGCAGTAATAATAATAATAATAATAATAATAATAATAATAATATTGACGCCGGACATCCGTCCTGGCGTGAAATTCAG
>VFQN01005081.1_pt1 | contig 16565 bp, 19 predicted proteins | sample 3512371 | NCBI WGS metagenome assembly VFQN01 (sample SAMN10412370, study PRJNA504923) | tailings metagenome | isolation source: Replicate 2 from Balatoc abandoned mine | place: Philippines: Itogon, Benguet | collected 2017-08-28 | reverse complement strand
CCACGTCGGCCTGCATGAGGGCCGGGGCGTCGTTGATGCCGTCGCCGACCATGGCCACCCGGCCGCGCCGCTGCAGCTCGCGCAGGATCGCCGCCTTCTCGTCGGGGTGCACGCCGGCGTGAACCTCCTCGATGCCGACCTGCCGGGCGAGGTGGCCGGCGGCGCGCTCGTTGTCGCCGGTGATCAGCACCGGCGTGATGTCGAGCTCGCGCAGGCGCTGGATGGTCTGGGCGGCATCGGCTCGAAGCTGGTCTCCCAGCGCGATGACGCCGAGCGCCCGGCCGTCGCGGCTGACGCCGACAACGGTGCGCCCGCGGGCTTCGAGGTGCTCGATCCGTTCGCGCAAGGGGTCGAGATCCACGCCGCGCTCGGTCAGAAAGGCGGGCCGACCGACCAGCACGGCGCGGCCGTCGATGGTGGCCTGCACGCCCAGGCCGGTGTGCGACTCGAACTCCTCCGGGTCGGCCACGCGCAGGCCACGGTCCAGCGCGGCGTCGACCACGGCGGCGGCAAGCGGGTGCTCGGAGGCCGACTCGGCGCCGGCCGCCACGACGAGCAGCTCATCGCGGTCGCCCAGGGCCTCGAGCTCCTGCACGACGGGGCGGCCCTGGGTGAGGGTGCCGGTCTTGTCGAGGCCGATGCGGCGCACGAGGCGAAGCGTCTGGAACGCCTCGCCGGTGCGCATGATGATGCCCTGATCGGCGGCCTCGCCGGCGCCGCGCACGATGGAGAGCGGCGCGGCGATCCCCATCGCGCACGGATAGCCCATGACCAGCACCGCCAGGGCGGCGAACACCGCGCGCTGCGCGTCGACATCGCCGGCGATGGCGGTCCCGGCCAGCCAGCCCAGCAGGGCCAGCAGCGACAAGGACAGAACGGTGGGCGTGTAGACCCGCAGGACGCGGTCGACGAGGTGCAGGATCCCGGGCTTGAGGGCGCGGGCATCCTCGACGTGGCGCACGATCTGCGACAGGAAGCTCTCCTCCCCAACCGCGGTCACCTGGACGAGCAGCGTGCCCGAGCCGTTGATCGAGCCGCCGGTGACCTCGTCGCCTTCGAGCTTGTCGACGGGCACGGGCTCGCCGGTGACGAGCGACTGATCGACCGCCGAGCTCCCGGCCTGCACCCGCCCGTCGACGGGGACGCGCTCGCCCGGGCGCACGCGCACCAGGTCACCGACGGCGACCTGCTCGATCGGCACCTCATGGGCCTCGCCGCCGCGGATCACGCGGGCGGTGTCGGGCTGCAGGTCGAGGAGCCGCTTGACCGCCTGAGAGCTGCGTGTTTTGACCAGCAGCGACAGCCACTCGCTGAACAGGTGGTAGGTGGCGACCAGCACCGAGACGGCGAAGAACGCCGCGGTGGGGTAGTCCTCGGGCCGCAGGATCAGCCCGATCAGCCCGCCGACCATGCCCGCCAGCGCGCCGGCCTCGAGCATCACGTGCTGATTGAGGATCCTGCGGCGCACCGACGCGACGGCCATCGCGGCGATGTGCCAGGCCAGCCCGAACACCACCGCCAAGGCGAGCGCCCCCACCGCCCAGGGGACGGCTTCCTCGACGGCGTCGATCCCCCGCAGGGTCAGTCCGGCGACGACCAGGGCGCCCAGCCCGGCGGCGCCGACGAGGGCGCGTGCGCTGGGACGCAGAATCAGGAAGGCGATCGCCATGAGGCTGGCGCCGATGACGGCGGGGACGGCGACCCCCACCCAGCCGTCCGGGTCGAAGGTCAGCGCGATCGCGATCAGGCTGGCCGCCACCGCGCCCAGCAGCCGCCTGCCCTCGCGGACCAGCGCGGCCTCCTCCTCCTCGTAGGGGCGCACCTTGCGCGGGTCCGAGGGCGGGTAGCCGATCGCGCGAAGGGTGTCGGCCAGCTCGTCGGGGCTGACGCTGTCGGGGTCGTACTCGACCAGCGCTTGCTCGTGGGTCAGCGAGACGGCGACCTGGTGGACGCCCTCGTGGCGGCCCAGCGCCCGCTCGAGCGTGCCCGTGCACAGCGAGCAGTGCAGCCCTCCGACGCGGGCGCGAAAGCGCTCCCGGCCGGCCGCCGCGGGCTCTTCGGCCCACAGCGGCTCGCCGTGGCGCGCAGGAATGGTCGGGGTGCTCATGATCGGGTCTCTCTCGTGTGCTGAGGATCGCGCTGGGGACCAGGCTAGAGGCTCTAGCTACTGGAAGGTCAAGGGGCACGTGGCCAGGGCTCGCTGCGGTACGCCGGAGCGGGCCGCGTGCGGCTCGGTGGTAACGGGCCCATCTTCCGAGCGGGCGACCTGCTCAGCGGTCAGTTCGGCAGGCGCACGGGGGTGCTACGCCGCCGTGGGCTGATAGCCGGCGTGCTCGATCTGTGCCCGCAGGCCCATCTCGTCGACTTGGTCGGGATCGAAGCTCACCCGCACGCGACCGGCGGTGCGGTCGGCTTCGACGCTGATGACACCCTCGATCTGCAAGAGCGCGGCCTCCACTGAACGCTCGCAGCCCCCACAGGCCATGCCCTGCACCCGGATCTCGATTCGCGCCATGGTCGAACCTCCGTCGTCAAGTGGCCGCCGCCAGGGAGGCAGCGGTGCACCATCAAGCCTGGGCCCTCTACCTGCTGGAAGGTCAAGGGCTGCCCTGGTTGATACTCTCGGCCGCGTGGAACCAGGAACGATGACCATCGGCAAGCTCGCCGAGCGGCTGGGGATCAACCCCCGCACGATCCGCTACTACGAGAGCGTCGGGCTGACCCCGCCCGCGCAGCGCACCGAGGGCGGCTACCGCGTCTACAGCACCGCCGACGAGGAGCGCATCCGCTTCATCAAGAGCGCCCAGCGCCTGGGCCTCAGCCTGGGCGAGGTCAAGGAGACGCTGGCCTTCCGCGAGCGAGGCGAGCGACCGTGTCGCTACGTCGCAGGCCTGATCGACCAGCGACTGGGCGAGGTCAACAGGCAGCTGCACGAGCTGCGCGCCTTCAAGCGCGAGCTCACCGTGTTGCGCGAGCGAATGCGCGCCGACGGCGTCGTCGAGCGCGACACCCCGTACTGCCACCACATCCAAGGCGCCGATCAAGCCGCTTGATCCTTCCCCTGGCCGTGATCGCCAGGGGGCTGCCCCACGGGGCCCGGGTGTCCTGGGCCGCGCTCCAGTACCGCAACGCGAGAGTCGCGGTACTCAAATGCCGGCCGGGGCGCGCGTCACCGTCGGGTTCGCCGCCGCTTCGCTGCGTTCGGCGTCAGATCGTTCCGAGCACGTCGCACCCGCGCGGCTGAGCGCTCCTCTTCGTTGCCTGGACCGTCCCTGGAAGGATCATGGCTGCGTTACCACTCTCGTTACCACGGTGGAAGGGCGCGACGCGCAATGAGATTGAAAACCCCGCCGTGGCGCGGCTTTCCTGAGTAGCGGAGGAGGGACTCGAACCCCCGACACGCGGATTATGATTCCGCTGCTCTAACCAGCTGAGCTACTCCGCCGCGATGAGCGGCGGTCATCTTAGCCGCTCGGGGCCGCGCCATCGCCGGGCGCGAGCGCCCGACGGGACAGAGCCCAGTAGCGGATTCGAACCGCTGACCCCTTCCTTACCATGGAAGTGCTCTACCGGCTGAGCTAACTGGGCGGGTCCGCCGAACTCTAGCGGAGGATGCGCGGCGGGTCAGCCCGGGGGCGTCGCGGCACGTGAGACGCCCCGGCGGATCAGAGGCGCCGGCCCGGTCGGGCGCGAGAGGATTGCCGCGCGAGGATCGCGCCGCTCGGGCGCGCCGCCGGAGGCTCCGAAGGAGGGACGGGCGATGAGGGGACTGGTCTACAAGGCGCAGGGCGTCGTCGGCGTTGAGGAGGTGCCGGACCCGGCGATCGCCGAGCCGACCGACGCCATCGTGCGCGTCACCAAGGCCGGCATCTGCGGGTCGGACATGCACATCTACAACCACGGGGACGCCTTCGGCTTCAGCCCGGGCTGCCGCCTGGGCCACGAGTTCGTCGGGGTGGTCGAGGAGGTCGGGTCCGAGGTGCGGCGAGTGCAGCCGGGCGACAAGGTGGTGTCGCCCTTCTGGTTCAGCTGCGGGCGGTGCGCCGAGTGCCACCTGGGCCACTTCACGTCGTGCGTGAAGGGCGGCTGCTACGGCTTCCAGGCCTTCTGGAGCGCGGGCGGCGACGTGCAGGGCGGCCAGTCCGAGATGATCCGCGTGCCGATGGCCGACGGCAGCCTCGACGTGGTGCCCGAGGCGCTCGCCGACGACTCCCACGACACGACGGTGCTCCCGGTCGCCGACGTGCTCGGCACCGCCTACCACGCCGTGTCGGGCGCCGGCATCCGGCCCGGCGACAGCGTGATGGTCGTCGGGGACGGGGCCGTCGGCCTCCTGGCCGCGCACGTGGCCGGGCTCTTCGGGGCCGCGAACGTCGTTCTCACGGGGCACCACGCCGACCGGCTGGCCGTGGGCGAGCGCCTGGGCGCCACGCACGTCGTCGACACCACCGGTGAGGACGGCGCCGAGCGGGCGACCGCCCTGCTCGCCGAGCTCACCGAGGGGCGCGGCCCCGAGGTGGTCATCGACGCCGTCTCGAGCGCAGACTCGATCGCACAGGCCGTCCGCGACGTGCGCCCCTACGGCACCGTGAGCTGGGTGGGCATGGAGGTGTTCCTCGGCGCGCCGCAGGTGCCGTGGGACGTCGCCTTCCTCCGCAACGTCACCATCAAGGGCGGCGTGGCCCCGACCCACGCCTACGCCCGGTCGCTGTGGCCGCTGCTGATCCAGGGCCGCCTGGATCCGTCGCCGGTGTTCACCCACGATCTCCCCCTGGCCGACGCGCCCGACGGCTACGCGGCCATGGCGACCCGCGCGAAGGGATCGATCAAGGCCTGCCTGACGCCCTAGGACGACACGCGCCCCGCCCCGCCGGGGCGGGGCCGGCGTCGTCCTAGGAGGGCAGCTCCTCGACCTCGGGCAGCACGCCGCGCACGCCCGACACGTCGAGCAGGCGCTGGACCGCCTCGGAGGGCTTGTAGATCGACACGGGCGGCGCGCCCTCGCGCGTGCGCTCGTTGGCGGCGAGCAGGGACCCGAGCCCGCGGCTGTCCATGAAGGTCACGCCCTGCAGGTCCACGACGACCGGCCCGGCGCCCCGTTGGGCGTCGGTGAGCTCCCGAGATACATCGGGGAGGGCGAGCGCGTCCAGGACTCCGACGACGCGCACGACGGTCGCATCGCCTCGAGCCTCGACCCGCACCTCGACGTGCTCCGCGGCCATTGGGCGGGACACTACCAGGGACCCCGTGCCCGCTCCGCCCCCCGCGGTCGCGATAGGGTTCCGCCGACCCGAACGACCCCGGAGCGTGAGATGAAGGGCCTGCCCGCGTGGATCCTGGCAACCCTGGCCGTGCTGACGGCGCTGCTGCTGTTCGTGGGCTGGTACGACCGGCACGAGGCGGGGTACCTGCCGTTCATCATGGGCATCGTCTTCGCCCTCTTCACGCTCGCCTCCCTCGGCGCGAAGGCGCGGGGCGAGGAGGACTGACCGTCCGGCGCCGCCGCGAGGGGGCGCCCAGCCGGTCAACGGCGCGGTGAGCGATCCGGCGCCGCACCCCCGCCTCGAGCTGCTCGACTGGCGGAGGCGGATCGGCGAGCTGTATGCGGAGGCGCGGCGCGGGGGCGGGGATCCGGCGGCCTGGGACGCCTGGCGCGCGGGCCGCGACGCGCTGTACGCCGCGCATCCCCAGTCGCCGCTGACCGCCGCCGCGCGGGCCGCGGGGACGACCCCGGGCTGGTTCGCGCACCGGCCGGGCCTTCGAGCCGCCGCGGCGCTCCAGCCCGACGGCGACCACTCGGTGCTGGAGCTGCCGATGAGCACCGGCGAGCCGGCGCGCGCCACGCGCATCGGCCGGGTGCGCCCGGTCGTCGACGGCGTCGAGGTGGCCCTGGCGGTCTACTGGCTCGAGGGCTACGGCGGCGGGCTCCTCCTGCCGTTCGCCGACGCGCACCCCGACACCTACGGCGGCGGGCGCTACCTGCTCGACACGGTCAAGGGCGCGGACCTCGGCGCCGAGCCCGGCGGTCGCTTCGTGATCGACTTCAACTACGCCTACAACCCCTCGTGCAGCCACGATCCGCGCTGGAGCTGCCCGCTGGCGCCGCCCGAGAACCGGTTGCCGATCCCGATCCCCGCGGGCGAGCGGATGCGGCAGGCCTAGCGGCGGCGGCGCCGCTTGACCGGGCGGGCGCGCGCGGTCGTCGTGGGCCGGGCGCGGCCGCCCGGCGTCGCCGGCACCGCGGCGGCGGGCGCGGCCGCGCGGGGCGGGGCCGACGCCGCGGGATCGGGCGGGTCGTCGTCGCTCTCGGGGCCGCGGCGGCGGCGGTCCCAGACGAAGTACGCGAGGGAGCCCACGAACAGGGCGAGCGCGACGTAGAAGTTGATCCGCTGCCCGAGGAACTCGTTGGAGGGGTCGACGCGCAGCTGCTCCCAGAAGATCCGGCCCAGGGAGTAGACGGCGACGTAGAGGCAGAAGACGCCCGGCGGGCGGATGCGGAAGCGGTGCCCCGCCCAGATGATCAGGGCCGCGCCCGCGAAGTTCCACAGCATCTCGTAGAGGAACGTCGGGTGGAACGTGGCGTCGAGCGCGTAGGCGTCGGGGCGGCGCGCGGGATCGACCTCGAGGGCCCACGGGAGGTCGGAGGGCCCGCCGAAGAGCTCCTGGTTGAAGTAGTTGCCGAGGCGGCCGATGCCCTGGGCGATGAGGATGCCGGGCGCCGCGGCGTCCATCATCTCGAGCACGCTGGCGCCCCGCCGGTGGGTGACGTAGGCGCCGGTCAGCACGCCGAAGAGCACGCCGCCCCAGATCCCGAGCCCGCCCTCCCAGATGGCGAAGGGCGCATACCACTCGTCGCCGAGCTGGTCCCAGCTGGTGATCACATGGTAGAGGCGCCCGCCGACGAGGCCGGCGAGGACCGACCAGAGCGTCACCTCGAAGACGAGGTCCGGGTCGCCGCCGCGCGCGCGCCAGCGCCGGATGGTGAGCCAGGCCGCCACGAAGACCCCCGCCAGCAGGCACAGGGCGTAGAGGCGGATCTGGAGCGGACCGAGCGCGATGTCGCGGACGGAGGGGGCCGGGATGCTCGCGATGGCGGTGGCGACCTCGGTCACGGGCGCGATCGTAGCCCACCGCGCCGGGACCGGCCGCCGCGCGGGTGGGCTCTTTATGGTAAGAGTTCTCAGTTCTGTTACCACGCCGCCCCCCGGAGCCCGCACCGTGCCCCTGCCCCGCCGCCGCATCGCCGCCCTGGCCGCCCTGGCCGCGCTGGCCGCCCCGCTCGCAGCGTGCGGCGACGACGCCGGCTCATCGTCGGGCGCCGACATCGTGGTCACCACGCCGGTCCTCGGCGCGGTCGTCGAGGACCTCGTGGAGGACGCCGCCGACGTCCGGGTGCTGATCCCGAACGGCACCGACCCCCACGACTACCAGCCCTCCGCACGGGACATCGGCGCCCTCGAGGGCGCCGACCTCGTCGTCGAGAACGGCCTCGACCTGGAGGAGGGCCTCGAGGACGCCCTCGGGCAGGCCCGCGGCGACGAGGGGCGGGTCTTCACCGCGACCGACCACATCGACGTCCGGATCGCGGGCGAGGACGACCACGGGGGAGAGGGGCACGCGGACGAGGAGGAGCACGACCACGGCCCCGAGGACCCGCACTTCTGGATGGACCCGGCCTCGATGGCGGCGGTGGTCTCGGCGCTCGCCCCCGTGCTCGACGACCGGCTCGGGCTGGACCTCGGCGATCGCGCGCAGGCCGAGGTGGCCGAGCTGACGGCCCTCGACGCCGAGGTGGAGGAGACGCTCGCCCCGATCCCGGAGGCGTCGCGTCGACTCGTGACCGGCCACGAGTCGATGGGCTACTTCGCGCGCCGGTACGACTTCGAGCTGGTCGGCGCCCTGATCCCGTCGCTCAGCTCCCAGGCCCAGGCGTCGGCGGCCAACCTCGCCGGGCTGCGGCGCCAGGTCGCGGAGGAGGACGTGCCCGCGATCTTCACCGAGGCCGGCACCCCCGACGGCGTCGCGGACACGATCGCGGCCGAGACCGGCGTGCCGGTGCTCGAGATCGGCACCCACGCGCTGCCGGAGGACGGCTCCTACGCGACGTTCATACGGGAGGCGGCCGGTACGGTGCGCGAGGGACTGACCGGGAGCTAGGAGACGGTCGTGGGACCCCTTCTGGACCCCTTCCTCGACAACGAGTTCATGCTCCGGGCGCTGATCGCCGGCTGCCTGGTGGCGGTGGCGTGCGCCATCGTCGGCACCTTCGTGGTGCTCCGCGGCCTGGCGTTCATCGGCGACGCGCTGGCCCACGGCGTCCTTCCGGGCATCGCGGGCGCCCTGCTGCTCGGCCTCCCCGGCATCGCGGGGGCGATCGTGGGCGCGGCGGTGATGATCGCGGGCGTCGACCTGGTGCGGCGGCGCTCGCGCCTGTCGGGCGACACGGCGATCGGCCTCCTGTTCGTGGGCATGCTCGCGCTCGGCGTCGTCATCGTGTCGCGCTCGGACTCGTTCACGGGCGACCTGACGCGCATCCTCTTCGGCGAGGTGCTCGGCATCTCGTGGGACGACATCCTGCTCCAGCTCGGCGCCACGGTGGCCGTGGCGCTCGTCGCCGTCGTGTGCGCGCGCCCCTTCATGATGCTCGCCTTCGACCAGGAGGGCACCCGTGTGGCGGGGTTCCGGGCCGGGCTCTACGAGTGGCTCCTGCTCGGCATGGTGGCGCTGACGGTCGTCGCCTCGTTCCGCACCGTCGGGACGCTGCTGGTGTTCGGGATGCTCGTCGCCCCGCCGGCCACGGCCGCGCTGCTCGCGCGGCGGATCGGCTCGATGATGCTCATCGCCGCCGCGATCGGGGTGGCCAGCGTCGCCGCCGGGCTGCTGCTCTCCTACCACCAGGACCTGGCCGCGGGCGCGACGATCGTCCTCGTGGAGGTCGCCGCCTTCTTCGTCGTGCTCATCGCCCGCTCCGTGCGGGCCCCGGCACGCCGCCCCGCGCCGGCGTGAGCACGCCCGCCATCCGCACGCGGGGGCTCGCCGTCGGCTACGAGGGGCGCGCCGTGGTCTCGGGGCTCGACCTCGACCTGGATGCCGGGGGGACCCTGGCCGTGCTCGGGACCAACGGCTCGGGGAAGTCCACCCTCGTCCGCACCCTGGTGGGGCTGCTCGCCCCGATCGCGGGGACGGCGCAGGTGCTCGGGGGCCCGCCCGGGGCCCAGCCGCGGCGGGTCGCGTACCTCGGGCAGGTCCGCTCATCGGGGAGCGTGCTCCCGATCCGGGCCCGCGACGTGGTGACCATGGGCCGGTTCGCGGAGCGCCGCCTGTTCGGCCGCATGACGCGCGCCGACCGGGCGCTCGTCACGGCGAGCCTCGAGCGCATGGGGGCCGGCGACCTGGCGGAGGCCCCGGTCGCCGAGCTGTCGGGCGGCCAGCGCCAGCGGGTCCACATCGCCCAGGCGCTCGCGTGGCGCGCCGACCTGCTGGTGCTCGACGAGCCGACCTCGGGGCTCGACGTGGCCGGGCGCGAGCTCCTGCTCGCCGCGCTCGCCGAGGAGCGCGCGCGCGGCGCCGCGGTCGTCATGTGCACCCACGACATCCGCGACGCCGCGTCCGCCGAGGTGGCGCTGCTGCTGGCCGGCCGGGTGGTCGGCAACGGGCCGCCGGCCGAGGTGCTGACGCGGGAGGCCCTCATGGAGACGTTCGGCCTGGTGCTGGGCGAGCTCCCGGGCGGCGGGAGCCTGGTGATGGACCCCGTCCACCGGCACGACCACGAGCACTGAACATGTGGGGTCCGATGCCGCCGTCATGCTGTGGCGATGCTCCGCTCACCCATCATCGCCCGGATCGCGCGGCGCGCGGCGCACCGCCGCCTCCGCCGGATGGGCGGCACCGACTCGGTCGCCTGGGCGCTCCGGGTCCCGCTCGTCACGCTGGTCGTCTCGGCGGCGCTCCTCATGTCGCTCGGCCGCACCGGGTCCCGCCTGCGCTGACCCTGCGCGGCGGGTGCATGTCGCCTACCGTGTCCGCATGACCGCGGACGGAACGCGTCCCGTGAGCCACGCCCATGCCGATCCGGCCACCGCCGGGTGGGCCGATCACGCCCTCGGCAGCGTGGCCCGCGCCGGCCACCGATCGGGAGGCGCGCGACGCGCGGTGATCGAGTCGCTGGCGCACCAGGAGTGCTGCCGGTCGGCCCAGGAGATCCACGACGACCTCCGCGGCGAGGGCCGGCGGGTGGGCATCGCCAGCGTCTACCGGGTGCTCGACCTCCTCGTCGGCCTCGGCCTCGTCCAGCGCCTCGACCTGGGCGGCGGGACGGCGCGCTACGAGCCGGCGCTGCCCGGCGGCGAGCACCACCATCACCTCGTCTGCGTCGACTGCGGCGAGGTGAGCCCCTTCGAGGACCCGGGGCTGGAGCGGGCCCTGGAGGGCACCGCCGCGCGCTCGGACTACAGCGTGGTGGGCCACGACGTGGTGCTGCGGGGCCGCTGCCCCGACTGCCGGGCGGCCTGACCCCGCTCCCGGGGGACGAACGGCGACCGTCGGCGGCGGTCGATGTGGCACGATCGACGGATGACGAGGAGTCGCCCCCTCACGCTGATGGCGGTGGCGGGAGCGGTCGCCCTGGCGATCGCGCTCACCGCGGTCGCCGGCCCGGCCGGATACGCGAGCCACGCGGGCCCGTCCGCCGACGCCTCGCGCGCCCTCGGCGACCTGTGGGCCGTCCCGCCGGTCGAGACCGCGGGCGCCCTGCTGCTGTCGGTGCTCTACGCGCTGCGCGTGCACCGGGTGGGCGGCGTCTCGCGGCTGCGCCAGCTCAGCTTCCACTCGGGGGTCGCGGTCATCCTGGTGGCCGTCTGCTCGCCGCTCGGCGGCGTCGCCCAGCAGGGGCTGCTCACGGCGCACATGCTCCAGCACACGCTGATCGGCGCCGTGGCGCCGCTGCTGCTGCTGCTCGGCCTCACGCGCGGGTTCGTGACCGGGATGCTCGCCCCGCGCACCGTGCGCGTGCTCACGCGGATCCAGCACCCCGCCCTCGCGTACACCCTCTGGGCGCTGTCGACGCTGGTCTGGCTGGTGCCGGGGATCCACCACGAGGTGCTGGTGAACCCGGGCCTCTGGGTCCTCCAGCAGGTCTCGTTCCTGGTGTTCGGCGTCCTCCTGTGGGCGCCCGTCGTCGAGGTGCTCCCCGCGCCCGCCTGGTTCGGGACGGGCTGGAAGGGCTCGTACATGACGGGGGTCTGGACGCTCGGCCTGATCATCGCGAACGTCTACTGGTTCTCGGGCACGGCGTTCTACGACTCGCACGCCTCGGCCGCCGCGGCCTGGGGTCTCGAGCCCCTGGAGGACCAGGCGAACGCCGGCACCGTGATGATGGTGCTGCACTGCCTGCTGGCCTTCGGCGCGATCACGATCCTCTTCTTCCGCCAGGCGCGCGAGGGCGAGCTGTCGCAGCGGCTGATCGAGGCCGGCATCGACCCCGACCGCGTCGCCGAGGCGATCCGCGGCGGCCAGGGGGCGGCGCTGGCGCGCAGCCACGGCCTGAGCGCGAAGACGCGCGCCGGGATCGACTGAGGCAATGCCCACCGCGTAGCGGATGGAGCGGGGGGCGCCGCGGCCCCCGGGCCGCTCCGACGGACGGCGGACGCCCCGGCCGGAGAACGGGGGGCGCATCACACGCCGCCCCGCCACCGACCGGACCGTCCTGTGGTTCTTCGGCGTCCGGTCCCCGCCGAAGGCGGCGACGCCGTGTGCAAACCGACGCGCCAGCGGCGGTTTGTCGCCACCGGTGAGCCGCTAGAGCGAACCGGATGCGTGAGGGCTAACCCAGGAAGGGCATCACCGCCGCCGTCGCCTCGTCCGCCGTCAGGACGTCGGGGAGCGAGGGGTTGGGCACGAGGTCCCCGCCGGCGGCGAGCGAGTTGAGCACCGTCAGGTGCTGCGCCTCGTTGGCGCCGATCTGGGCGGCGACCTTCTTCAGGCCGTTGTCGCTCAGGGCCGGGATCGCGCCCATGTACGCGCCGACGAAGGCCGTCTCGAGGGCGGCACCCGTGTCGGCGATGCTCTTCGCCGAGGCGAACGTGCCGTCCGGGTACGTGAACATGAGGTCGGCCGGCGCCTCGGCGCCGAGGACCTCGGCCAGGGCGTCGTAGTGGTCCTGCTCGTTCCGGCGCGCGGCCCGCATGTAGGCGAGCCGGTCGGCGCGGAAGAAGCCGCTGTCGATGCCGCGGTTGTAGAAGTCGATGGCCAGCAGCTCGGCGGTTGCGGCCAGTTTGGCGATCGCCACGTCGTCGACCGGCGAGGCGGCCGTGGACGCCGCGGTCGTCGCGCCGGAGTCGTCGTCGTCACCGCAGGCGGCCGCGGCCAGCGCGGTGGCGCCGACGGCCAGCACGAGGCCGCCCTGGGCGCCCCGGCGCAGGAACCGCGCGCGGCTGAGGTTGGGGTGCTCCACGGGGGTGACCTCCATGGGGTCTGGGGGTGTCGGACGCACGCTCATGCCAGGAAGGGGGTCACGGCGTCGGTCGCCTGCTCGGCGGTGAGGCTCTCGGGGAAGGACGGGTTCGGGACGAGGCGGTCGCCCGCGTCCAGCCGCGTGAAGGTCGTCAGGTGCTGCGCCTCGTTGGCGCCGATCTGGCCGGCGACGGCCTTCAGATCGTTGCTCTCGAGCGCCTCGACGGCGCCGAGGTAGGCGCCCACGAAGGCGGTCTCCAGGGCGACGCCCGTCGCGGCGATGCTCGCCGCGGAGGCGAACGTGCCCTCGGGGTAGGTGAACATCACGCCCGACGGCGCCTCGGAGCCGAGGACCTCGGCGAGGGCGTCGTAGTGGTCCTGCTCGTTCTGGCGCGCGGCCTCCATGTAGGCGAGGACGTCGCCCGAGAAGAAGCGGGTGTCGATGGCCCTGGTGTAGACGTCGACCGCGAGCAGCTCGGCCGTGGCCGCCAGCTTCGCGATCTCCACGTCTCCGGCCGCCTGGCCGAGCGCCGGCCCGGCCGCGACGCCGAGGAGCGAGCCCCCGACGACGAGCGCGAGCCCGCCCTTCGCGCCGAGCGAGATGAACTCGCCGCGGCTCGTTGTCATGGTCATCCCGCACACCTCCACGCTGGTTTGCGTCTCGCGGTGACTACGGGCGCCCCCTCGGGGCGGATCAGACGGACGACCCCCCCGGGGGTTCCGGCGACGGGCGTGTGATCCGCCCGGGCCGGCGGGGCGTATGGGCTCGTGTCCGTCACCCACACACGGAGGATCCGTGACCGACCACATCACGCTCGAGGCGCTGGACGCCGACGGCGCCATCCAGGAGGCGGCCCACCGGGTCGACCCCGAGGGCACCGCGACCCGCTCCGACTTCTTCCGCAAGGCCGCCATCGGCGGCGGGGCCCTGGTGGCCGGCGGCGTCGTCTTCGGCGGCCTCCCGGCGCTCGCGCTCGGTGCTCCGTCCAAGAGGCAGGACGTGGCGATCCTGAACTACGCCCTGACGCTCGAGTATCTCGAGACCGAGTTCTACAAGCAGGCCCGCGCCAACGCCGGGCTGCGCGGCGAGACCGCCCGCTTCGCCCGCGTCGCGGGGGCCCACGAGGCCGCCCACGTCGCCGCGATCCGCAAGGTGCTCGGCTCGGCGGCCGTGGCCAAGCCGACCTTCGACTTCGGCGCCACGGTCCAGAGCCAGAAGGCCTTCCAGACCACTGCCGTCGCGGTCGAGGACCTCGGCGTCTCGGCCTACGCCGGCCAGGGCCCGCGGCTCAAGCAGGTCCCGGTCATCCAGGCGGCCCTCGCCATCCACTCCGTGGAGGCGCGGCACGCCGCGTGGATCCGCAGCATCGTCGGCCAGAACCCGTCCCCCAACGCGTTCGACCCGGCACGCAACATGAAGCAGGTCCTGAACGTCGCCGGCGGGTTCATCGCCGGTTAGCTCGTCCCGGGCCCTGCGGGGGCCGCCGCACCGGCGGCCCCCGCGCGGCCATCCACCGACCGGAGGGACCCAGACGTCGTGTTCGACATCTCACCGATCCAGATCATCATCGTCCTGGCCATCGCGCTGCTGATCTTCGGCCCGAAGCGCCTGCCGGAGCTCGGCCGCAACCTGGGCAGGGGCATCCGCGACTTCAAGGGCGGGATCACGGGCGAGGAGCCCACCACACCCGTCGCCACGCAGACGCGCACCGAGGAGATCCCGAGCGCCGAGCAGCTGATCAAGGACGCCGCGCAGCCGGAGCCGGTCGGCGCCGACGCGCACCGGGCGGCGGCGGTCTAGCTCCCCGCGCGAGGGAGGAGACCCTCCGATGCCACGGACCCCTCGCGTCGGGACGCGCCGCGCGCGTCCCGACGAGCAGCTCAGCGTCGTCGAGCACCTCGACGAGCTCCGGCGGAGGCTGATCGTCAGCGCCCTGGCGCTGGTGGTCGCCTTCGCCGGGATGTACGCGGTGCACGACGCGCTGATCGACGTCCTCACCTGGCCGCTGCCCGACGACACCGGCCGGCTCATCACGCTGTCGCCCACCGAGCCCTTCTTCACCACCCTGAAGGTCACGTTCTGGGCGTCGGTGCTGATCGCACTGCCCATCTGGCTCTACCAGGCGTACGCGTTCGTGATCCCCGCGGTCGCCGACCAGCCGCGGCGGGTGGTGCTGGCGATCGTCGCCGCCCTGTCGGGCCTGTTCGCGGCCGGCGTGGCCTTCGGCTACCTCGTCGTGCTGCCTGTCGCCCTGGAGTTCCTCACCGGCTTCGGCGGCGAGACGTTCAACACGCAGCTGCGCGCAGGCGAGTACTTCGGCTTCGCCACGACGATGCTGCTCGCGTCGGGACTGCTGTTCGAGGTCCCCGTGGCGATGACGGCCCTGTCGCGGATGGGCGTCACCAGCGCGCAGATGTACCGCACGCACTGGCGCGTCGCGCTGGTCGGGATCGCGGCGATCGCCGCGATCCTCCCGGGCGGCGACCCGATCAGCATGATCCTGCTGATGCTCCCGCAGTTCGCGCTCTACGGCGTGGGCATCGCCCTGTCGGCGCGGTTCGGGCAGGAGCCCCTGTGGCGCCGCGACGAGGAGCCCGACCCCGTCTGAGCCGCTGACGCGACCCTGCGGCGCTCCCACCTGGCGGAGGCGGCGCGCCTGCGCCACTCGATCCTCGTGCGGGCCGGGTGGCCCACGGCCGACCTGCCGCGTGTCGGGCGGGGCAGGCCACGGGGGTGAGGCGTCCCTGCCGCCGGGTCGCGTCCGCACCCGACGGCGCCGAGGTGGCAGACTCCGGTCATGAGGGATCTCGGGCACGTCGCCCTCGGCTCGTGGAGCGGGGGCCTCCACATGCACTTCGGCCTCCCGATCGACGAGGACCGCCTGGTCGCCCTGCTGCGCCCGGACGCCGCGATCGACACGGTGATCACCGCCGACGCGTACGGCGCCGGCGCCGCCGACCTGCTGGTGGGCCGCGCGCTGGAGGGGCTGCCGCGCGGGGACTACGCGCTCGTCGGCGCGGTGGGCCACGACTTCTACGAGGGCGAGCGCCAGGGCTCGAAGGGCTACCCGCGCTTCACCGACCCCTCCCTGCGCGGCCCCGACGGCTACGCCGACTACCTGCGACGCGCCACCGAGCGGAGCCTGGAGCGCTGCGGGACCGACCATTTCGACCTGCTGATGCTGCACAACCCAGATCGCATCGGCTACTCGTCGGAGGTCGTCTGGGACGCGATGGCCGCGCTGCGCGAGGAGGGCCTCGCCGGGTCGATCGGCGTCGCCCCGGGGCCGGCCAACGGGTTCACCCTCGACCTGATCGGCTGCTTCGAGCGCTTCGGCGACCGCATCGACTGGGCGATGGTCATCCTCAGCCCGTTCGAGCCGTGGCCGTCCCGGCTGCTCCTGCCCGCGATGGCGTCCCACCGCATCCGGGCGATCGCCCGGGTCGTCGACCACGGCGGCGTCTTCCACGGCGACGTGCCCGACGAGGGCGACCTGCCCGGTCGCGACCACCGCGCCTTCCGGCCCGCCGGCTGGGTGGACGCCGGACGGGGCAAGCTCGATCGGCTCCGCCCGATCGCCGAGCGCCACGGCCTCACCACGCTCCAGCTCGCCTGCCAGTGGACGCTGGCCCAGGGCACCGTGTCCTGCGTGGTGCCCACGCTCATCCAGGAGCCGGGCGACGACGCCCGCCCCGTGGAGGCCAAGCGCGCCGACCTGGCCGCCGTCCCCGCCGGGACGGTCCTCACCCCCGAGGAGCTGGCGGAGATCGAGGCCGTCGGCGAGAACGCCGGCTGCATGGTCCTGAAGGGCGGCACGCCGGCCCACGAGGGCGAGGAGCGCGCCGACTCCTGGCCGATGACCGAGGAGCTGCGGACCATCGCGGGCCGCTGGAGCATCGTCCCCGAACGGGACCTGGTCCAGACCCACTGAACCACCCAGGGCGCAGGACACGATCCACACTCCCGCACGGACGAGGCCGGGGGAGCGAAGCGACACCCGGCCGACCGGGCTGAGACCACGCACCAGGCGCAGTAAGCGAGCCGACACACAGGACGGACGAGGCCGGGGGAGCGAAGCGACCACGCCGACCACCCGAGACCACGAGGAAACGCA
>VFQN01005079.1_pt1 | contig 16572 bp, 15 predicted proteins | sample 3512371 | NCBI WGS metagenome assembly VFQN01 (sample SAMN10412370, study PRJNA504923) | tailings metagenome | isolation source: Replicate 2 from Balatoc abandoned mine | place: Philippines: Itogon, Benguet | collected 2017-08-28 | reverse complement strand
AGGAGGGCGGCCTCGAACATGTGCCGTGGGTGAAGCAGTGGTCCGAGGCGCGGCTGCATCGGATCACCAGCCCGACGCTGATGAAGGTCGGCGCGTCGTCGAAGCTCAATGCCGAATGGGCGTTCCTCACCATGCTGCGTGAAGAGGGCCAGAGGTCGGCGGACGAGTTCCTGAATGCGCATGCCGACGATCTCGGCGTCCGTTCCACCTTCGATTTCGATGCCATCCTGGATACCGTTCTCGAGCAGGTGTGAGCATGCTTGGAATCCTCGTAGCGCTTGCCCTGCTCATCTGGTTCGCATATCGGGGCTGGAGCATCCTGCTTCTAGCGCCGGCCAGCGCCCTGATCGCCGCCCTTTTCTCGCGCGAGCCGCTTCTGGCCAGTTGGACCCAGACCTTCATGGGCAGTGCAGCGGGTTTCGTTGCCCAGTTCTTCCCGATCTTCCTGTTGGGCGCCCTGTTCGGCAAGCTGATGGAAGCGAGCGGGTCGGTCGAGGCCATCGCCCACTACATGCAGAAGAAGCTCGGCCCCAGCCGTGCGGTCCTGGCCATCGTGCTCGCCGGTGCGTTCGTGACCTATGGCGGTGTCAGCCTGTTCGTCGCCTTCTTCGTGCTGGCGCCGATGGGCCATGCGCTGTTCAAGGCCGCGAACATCCCGCACCGCCTGATGCCGGCCGCCATTGCGCTGGGCACCTCCACCTTCACCATGTCGGCAATGCCGGGAACGCCGGCGATCCAGAATGCCATCCCGATGCCCTTCTTCGGCACGAATCCGTTTGCTGCGCCGGGTCTCGGGATCATCGCCTCGGCCATCATGCTGGGTTTCGGAATGTGGTGGCTGAGGCGTGCAGAAAACAGGGCGCGGGCCGTCGGCGACGGCTACGACTATGACGGTCACGTCACGCCCGGAGACGTAGCCGAGGATGAAATCGTTCGCGAACGGGCCACGACCGCGCGTGAGTTCGATCCCAACGAGATCAAGAGGGGCAGCCGCCCCGGCAGCCTGCCGCCGATCCATCTGGCGGCCCTTCCATTGGTCGTCGTCGTGGTCGTGAACCTTCTCATGTCCTTCGTCGTCCTGCCCAATTTCGATGCCTCCTTCCTTGCAGAGGATCGCTGGGGCGGTACCTCACTTTCCGCCGTGGGTGGCGTCTGGTCGGTCGTGGTCGCGCTTGCCGCCGCAATCCTGGTGCTGCTCGGCGTCAACTACAGGCGCCTCTCGCAGTTGCGGGCGACCATGGACGCCGGTGTGAACGCCGCGGCGCTGCCTATCCTCAACGTTGCCAGCCTGGTCGGCTTCGGTGCCGTCGTCGCCGCCCTCCCGGCGTTCGAAATCGTCAAGGAGTGGGTCCTGGGAATTGAAGGCGGGCCGCTGACCTCGCTTGCTCTCGCCACCAACATCCTTGCGGCGCTGACCGGTTCGGCGTCAGGCGGTCTCACGATCGCGCTCGATGCGCTGGGGCCGACCTATATGCAGATCGCGCAAGCATCCGGTATCGACCCGGCCCTCATGCACCGGGTCGCCGTCATCGGCGCGGGCACGCTCGACAGCCTCCCGCACAACGGGGCGGTGGTCACCTTGCTCGCCGTCTGCGGCTCATCGCACAAGGAGAGCTATCTCGACATCGTCATGACCGCGATCGTCGGTGCTCTTCTCGCGCTTGCGGCCGTCATCGTGCTGGGAAGCGCGTTCGGCTCGTTCTAGAGCAATTCCAGCAAAAGTGCGCAGCGGTTTTGCGTCCGGAATTGCGTGAAAACAAGAAGATAGAGCATTTCCGCGATTCGGAGAAAAGCGGAAATGCTCTAGCCGGCACGGCTGTAGAGGCCTCGCTCCACAACCCGCCCTGCATGGGAGATCAGGGAGCAAGAAACGAAAAAGACGACATAGACGAAGACGAACATCTCGATGGCGAAGGTGCTCCATTCCTGCGTGTTGATCGAGGCATTCGCAGCGCCGAGCAGCTCATAGTAGCCGAAGGCCAGGATCAGGACGGTATCCTTGAAGACCATCAGCGTGATGTTCATCAGCGCCGGGAAGGACAAGGCGATGATCTGCGGCAGGACCACCTCGCCGTAGACCCTTATGCCCTTCAAGCCCAGCGCGTGTGCCGCCTCGACCTGGCCGGCACTGAAGGACAGCAGGGCCCCACGCAGCGCCTCGGCATAGAACGCCGACATCACGAGCACGAAGCCGACCATGATCCTGAGGAACATGCTCTCGCCGAGCGCGGGCGGCAGGACATAGGGCGCGACGACCATGACGATGAAGATGGTCACCACGCTCGGCAACGCCCGCAGCGTTTCGATCACTGTCGTGCAGGTGGCCGAAACGAACGTGCCGCCATAGTTCCGGCCAAAGGCCAGAACGACACCAAGCGGAAGCGCCAAGGCAACGCCGCCGAAAGCGACGGCCACCGTCAAAGTGAAGCCCGTCCACAACCTCGACGGAACGCTTGCCAGGAGAAACCCATCGCCCTTGAGCACGAGGATCGAAGCAACGAATCCGATGAGGATGGTTAGATAGATCCGCGACAGCCGTTTGCGCACTGCTGGCACGAAGATCACCACGAGGATGGCGATGAAGCCGATCAGGAGGGTTGCCAGCGGGCGAAGCTTCTCCTCCGGCGGGTAGAAGCCGTAGAAAAGGAACTCCAGCCGCAACCCGACTGAGGCCCAGCACGCTCCGAGTACGGCCCGGCACTCCTCGGCGCTACCAGTCCACTTGGCGTCGAGCACGGCCCATTGGAGCAGGGGGACGGCAATGACAGCGGCGATGGCCACCAGCAGCGCGATGCCGATCCTGCGCGACGGGCTCGGCGCGGCTTCCTGAAGGGACGACATCTTACTTGCTCCAGCGCTTCAGTTTTTCGTTGATGCGGTTCACCAGGAAGGAAAGCGTGCCGCACATCAGGAGGAAGTAGAGGCCCATCAGCGAGAGGCATTCGAGCACCCGACCCGACGAGGACATCGACAGACGCGCCACCGAAAACAGCTCGGTGTAACCGATCGCGACGCCCAGGGACGTCGCTTTCAGCACGACGAGATAGGTGTTCAGCGCAGACGGCAGGCCAAAACGCAGCGCCAAGGGGGCCACGATCCGCTGGAAGCGATCGAAGGCGTGCAGGCCCAGGGCATGTGAGGCGTCGATGATGCCCTTGTTGATCGAAAGGATGGAGCCGCGTGTGATCTCGGCGATCTCGGCCGCATAATACATCGACAGCGCTGCAGTCAGGGCCATGAACTCCAGCGGAAGATTGCTACCGCTGGTGAACCCGAACTTGCCGCGCTCGGGTGCGTGGAAATCCAGGCCGACAACCGCCGCGGCGATCAAAGCCAGCAGTGCAAAAGCAAGCCGCTGCCATGTCCTGACCGGCGCGAGGAACGCCAGCACCAAGGCCAGGGCCACCAGCGCCAGGGACACGTAGCCGGCGGTTCCGCCGAGGCCGCTGCCCAGTTCGACTGAAGGCAGCACGAGGCCGCGGTTCGAAACGAAAATCAGGCCGAACAGATCCGGCGCCTTCGCCGGCGCCGGCAACGCGATGCCGATGAAGTAGAACAGTAGGATCACGAAGAGGACCGGCACGTTCCGGAACCCACCGACATAGACCCGGTAGAGCACGGTCGCCGTCGGATTGTTCCAGACGCCGACCATTCCGATCAGCACCCCCAGCACCGTCGCCAATGCGATCGAGATCAGCCCGACGGCGAGCGAGTTGCCGGAGGCGACGGCAAAGGCCGCCAGATAGGTGTTTGCCGGGTCCCAGGGCACGACCGTGCTCGGGATTACCAGCCCCGAAGGTGCCAGGTAGAAGGAATAGTCGACGCTGGCCGCCAGGACCACCGTCGCCAGCGCCAGATAGCCCGCATAGATCAGGTATTTCTTGGAGTCGGTCATTTCTGGATTACTTGCTCCAGGAATTTTCTTGCACGTTCGTGCCTCGGGGCGCTGAAGAATGTGCCCGTGTCGCTTTCCTCCACGATTTGCCCTTGGTCCATGAACACGATCCGGTCGGCCACGCTCTGCGCAAAACCCATCTCATGGGTGACGCAAAGCATGGTCATGCCTTCCTCGGCAACCGCGATCATGGTGTCCAGCACCTCCTTGATCATTTCTGGATCAAGAGCCGAAGTCGGTTCGTCGAACAGCATCACCCGCGGCTTCATGCACAGCGCCCTGGCGATCGCCGCCCGCTGCTGCTGTCCGCCGGAGAGCTGACTGGGATACTTGCCGGCCTGATCCGGGATCTTGACCTTCTCCAGGAAATAGAAGGCGAGTTCCTCGGCTTCCTGGCGCCCCAGCTTGCGCACCCGCATCGGTGCGAGGCAGCAATTCTCGAGGATCGTGAGATGCGGAAACAGATTGAAATTCTGAAACACCATCCCGACCTCGCGACGCACCTCGTCGATCCGCTTCATATCGTCGGAAAGCGTTATGCCGTCCACGACGATGGTCCCGGCCTGATAGGTCTCGAGGCGGTTTATGCAGCGGATCAGGGTGGATTTTCCCGAGCCGGAGCGCCCGCAGATCACGATGCGCTTGCCTTGGGAGACCGTGAGGTTGACCTCCTTCAGCGCCTGGTATTCGCCATACCATTTGCTGAGCCCGGTGATCTCGACGGCGCGCATCGTCGGCGTGATCTCGGACGGAGCGGCGACGAGATTGGCGACACGGTGGTTCATGATCTTTGCCCTTGGAGCCGGGTGCCCGCGGGCGGCTTCGTAACCACCACACGGACACCCGGGATCTTGCGGTCAGAATTGCGGCGAATAGAGCAGGCCGCCCTTGCCGGCCAGGGTGTTGAGACCCGGCTCGAGCTTGATGGCGCTGCCCGCGCCGAGGTTGCGGTCGTAGATCTGGGAGTAGCTGCCGACCTGTTGGATCAGATCGCGCGCCCAGGTCTGCGAAACCCCCAGGTTCTTGCCGTGCTCGCCTTCGCGTCCAAGCAGTCGCCGCACCTCGGCGGTCGTGGATTTCTCGGCCACGTCGTCGACATTCTCGGACGTGATCTCGAACTGGTCCGCCGCGATCGTGGCGAAGATCACCGAGCGTACGACGTTGTTCCACTGCTCATCGCCCTCGGCGACCATCGGCCCCAGCCCATCGATGGTGAACAAGTCGGGCAGGATCGCGTGCTGGTCGGCGTCGGGATAGCCAGAGCGGAAGCCGGCAAGCAGAGCGGGTTCGCTGGCGAATGCGTCGCAACGCCCCTTGGAATAGGCCTCCGAGACGGCAGTCATGGTGTCGAAGGCGAGCGGCTTGAACTGCAGTCCTTTGGCGCGATACCACTCGGCGACCGTGGCTTCGTTCGAACTTCCGGAGATGTGGCAGATCGTGGCGCCCGCGAGATCGGCGAACGACTCGACACCCACTTCCTTGCGGGTCATGACCGTGATGCCGGTGTAGAAATAGACCCAGGGGAAATTGACCTGCAGACCGTTGTCGCGCTCCACGCGGAAGGTATGCGACGTGGTGACGACGTCGACCTCACCCGAGCGCAACGCCTCATAGGACTGCGCCCAGCCGATCGGCAGGATCGCCACCTTCTGGGCGTCGCCCAGAACCGCCGCTGCGATCGCCCGGCAATAGTCCACGCCGAATCCGACCCAGCGATTGTTGTTGTCGAGGCTGTGCCAGCCTGGCGTCGGATCGCCCACGCCACAGCGCAATTCGCCGCGTTCCTTGACCTTCTCGACCATGGTGGCCGCCTGGCCGGCGGTCACCGCCAGCATCGATACGAGGCCCGCGAGCCCTGCAACAATCATCTTCATTGATACCTCCCAGTTCCAGTTGATTCGGTCAGACCGTCCATCATCCGTTTGTCCTCGATGATCGAACGAAAACTTCATCGACTTCCCTCGCCCTACAGGACCATCCTGTGCGAGATGTTCTTCACCGCCATGTAGTGGTGGAGACCTTCCAAGCCGCCCTCGCGTCCATAGCCGCTCTCTTTCACGCCGCCGAACGGCGTTTCGGCTACCGAGGCTTCGAGTGTGTTGATGGACAGGTTCCCCGCCTCGATCCGCTCGCCGAGGATGTGAGCGTTGCGAGCCGAATGGGTGAAGGCATAGGCGGCCAGGCCGAAGGGCAGTGAGTTCGCCCTCTCGATGGCCGCGTCGAGCGAATCGACGGGGTTGATCAGTGCCAACGGGCCGAACGGCTCCTCGGACATCGCACGGGCATCGTCGGGCAGTTCTGCAGCGACGGTGAGCGGGTAAAAGTAGCCGCGCCCGGTCGGCCGCATTCCTCCGGCCAGCACCTTTGCCCCCTTGGCGCGGGCATCGTTCACCAATGTGTCGAGCGCCTCGACGCGGCGATGGTTCGCAACCGGTCCCATCTGGGTGCTCTCGGCGAAACCTTCTCCCATGCGGATCGTCTTTGCCCGCTCGACGAACGCATCCAGAAACGCCTTGTAGCGATCCTTGTGGACGAAGAAGCGGGTCGGCGAAGTGCAGACTTGCCCGGCATTCCGGGCCTTGCGCATCACCGAGAGTTCGGCCGCCGCAACCGGATCGACATCGTCGCAGACGATGACCGGGGCATGTCCGCCGAGCTCCATCAGCACGGGCTTGATGCTGCGTGCGGCGATTTCGGACAGATGCTTGCCGACGGCGGTCGAACCGGTGAACGCCACCAGCCGGATCGGTGCCTGCGGTATCAGATAGCTCGAAATATCCGCGGGTACCCCGAACACCAGATTGAGCACGCCCGCCGGCAGCCCTGCATCGTGGAAAGCCCGAGCGATGTGGATCGCGCCGGCCGGCGTCTCTTCCGAGGCCTTGAGGATGATCGCACATCCCGCCGCAAGCGCGCCGGCGATCTTTCGTGCCGGCTGGCTCATCGGGAAGTTCCATGGCGCGAATGCTGCCACCGCCCCGATCGGCTGGTGCATAACGATGTACCGGATGTCGGGTCCGCTCGGGATGACGCGGCCATAGGCGCGTACGCCCTCCGCCGCATCCCATTCGAAGAACTCGCAGCCGCGCTGCACCTCGAGCCGCGCCTGGGCGATCGGCTTGCCATGCTCCATGGTAATGGAATGCGCGATCTCTTCGGTGCGCTGGCGCATCAGCGCTGCCGCTTTCAGGATGATCTCCGCCCTTTTCGCCGGAGCGGTGGCGGACCAGATCCTATGGCCGCGGACCGCTGCCTCGAGCGCGTCGTCGAGATCTCCCTGTGAAGCGACGGGCAGGGCGCCGATGACGCTCTCGTCGGCGGGGTTCAACACCGGAAGCGTATCCTTGCTGGTCCGCCAGGTGCCCGCGATATAGAGTTGCAAGTCGGGGTAGGTCGTCATCAGGTGCCTTGTATTTGTAGACGCGGGAGCGCCGACATCGGGGCCGGCTCCGCGAATGGAAAAAGTCGGCGTGGAGGCCTGTCAGGCGCTCGCCACTGACGGCTCGCCCCATGCGGATGAGGCTGCCGGTCGGTCGCCGCAGAGTTTGACTGGCATGTTGCCCCCTCGTAGCTCTGCTTCTGGCTCGCTTCGGTCGGCGAGTTCTTCAGCAGCTGACATCCAGAGTGTTGCTTGGAAGTCGTATATATAGCTATCCTTAATTATCGTATGAATTAATACGCATCCTATATGAATGGAGAGGGTCATGAGGATCGCTTTGAAGCAGCTGGAAGCGTTCCTCGCCGTGGCCGAACACGGAAGCTTCTCGACTGCGGCCCGTCATTTGAACGTCGCCCAGCCGGCACTGTCGAATGCGGTGAAGGATCTCGAGGCCGAGCTCGGCCTGCGCCTGTTCGACCGCACGACGCGCCGTGTCGAACTGACCGGCGCCGGCGTCGAGTTCCGTGCCTCCACATCGAAAGTGCTGGAGGATCTGGAGCATGCCGTCCAGAACGCCCGCGATCTTGCGGCCCGCCGGAGAGGGCGCATCCGCATCGCGGCCCCGCCCTTGCTGTCGTCGGCCATCCTGCCTCAGGCGATCGCGGCCTTTCATAGTGAGTATCCCAATATCTCGACCGAGTTGACGGATACCGGGACCGAGCAAATCATCCAGGACGTCATCGCGGGAAATGCTGATTGCGGATTGGGAACCTTCTCGCCGCATGAAAAGGGGATCGAGCGTACCGTTCTGATGCGCGACAACCTGGCGCTGTTTTTTCCCGAGGGTCATCCCATCGCCCGGGGAAGAACCATCCGGTGGGACGAGTTGAAAGGTTTGGCACTCATTGCCTTGAATAGCTCCAGCGGCATCAGGCTCCTGATGGATATCGGCGCGGAATCCGCCGCGCTCTCGATCAAACCCGCCTTCGAGGTCTCGCTCGTCACCACAGCGCTGGCGCTAGTCAAGGCTGGGCTCGGCGTCTCGGTTCTGCCGACCTATGCGCTTTCCGTCGCCAGCCACTACGGGGTGGACGCTCTCCCCCTGGTCGAGCCGCTGATCTCCCGCGATCTGGCCTTGATCCACGCCAGCGGCCGGTCGGTTTCGCCGGCGGTGGTCAGCTTCGGGGCCATCCTGCGAAGCTATACGCAGAAGCTCGCGCCGAGCTTTGAACGGTGACAGCGCGGCTACTGCAGTCAGCGATCTATGTTCTCTCGGTATGAATTCATACGAATAAGCGGTGTTGCGTTATAATTCTCTGCGCTGTCAAATCGCGGGAACAATTCCTCCACATGACCGGAATCCCCGCTCGATGAAATACGCGAAGAAAGACGCGAAAGGCCACTCCCGCGAGACGATGCGCGGTATCTGGGCTGCGGCGCTCACCCCGTTTTCCCCTGACCACAAGATGGACGAAGAGGGGATGCGTCGGAACTACGAGCATTGGATCACCGACCTGCAGATCGACGGTTTCTTCGTCGCCGGAAAGCAGGGTGAGTTCTTCTCCATGTCGGTCGAGGAACGCAAGCGCGCCCTCGAGATCGCCGTCGACGCATGCGCCGGCCGAGCCCAGACCATCATGTCGTGCTCGGACCAGAACATGGATGTCGTGATCGACCTCGCCAAACATGCGCAACGCGCCGGCGCCGACTACATCGTGGTCCACGCACCGGTTCTGCATTTCTTCAAGGCGCAGGACGAAACCCTCATCGAATATTACCGCGCAATCGCGGAACAGGTGGACATCGGTATCGCGCTCTGGAGTCATCCCGACAGCGGCTATCTGATGTCGCCGCAGCTCTGTGCGCGACTGGCCGAGATCGAAAATGTCGTGGCGATCAAATACAGTGTGCCCCGGCCGATGTATGTCGAGTTGAACAAGCTCGCGGGCGACCGCATCCTGGTCAGTACCGCCTCCGAGGAGGAGTGGCTCGACAACATCGTGGAATTGGGCTGGCAGCTCTATCTCTGCTCATCCCCGCCTTATCTGATCCAGGCGAAGGACGACCTTCGGATGCGCCGCTATACCGACCTGGCTTTCGCGGGCAGTGTCGACGAGGCGCGAGCCATGCGCGACAGCCTCGATCCCGTCCGTCGCGCGTTGCGCGAGACGCGTCCGGCGGAGAAGCCGCATTCACACCAGAAATTCTGGCAGGAATTGCTCGGTCAAACCGGTGGCCGGGTCAGGCGACCGCTGCTGGAACTGACGGAAGAAGAGCGCCGGCAGACGCGGGCCGCATTCGAGGCCTGCGGCCTCGGCGCAAGCAACAACTGAATCCAGCAAGGGAGGCCAGCCATGGCGAAACGGGGCCGTCTGAATGCATTCAACTTTGCGAAATGGATCGAGGAGCATCAGCATCTGCTGAAGCCGCCGGTCGGCAATCAGCAGATCTGGGAAGACGCCGATCTCATGGTGACGGTGGTCGGCGGGCCGAACCAGCGCACCGACTATCACGACGACTCGGTCGAGGAGTTCTTCTACCAGCTCAAGGGCGACATGGTGCTGAAGGTCGTCGACAATGGCGACTTCTATGACGTGCCGATCCGAGAGGGCGAGATCTTCCTGCTGCCGCCGCATGTCCGCCATTCGCCGCAGCGCCCCCAAGAGGGATCCGTCGGCCTCGTGGTCGAGCCCAAGCGCGATCCGGGCATGGTCGATGCGTTCGAATGGTACTGTTTCGAATGCGAGCATCTGGTGAAGCGCGTCGAAGTCCACCTCAAGAGCATCGTTCACGACCTGCCCCCGATCTACAAGGCATTCTACGAGGACGAGAAGGCTAGGGTCTGTCCGGGATGTGGTTCGGTCCACCCCGGCAAGGTACCGCCTGCCGGCTGGGTCACTCTCTGATTCCGCGAGGCGACGTGGACCGAGCTCAAATCGCCACGGGGGTGCAGGCCCGACAGGCGCCCTTGCGGGTCTGCCTGATCGGGGCGGGTGCGATCTCGCGCCGCGTGGTCGAACTGCTTGCCGGCTCGCCGGCAGGCCAGATCGAATTGGCGGGGATCGGCACCAGACCGGGCAGCGGGCGCGGGGATTGGTGGCCTCTGTCAGTTCGCCAGGTCAGCTCGCCGGTGGAACTTGCCGAATTGCGCCCGGATGTCGTCGTCGAGGCGGCCGGACGCGAGGCCGTCGCCGAATGGGGCAAGGCCGCACTTTCGGTGGCGCGCCGGTTCATCATCTGTTCGGCCAGCGCACTTGCCGATGACGAACTCCGGGACACACTGCGGCATGTCGCACGGGATGAAGGCTCGCAACTCGTTGTCGCTCATGGCGCGCTCGGTGGCATCCAGGCGCTCTCGGCGGCGGCGCTGCTGCCGCTCGAGACCGTGACGCACGAAATCCGCAAGCCCCCCGCTGCTTGGCGAGGGACCAAGGCCGAAACGTTGCTCGACCTTGCCGAACTGACGTCGGCCGTCGCCTTTTATGAGGGCACCGCCCGTTCGGCGGCGGCTACCTATCCAGCCAATGCCAATGCGGTCGTCGTCACGTCGCTTGCCGGAGCAGGGCTTGAACGCACCAAGGTCCGGCTTGTCGCCGACCCCGCGACAAGGCGTAACGTCCACAGCATATACGCCGCCGGCGCCTTCGGCGAATTTACCCTCACCATCGCCAACGAACCCGCGGCATCCAACCCGAAGACATCCGAAATGACGGCACTCAGCCTCGTCAGGCAGTTGCAGGCGGAAGTCGAAACCTTGGTTGCCTGAGACTCGCAAGATCCCTGGACGGACAACATGACCGACATGTCGCATTCACTGCCTCAGGCCTTCCGGCTCGACGGGCGCCGCGTTCTGATCACGGGCGCGGCTGGCGGCATTGGCGCCGCCACGGCCCGTGCCTGCTTCGCACTCGGCGCAACCGTCCTGCTCACCGACCAGGCAGATTGCGAGGAACTGGCGCGTGAACTCACGCACAACGGAGAACCCGCGCCCTGGATGCAGGCCGATATCGCCGATCGCGCGACGTCGGACAGGCTGGCCGAATGGAGCGGTGACGTCGACACGCTCATCGTCGGCAGCGGAGTGTACCGCCCGATCGACTGGGACAGCGATGACTGGGACGACCAGGCGACGCTGGCTTTCGAAGTGAACCTCAAGGCTCCGATGCATATGGCGCGCGCCTTCGCCCCCAGCATGGCCCGGCGCGGCAGTGGCCGTATCGTGCTGATCGGCTCCGTCGCCGGCCACACCGGTGGAACTTTCCCCGGCGTCGGCCCGCATTATGGCGTGACCAAGGGCGGCATCCACACCCTCGTGCGTTATCTCGCGGCTCGCTACACGGCCGCGGGATTGCTGATCAACGGCGTCGCTCCGGGTACGATCGACACGCCGATGCTGAAGGACATCGACCTGGCGACGGCGTTAGCGAAGCAACCGATGAAACGCGCTGCGAAGCCCGAGGAAGTCGCCTTGCCGATTGCCTTCTTGTGCTCGGATGCCGCGAGCTTCATTTCGGGCGCCGTCCTCGACATCAACGGCGGCAATTACGTGCGCCCCTGAGCCAAACCACATGATCGGCATCGCCTTCGCGCTTCTGTCGGCCTGCGGCTACGGACTGGCCGATGCGTCCATTGCAAAGGGCGCGCGCCTGGGTATGGGCGACAACGGTGTCCTGCTGTCGGTCATGTTCACCGCGGCCCTTTCGCTGGCGCTCTGGTTGCTCATGGGAACCTCGCTGAACGAGGTCGCGGCAGGGCAGGGGGCGGGCCAGGCCTTGATCTGGTTCGTCGCCGGTGGAGTGTTGTCCAACGTTCTTGCGCGCGCTGCGAATTTCCGATCGGTTGCCCTCGCCGGCGTGGCCCGCGCCAGCACGTATCGCCGTCTCATTCCCGTCTTTGCGTTGGTTTTTTCCTTCTTTCTGCTGGGAGAGGCAGTCGACGGCATGGCCGCGATCGGGAGCCTCGTCATTCTTGCAGGCTTCCTGGTCGTGCTTGCTGACCGAACCTCATCGCCGGCCAGCGGCCTTGCCCGTGCCGGCCTGGTCTATGGGCTTGTTGCGGCTTTCTGCTACGGCGCGTCCTATGTGGCGAGAAAACTCGGGATGATCGGGTTGCCCGACCCCGTGTTGGGCGCCGCCGTCGGTGCCCTGACCGGGGTGCTCTGGCATCTGTTGTGTCAATGGATCGGCGGCCCGGGCAGAGCAAAGCCCCAGTTCGGCCGCTGGCAGGTTCTCACCGCGGGCGGCATGGCGGTGGGCCAAAGCTCCCAGTTCTTAGCGTTGCATCACACCAATGTCGGGGTAGTTGCGGCAATCGGCTCGCTCGAAATGGTGATCGGCCCGCTTCTCTCGGCTTTCGTTCTGCGCAGCGACCGTGGGCACGACAGGCGCACCCTGGCTGCATCGGCTCTTGCGATCGTGGGCGTCGCCCTGATCGCATTTGAAGGGGCCGGCGTATGACCGCGGCCGTTCGGCAAAGCCGGCAGCCGTCCCGGTACGATCCGGAGTGCTGCCGGTCATTCATATTGAGCCGGGGTTTCCATCCCGGCAATCACCAGTCCAAGGGAGTTGATCCATGCCAGAATCTCCAGAAGCCCGTGCTTATGCCACGCCTCGGCCCTGTCCGGCCTCCGGCAATCCGTTCGATCTGTCGGGTCAGACCGTCCTGATCACCGGGGCATCGGGCGGCATCGGGTCAGCCACGGCCGAACTTTGCGCCCGGCTCGGCGCGCGGGTCATGCTGAGCGACGTTGTGGGCTGCGCCGAACTCGCTTCCAGGATCCGTGCGGCCGGCGGGGAGGCACAGGGACGGGACATAGATCTGCGCGCGGACGAAAGCTGCGAGGAGCTGGCCGGATGGGCCGAAGCTGCCGACACCGTGATCATGGCTGCCGGCGTCTACCAGATCGTCAATTGGGACAAGCCGGACTGGGACAGCGCAATGGACGCCGCGCTCGACGTCAATCTGCGTGTCCCGACCAAGATCGCGCGTGCCTTCGTTGATCGCATGGTTGAACGCGGCGGTGGACGGCTCGTGCTGGTCGGTTCGATGGCGGCCTCCACAGGTGGCAGTTTCGCCGGGATCGGGCCGCACTACGCAACGTCCAAGGGCGCGCTGCATACGCTGATCCGGTGGTTGGCGACCCGCTACGGGTCGAAGAACATCTTGGTGAACGGCGTTGCTCCGGGCACCGTCTACACCAGGATGAATTCCGGCAATCCAAATCTGGCCGAGGTGCTGGCGCGCCAGCCGATGGGGCGGGCCGCCCAACCCGAAGAGATCGCGGCCCCGCTCGCCTTCCTGTGCTCGTCCGCGGCAAGCTTCATGTCCGGCACCATACTGGACGTGAACGGCGGCAATTATCTGCGGTCGTGACGCAGGCAGGGCATTCAGGAAAAACAGGGCTTTACCAGTATGTCCAAAAGTGCGTTCGCAAGGGAAACCGACGTCATTGTCGTCGGTGGGGGCGGTGCAGGCCTGACGGCGGCGATCTTCGCGCGCAAGGCGGGCGCGCGGGTCGTGCTGCTCGAGAAAGACCGTGAGCTGGGCGGCAGTACGCGGCTTTGCGTCGGCACCTATACGGCGAGCGGTACCGCGCGGCAGAAGCTGCTGGGTATCGAGGACAGCATCGATCTGCATATGCAGGACATGCGGCGCGTCGTCGGCCCGCAGACGCAGACCGAGAACTCCGAGCTGCGCCGCATCATGGCCGACGAGGCCGCCGAAACGCTCGAATGGCTCAGCTCGCTGGGCATGACTTTCTACGGGCCGGTGCTGGAGAAGCCCAACAGCGCGGCACGAATGCATACGATCCTGCCCAATGCCGATGCCTTCATCTATTTTCTGGAAAAGGAGGCGCGGCGTCTGGGCGTCGATATCCGCCTGGAGACATCTGTCACCAGGTTGCTCGATGCGGACGGCAAAGTCGAAGGCGTGGAGGTCGAGTCCGGCGACCCCAGGGGCCGATTGCAGGCCCGTTCGGTGATCCTGACGACCGGGGATTTTTCTGCGAGTCCGTCGTGGCGAAGCCGCTTCGATCCGGCGATGACCGACATCGACGGGCTGGCCGCAACCAGCCAGGGCGACGGGCATGATATGGGTGAGGCATTGGGTGCGGGGCTTCAGGACGGAGCGTTCTTCTATGGGCCGAACTTGCGTTTCACTCCGCCGCCCGGCAAGAGCCTGCTGACCAGGATTCCCCCATACCGCGGCTTCACCCGCTTGATGGCTTGGGCTCTCGACCATCTGCCGCAATGGCTCTTGCGCCCGTTCATGATGTCGTTCGTGACCACCTATCTCAGCCCCGAACCGACCCTGTTCGAGAATGGCGCGATCCTGGTCAACCGCGCAGGCGAACGCTTCGCCGAGGAACTGGACAATCCGAATTTCGCGCTGGCCAGCCAGCCGTCGAAATCGGGTTACATCGTGTTCGACGACACGGTTGCCCGGAAATTCAACGCGTTTCCTTATTTCGTCTCGACCGCGCCCGGTGTCGCCTATGCCTATTTCGGCGACTACCGGCGTTATCGCCCCGACATCTATCATTGCGGCGAAACCATCGAGGAACTCGCGCGTTCCATGCGCCTGCCCGCGGACAAGCTTGCGGCGACGATTGCAGCGCGCAATGCCGAACTCGCTTCGATGCAGCGACCCTCCCGCCCGGCGCCGATTGCGACCGGACCTTTCCATGCCCTCGGTCCGGTCAAAAGCTGGATCGTGCTGACGGACGGCAGCCTCACGGTGAACAGCGATCACCAGGTGACGCGGGGCGACGGCAGTGTGATCGAGGGCCTCTTTGCCGCCGGAGCCGTGGGGCAGGGTGGGATCGTCCTGCCCGGTCACGGTACGCATCTGGCCTGGGCCTTCGTCTCGGGCCGCCGCGCGGGGTTGAAGGCCGGCAGGGCGCATTGACCGGTGACGCCGGAACGGCCGCCGAGACATCGATGGCGCTCTTTTTTGAATTCCATTTGACTGAATAGGCGACCGGTGCGAAGCTCACGTCTTCTTGGAGGGCGTGGACGTGACGCTGCGGGGGACCAACCAGGAATTCGGGCGGCCGTTCAACCGGCGCATCGTGCTGGAATCCATTCGCCTTCACGCACCGATCAAGCGGGCCGACATCGCGCGGCGCGTAGGGCTTACGGTACAGACCGTGTCGACCATCGTGCGCGAGCTCGAGGAACAGGGCTACATCCTTTCCTTACGCGACGAACCGAACGGGCGTGGGCTGCCGCCGTCGCAACTGCGCATCAATCCGGACGGCGGCTATGCCGTGGGCATCCATGTTACGCCACTCGGCGTGGATGCAGCGCTGGTCAACCTCAGTGGTGAAGTGGTTGAGAGCGCGCATCGCGACGCGCCGAACGCGACGCCGGATCATGCCTTCGAGTTGATCGGTGCTCTGGTGCCGGAGCTGACAGGCCAGCGCCCCGGCGGCCGTATTCTCGGCGTCGGCATGGCTTTGCCCGGCCCTTTCGGCGTGGAGTCCATGAGCTTCGTCGGACCCACCACCATGGCGGGCTGGCAGGACGTTGCCTTGCGGGAGCGGCTCGCCGACACGACCGGGCTGCCGGCCTTCCTTGAAACGGACATGGCGGCTTCCGCGCTAGGCGAGCAGCTCTATGGCCTCGGCACACGCTTCTCGGATTATTACTACCTCTATTTCGGCTACGGGCTGGGCGGCGCCATGGTCCATGACGGCACGGTGCTGCGTGGGGCCTGGGGCAATGCGGGCGAGATCGGACACATACCGGCGATACCGGACGGCGAACCCTGTCCATGCGGCAATCGCGGTTGTCTGGAACGTTATCTCTCGCTGGAGGCGCTCGGCCGGCACGCCGGCGGAGAAGCCGAATGGCTGCGGCAGATCGGACCGATCTTCCGCAATGCAATCGCGACGATAGAGAATCTGTTCGACCCGGAAACAGTCGTGCTGGGCGGACTGGCGCCGCTCGATCTCCTGGAAAAACTGACTGCCGCGGCGCAGCACCTGCCCAACACGGTCTCCGCGCGCAAGGACCGTGCGAGCCCGCGCATCGTCGTTACGTGCGGCGGGCACGATTCGGTGCTGCGCGGGGCGGCCGCGCTCGCGGTATCAGGCGTGTTGTCGCCGCGCTTCGGCCAGATGTTCGAGACGGACGAGCACCGCGGTGCCGCGCTGCGCGAAAGAGGAGCGGCCGCATGATCGAGCCCTTGCTGACACTCGAGAACATCACCAAGAGCTATGGTGCGATCGAAGCGCTGAAGGGCATCAGCTTCAGCATTGCCAAGGGCGAGGTCGTGGCGCTGCTGGGCGACAACG
>VFQN01005078.1_pt1 | contig 16573 bp, 13 predicted proteins | sample 3512371 | NCBI WGS metagenome assembly VFQN01 (sample SAMN10412370, study PRJNA504923) | tailings metagenome | isolation source: Replicate 2 from Balatoc abandoned mine | place: Philippines: Itogon, Benguet | collected 2017-08-28 | reverse complement strand
AAGATGATTTAATCTATAAAGTTCTTATTATTTTACTTTACAAGTCTAAAGGAGTGCTGGAGCAAGGCGGAAGCGTATCGAGAAGTAAGCAATCAGCTTCACAGAGTACAAAATCTACCCCAAATTGGTATCTTAGTTGAAAATCAAATGTCATGCGGTTTTCACTTTTGATTCCTGTAATCTTTGTTGTATCAACTTCTCTCTTTGGTCAGAACAAACTCAAATACGTCAATCCCCTGATCGGGACGTCCAAAATGGGACATACTTTTCCGGGAGCAACGGTTCCTTTCGGAATGGTTCAGTTAAGTCCGGATACAGATACGATTCCGTATGCGGTCAATGGAAAATACAACCCGGATGTGTACAAATATTGCGCGGGATACCAATACGAAGATCCGACGATTGTTGGATTCAGTCATACGCATTTCAGTGGCACCGGGCATTCCGATTTGGGAGATATTCTCATCATGCCCACAAGCGGAAAATTGCAGTTGAATCCGGGAATTGCTTCCGATCCCAATAGCGGTTTTCGTTCGGCTTACAGTCATGAAAATGAAATCGCAAAGCCGAATTACTATTCTGTTTTAATGGATGATCACCAGATCCGGGCTGAGCTAACAACCACAACAAGGGTTGGAATTCATAAATACACGTTTTCAAAGCAAGATTCCGCAAACATTATTCTCGACCTGGTTTCAGGGATTTACAATTACGACGGAAAGAACGTAAATACTTACGTTCGTGTTGTTGATGCCTTTCATATCGTTGGATTTCGTCAAACTTCCGGTTGGGCAAAGAATAGAACGGTTTATTTTGCTATTGAGTTTTCCAAACCGATTCAATCCTATGGCTATGATGATTTCCAACCTAAAAAAGTCTACCAGGGTTTTTGGCGAAAATTCAATCTGAAAGACAATTTTCCGGAAATGTCGGCAAGTCAACTCAGGGCTTTTTTTGAATTCGACCTGGATGCTTCGAAAGAATTGCTGATGAAAGTCTCCCTTTCCAATGTGAATATGGAAGGAGCTTTGTTGAACATGGTGTCAGAAACCCCGAATTGGAGTTTTGATGCTTACCGGAAAGCGGGAGAAGCATTGTGGCAGGCAGAATTGAACAAATATGATGTGGAAATGCTCAACGAAGGTGATCTGATCAATTTTTACACGGCAGTTTATCACACTTGTCTGGGGCCCACAGTTTACCAGGATGTTTCCGGATCTTACCGTGGTCTCGACTTCGCAGATCACAGGAATCCGGATCAGCAGACCAATTATACGACCTTTTCTTTGTGGGATACTTACCGGGCTTTACATCCGCTTTTCAATCTCGTGCAGCGGAAACGAAACGCAGACATGGTACTTTCAATGCTGAATCACCAGGAGCAAAGTGCCCAGCGAATGCTTCCGGTTTGGTCGCATTATGCCAATGAAAATTGGTGTATGATCGGGTACCACTCGGTTTCAGTCATTGCGGATGCTTATAATAAAGGGTTGGAAGGAATCGATTACAACAAGGCCCTGGATGCCTGTGTTCAAACCGCAAGAACCAGTTATTTCGATGGAATTGGTTCATACATGGATTTGGGTTATGTAGCCGAAGATCAAAGTTCCAGTTCGGTTTCCAAGACCTTGGAATATGCTTACGACGATTGGTGCATTGCCAAGTTGGCACTTGGATTGAAACGGATGGATATTTACGGTGAGTTTTCGAAAAGAAGTTCGGCTTACAAAAACGTCTTCGATCCGAAATCGGGATTCATGCGCGCACGATTGAAGTCGGGAAGTTTTATAGAGAAATTTGATCCTTTGGAAACGCACCAGGCGGGCTACATCGAAGGAAATGCATGGAATTACAGTTTGTATGTTCCGCACCAGGTAGATTCGATGATTGCGCTGATGGGTGGAAAAAAACGCTTCGCAACTCATTTGGATTCCCTGTTTACGATGAAATTGGCTGATAAATATTTTGAACATACGGAAGACATCACACGGGAAGGAATCATGGGATCATATGTTCATGGAAACGAACCTTCGCATCACGTCATTTATTTGTTTGATTGGGTTGGAAGACCGGATTTGACTCAGAAGTACATCCGCCAGGTTCTGAGAACCAAATACCTCCCGAAAATTGATGGTTTAAGTGGAAACGATGACTGCGGACAAATGAGTGCCTGGTATATTTTCAGCTCGTTGGGCTTTTATCCGGTTTGTCCGGGTTCAGATGATTACATTCTTGGGGCACCATTGGTCAGATCCGCTAAAATTCATTTGGAAAATGGGGCTGATATTGCCATTGAAGTGAAAGATCAAAGTGAGAAGAACGTGTTTGTGAAGGCTGTTTATCTGAATGGCAAACGCATGAAAGATTTCAGATTGAATTATCAGGATTTGAAAAACGGGGCACATATCCTTTTCGAGATGACTGCGAAACCGAGCGTAACTTTCTGAGACTGCTGAATGTTAAAAAGTGATTTTTTAGGGTTTTTTAGATTTAAATGCTAAATTCAAGACCTAAAATTATTACTTATGAAAAGAAGAATACTACTCTCCAGCGTATTTTTTCTTGGTGTATCCTTATGCTCTGTTTCTTACTCACAATCAGGGAAAACAGTTGCTGATACCTGGAAAACAATTACGCAAAGCGAGATTTCTGTAAGCGGCACGCGTTATATTAAACCAACGAAATTTACGACGATGCAGCTCGATGTTGAACTATTGAGACAACAGCTGGCAGGAGCAAAACGAATCACAGATCCTTCATATATCCCGGTCTTTGTTAAGATCCCGAGAGCAGACGGAACTTTCGGAATTTACCAGGTTCATGAAAATGAAACCATGTCGGAAGGTTTGGCGGCTCAGTTTCCTGAAATCCGTTCCTATGACGGAATTCCATTGGATAATTCGGGAGAAGTTGTCAAGTTTGACTTAACACCGCAAGGTTTTCACGCAATGACATTGATTCCGGGACAATCAACTTTATTTATCGATCCGTATTCTTTCGGAGGTGGTGATATCGAACATTACATCGTTTATTCGAAAGCTGATTTCACGACGGATAAACTGTTCTCTTGCCCGATGGAAGAAACTTTATTGACGGAAGTAGAAGATGATCCGGTGAAAATTTTCGGAAACTGTACAAAACGAACATATCGTTTGGCTTTGTCAGCTACGGGAGAATATACAGCTTTCCAGGGTGGAACTGTTGCGTTGGCTCAGGCTGCGCAGGTAACAACCATGAACCGTGTGAACGGAGTTTACATGCGTGATTTGGCTGTTACCCTGACTATTATTCCAAATAACAACTTGTTGATCTACACAAACTCAGGAACGGATCCATTTACAAACGGAACTCCGGGAACGATGATCACTCAGAATCAGAATAACACAACAACTGTAATCGGAAGTGCAAACTACGATATCGGTCACGTATTCGGAACAAACTCCGGAGGTTTGGCAGGGTTGGGAGTTGTTTGCAGCTCAAGCAATAAAGCACGCGGAGTTACCGGATCAGGTGCTCCAGTCGGAGATCCTTTCGATATCGATTATGTAGCTCACGAAATGGGACATCAATTCTCAGGGAATCATAGTTTCCGCGGAAATGCAGGATCTTGTTCCGGAAATGCGAATAATGCAACAGCTATGGAGCCGGGTTCAGGAAGTTCAATTATGGCTTACGCAGGAATTTGTTCCCCTCAGAATGTTCAGGGTAACTCAGACGACCATTTCCACGGAGTGAATATGAATGAAATGCACGTGTTTATTAACGCAGGTGGAAACAGTTGCGCTGTTTCTTCTCCGATTCCGAACCAATCTTCGCCTACAATTACAGGAACTGTAGGAAGTGTAACAATTCCTGCCGGAACTCCTTTTGCATTGACTGCTACAGCTACAGATCCTGACGGAGATGCATTGACATACTGTTGGGAGCAGATGAATAACCAAACTTCAACACAACCACCGGTTGCAACTGCAACAGGCGGACCGAACTTCCGTTCCAGAACTCCTTCTACAAGCGGAACACGTTATTTCCCTTCTATTGCAAGCTTAATGACAAACGGACCTTTCACATGGGAAGTACTTCCAACAGTGAACAGAACCATGAATTTCCGTTGTACGGTTCGTGATAATGAAGCAAACGGAGGTTGTAACGACCACGCAGATATTGCGATTACAACAACGACTTCAGCAGGACCTTTCATTGTGAATTATCCTTCTGCAACCGGAATTACCTGGCAGGGAAATACAACACAAACAGTAACGTGGTCTGTGGCAAATACAAATGTTGCACCGGTTGCTTGTGCAAATGTGGATGTCATGATCTCAACAGACGGTGGAGCAACATTTACCGTGATTGCGAATAACGTACCGAATGACGGTTCCCAGGACGTTACGGTGCCGAACACGGCTACAACCAATGCAATCATCATGGTGATCTGTGAAAACGGAACTTTCTTTGATGTTTCGAATAACAAGTTCACTATTACGGTAGGAGTGCCTTGTAATAATCCTACTTTACCGACACTTTCCGGAAATACAACCATTTGTCCGGGAGGAAGCACAACCATTACGGTAACAGCTGGTACACTGAATGACGCAACTGCATGGAACTGGACTTCCGGTTCTTGCGGAGGAACAAATCTTGGAAACGGAACTTCAAAAGTTCTGACCGCTGCAGGAACGTATTACGTTCGTGGCCAGGGAGGATGTGTTTCCGGTGGAGCTTGTCAATCCATCACCATTACGCAAACAGCGGTAAACACAACAACATCCGTAAGCGGAATTACAATCACTGCGGCTCAAGGTGGCGCGCAATACCAATGGGTGAACTGTGGGACAGGAAACAGCCCGATTGCAGGAGCAACAGCTCAGTCATTTACTCCGAGTGCAAATGGTTCGTATGCGGTAACTGTTACGGCTAGTGGCTGTTCAGCGACCAGTTCTTGTGTGAATATTACCAATCTTGGAATTGATGATTTGAGTTTCGAAGATGTATCGATTTATCCGAATCCGTCAAACGGAAAGGTTACTGTTTCTTTCAATAAGGAAGTAAACCTGAAATCTTTTGTGATCCGCGATGTAACAGGAAGACTCGTACGCGAAGAAAAACCACAGACAACGAATGGTTTGACATTTGATATTTCAACGGAAGCTCAGGGTGTTTACTTCCTGAACATTGAAGTTGGAAATTCAATCCAATCATTCAGATTGATTAAGAATTAAGAGCGATTTAACATAGAAAATCCCGGTTTCCAAAAGAGGAGCCGGGATTTTTTTTGTTCTCTATGTGTGCTATGTACCTATGTGGTTTGTTTTTCAACCACAATAGTTCACATAGAAAACATAGCATATAATTCTCTGTAAACTATGTGACCTATGTTCCTATGTGGTTCACAATTTTACGCCTGGATCGCTGCTAACAAAGCACTGAGTTTGTTTTCATCCGGTAAAAGCAGGTTTTCTTCGAATGCGGTTCCTGTTTCCACTTTTACGGCAGAAGTTCCCGAAAAATGAATGGCATCCACTCCGCAAGCTTTCAATGCAGGAATGAGCTCTTCTTTCACACCACCTCCGGCCATGATTTCAATGCGCCCGTTGGCGTAAGAAACCAATTCTTTCAAATGTTCCATTCCCTGGCTGACATTCTGATCCGAACCACTTGTTAGAATGCGTTTGAATCCCATTTTGACCAATTGATCCATAGCCATTTTCCAATCCGGGATGCTGTCGAAAGCCCGGTGAAAAGTGAAATCCAATTGAGGAGCTGTTCGTTTCCAGGTTTCCAATGCTTCCAGGTTCAATTTGTGCTCATTGGTTAATGCACCGACTACAAAACCGGCAATTCCCGAATCTTTCAATTCCAGGATCTGATCGCGCATCACAACCATTTCATCGTAGTTGTAAACAAAACCACCTGCTCTGACACGAATCAAGGCATGTTGTTCCAAGTGAAAAGTCTGGTGAATCCATGAAACCATTGCGCGGGAAGGAGTCAAACCGCCTTGTTCCAACGCAATACACGTTTCTATCCGGTCGATTTTTTGTTTGCTGACGATTCTTGCGGCTTCCAGTGTACCGACACAAATTTCTATTTTCATTTGGATAGAATAATTTCATTGATAAATGTCCACGGAGTGAAGCCTGCGCCGGTTTGCCCTTGTGGAATGAGTTCTTTATTGAAAATGGTCACCTTCACAAAGCGTGCTTTCATTTTTTTCTTCACTTCGATCAAATCTCCGTTCAATTTAGAAACAGCAACATTCTTGTACTTTTTGCCATTGGAACTGATTTGGATCAGGTAACTTTCCGGACGGTAAATCCACGATCCGGGATCGTTCAGTGTTTCGATCTGAATGCTGTTAAACTTGGTCACGGTTTCCATATCCAATGTGAACCGGATAGTATCTTCATTGAAGCCCAGCCATTCATTTCCTTTCCACGGTTTCCCGCCAACAACTCCGTCTGTAAGACCTAAATCTCCGTTGTGATTGTATTTTTCATGCGGTTTTGTGTCGAATACAACCGGTTTTCCTAACGCCAGGTGCGAAGTAAAACGATAAGAACAGGTTCTTAATCCCTGTTTTCCGATTCCCGACTGAACTTCAAATAAGAATGTTTTTTTGGTGTCCGTGCGATTGAGACTGATGGAATTGATCGCCTCGTCATTCTGGTAGAAAGTAACTTCGTTGATGGGTTTCAGAAGTTCATATTCAATTCCTGCCGGAACAGCTTTGCAATTCACAATCGGGTCCAAAAACGAGGTCGAAAAATTGATTCCGTCTTTTTTCAATTGCGGCAAATAAGTGGTCGACAAAGCTTCTACAAAGGTGTGATAAGGAAGTTTGCTTCGATTCCACAAAACTTCTGCCATGGCAACCAGGCGCGGGAAGATTTGATATTCGACTGCTTGCATGCTTGACAGGTATTCCGTCCAGAGATTGGCCTGCGCTCCCAGGATGTAGCGTTTGTATTCGTCCTCAATTCCTTTTGTAGGATCAAACTGATACACTTTTTCCAACGGCAGATAACCGCCGATTGCCAATGGTTCGGAAGGATGTCCGCTTTGGTAATAATCAAAATAGCAATAAGAAGTCGGAGTCATGACAACGGAATGTTTCAGCTTTGCAGCGGCAATTCCGCCTTCCATTCCCTGCCAGGACATCACCTGCGCATTCGGAGCCAAACCACCTTCCAGGATTTCGTCCCAACCGATGATGGTTCTTCCTTTGGAATTGAGGTGTTTTTCGATATCCGTGATGAAAAAACTCTGTAATTGATGCGTGTTATGAATGTGATTCGCTTCCATTACTGCTTTGCATTTCGGGCAGTTATCCCAACGAATCTTCGGGGATTCATCACCACCGATGTGAATGACCGGAGATGGGAAGATTTCAATGATTTCGTCCAGCACATCTTTCAAAAAGGCTCTTGTTTTATCCTGCGAGCAGAAAACATCGTCGAAAACTCCCCAGGTTCCAACTACCGGAAGTTGCTTTTCCGTACAGCTGAGTTCCGGATAAGCAGCCAAAGCAGCCCTTGCATGACCCGGCATTTCAATTTCGGGGATGATTTCAATTCCGCGGATGCGCGCATATTCAACCAGGTGTTTTGCTTCTTCCTGCGTGTAAAATCCGCCGTATCGTTTGTGTTCGTATTCGATGGGCTGCTTGCTGAAATGACCGATCAGCGTGCTGTCTCTCCAGGCTCCTACAGAAGTGAGTTTCGGATATTTTTTGATCTCGATTCTCCAGCCCTGGTCGTCTGTTAAATGCCAGTGGAAACGATTGAATTTCAACTTCGCCATTTGGTCGATAAATCCTTCGATTTCTGCAATGGTGAAAAAATGACGGCTACAATCCAAATGAACTCCGCGGTAGGCAAAGGCGGGCTCATCCGAAATACGGATTCCGCTAATGGTATTCGGATTCGGGATCAGTTGATTCAGACTCTGCAACGCATTGCACAAACTTTGATAATTGCTGTATTGAATATCAATTCCTTTGCTTGAAACCGTTAATTGGTATCCTTCCGTATACACAAAGGTGTTGATCAAATGCAACTGAATAGAAGCATCTTTCGAATCACTCAACATCAAATGAACGCCGTGATCTTTTTCAAACAACTCGTGGAAATAGGGATACAACTTTTTCGTGTCCTCATTGCTTTCCAATTTCAACTGCCCATTGAAAATGAAAGAATCGGAAGTTTCTTCGATAGTGTTTGGTTGTGGGAAAATGGAGCTGTGTTGAGCCGATAACTGCAGAGTCACGAATGACAGAAAAATAAGAAATGGAATTTTCATGAATTAAAGTTTGATTTCGACCGGTAATCCGTCATCAAACAGTGAAAAAAGCCATTTTTTGAAGGATAAGAACCAGTTGCTGAAAGCCGGAATACACAAAATTAATTGATTGTGAGCTTGATTCCTTTTTCCAGTATCATCGGTTTTATTATTTACGTCACAAATTAAGTATTTATATTTAAGGTTTTGTTTAAAATTATTTCGTTTTGATGAAAGCTTTAGTAGGATTCAGTCTTTTGATTGTGATGTTGTTTGGAACAAGTGTTTTCGGACAAAAGAAAATACTTGGCCCGGATGTTTATAATTCCTGGAACAGGGTGGGAGACATTCAACTTTCGCAAGATGGCAGGTTTGCTGTTTATTCGGTGAAGCCTTATCGCGGTGACGGATTTTTGTTCATGGTGGATTTGGAAACCGGTAAAAAAGACTCTGTTGCAAGAGGATACGAACCGAAATTCGAAGGAACGGGAAATGTCATTTCATTTAAAATCCATCCCGGATTCGATACTTTGCGTAAAGCGGAGTTGGCGAAAACAAATAAAGACAAATGGCCGAAAGACTCACTCGGAATTTGGTTTCTGAGCCAGGATTCACTGGTGAAATTCAGTCAATTGAAAGAGTTCCGCCTTTCTGAAAAAGGAAATACGCTTGCTTTTACTTCCAACAAAAACGAGTGGCCGAAAGGATATCAAACGAAAAAGGAAGAGAAAAAAGAGAAGAAAGTCGAAAAGAAAAAAGGAAAAATTAAAACGGATGGAAAGCTGTTGACGGTGATCAGCCTGGATTCGAAAGAGAAGAAATGTTTCAAAAATGTGACACAGTTTGAAGTCAGTAAAGACGGACAATACGTGCTTTTCGTGCAACAGGAAAAATTCAAAAAAGACTCTTTGCGACTGAATATTTACAACCTTTCGGGGAAAGATCTGTGGAGCAGTAAAAAACGCGTGGTGGAATATTCCGGATTGACGTTCTCGGGTAAAAACAATACGCTTTTAGGTTTGGCTACAGTTGATACGACAACCAATAAACGCTGGTCTTTGTTTATGATTCAATCTGCTTCGAAAGAATTCAAGCAATTGGTTGATACGTCTGCTGTTTTCGATAACGATGAGGTGCTTTCTTCCAATTTTAAACCTTATCTGAATAACAATGATTCGGAAGTGTTCTTCGGAATTGCTGACAGACCTGAAAAGCCGTTTAAAGATACGGTATTGGAAAGTGAAAAGGCAAAAGTGGATCTGTGGCACTGGAAAGACGACCGTTTGCAGCCGCAGCAGTTGGTGGAATTGAAACGCGATCAGAACAAAACCAACCTGGTGGTGTATCATCTGAATTCCGGAACGACCACTCAATTGGGATCTGATTCACTCAATCTGTACACATCCGAGAGATATCCGCAGCAGGTAATTCTTGCAAGCAGTGATGCTGCTTACCGTTTTGCGACCTGGACTTTCCCGAATCCGGATAATTATTACCTGATCCAGGTTGCTACAGGGAAAATTACTCCGTTGAGAGATAAATTGTACTCGAGACCTTCTTTGTCACAAAACGGGGAGAACTTCGTTTTCTGGAATGACCTTGCTAAAAATTACTATTTGATGCATGTGGATTCCCAGGTGGAAGAATGTATTACCTGCGGATGGAAAGGAACGCTGATCGAAGATAAAAACGGGCAGGTTTATGAGGATTTGCCGCAGGGAATTATCGGTTGGGGACCGAACGATCAAAATGTATTGATTCAATCGGATAAGGATATTTTGTCTTACGACCTGAAGAAAAAGTCTTTGAGACCGATTTCAAGCATTCTTCAGAATTCCGAAATGGATACGAATTACAATTATGTATTGTACAACCTGAATCCGGATTCCCTTCGCTACTATCCGGAAAGTACGATTCTGACGCGTTTCAGCAAAACAACTAAAATGATGGATGTGTATCGTTTGAAAGGATCTTTTGAAAACCCGGCTTTCGAATTGATTTCCGGTTCCGGGCACAATTATTACAACTTCTATAAAGCGAAGAAAAGCGATCGTATTTTGTTCAACAGATCTTCCAACAGCGATTTCCCTGATTTGTTTTCGACCACCAAACCGGGAGCGAATATTCAGCAGATCTCACAGGCAAATCCGCAGCAAAGTCAATACAATTGGTCGACAGTGGAATTGATCAAGTGGAACAGTTATTCGGGAATTCCGTTGGAAGGGTTGGTTTACAAACCGGAAAACTTCGATCCGAACCAGGAATACCCTTTATTGGTTTATTTCTATGAAACGTATTCGGATCAAATCCACAACCATTATGCACCTAAACCAACAGCATCCATTATTTTCCCTACGGAATATGCTTCTGCCGGATATGTTGTTTTCATTCCGGACATCCGCTATATTCCGGGACATCCTGCAAACAGCGCTTACGATTGTATTTTGAGCGGAACGGATGCGGTTTTGAAGAAATATTCCAACATCGATTCGAAACGAATGGGACTCCAGGGACAAAGCTGGGGCGGTTATCAAACTGCACAATTGATTACGATGACGGATCGTTTTGCAGCGGCAATGGCCGGAGCACCTGTGAGTAATATGTTCTCTGCTTACGGAGGAATCCGTTGGGGATCCGGTTACAGCCGACAATTCCAGTACGAGCATTCACAAAGCCGAATCGGGAAAACGATTTGGGAAGCGCCTGAATTGTATGTTGAAAACAGCCCTTTGTTTGGTTTGCCGAAAGTGAAAACACCTTTGTTGATCATGCACAATGATGAAGACGGAGCAGTTCCGTGGTACCAGGGAATAGAATTGTACACAGGACTTCGCCGACTTCAAAAACCGGTTTGGTTATTGAATTACAACGGCGATGATCACAACCTGATGAAACCCGCAAACAGAATCGATTTGAGTATCCGCATGCGCCAGTTCTTCGATTATTATTTATTGAATAAGCCGGAGCCTTTGTGGTTGAAATCCGGAATTCCTGCTATTCAAAAAGGAAAGAACTACAAGTATGAATTGACGGAGTAGTGATTTAATAAAATAAACCTAAAACCTGAATGATGAAATGGATCACTACTCTTGGCCTGATCGTTCTGTTATCCGCTGGTTTTTCTTCCTGTCAATTTGAACGGGAGGAAACAGATTGTGTTGCTTATATCAAAAAGAATATGATGGAACCTTTTAGCGACTTCCGTGTGGAAAATAAGGGGGTACTGCTTATTGGAAACAGGAATGCCAAAATACCGGTGGGAGAGGTCGCTGTTACACTTTGGGGGAAGTCCAGATTCGGATATTCTGTGATCAGCTATTGGAGAAGAATTCAACAAGGTGAATTTAAACCTCAATTTAATTTCAGTGAAGTAGACCTGATCGAGTTAGCAACCCCGGGCAGAATGTACAGTAAAGGAGCGGATTCCCTCCGAATTGTTTATGACCAGATTCTGCAGGATTTTAAACGGGAAAAATATAGCTGTTCCATTTACTATGACTTGCCTGCATGGAGTTTTACCAAACTACAGCATCCGGAAATACAAGTTGGATTTACAAGGCATTTCAGCCAACATATCGGGAATAGACCCATGCTCCTGAAATATCCTTTTATTAAAATCAATGAATTTGTATTCACGGATATCCGAAAGAAAGGTCTTTTAAAGGAAGGGGATACAATCTACGTGAATTGCGGGGGAAGAGGTTACAACTACCAGACTTTATCTGAGTTCGATGTGAAGAAATTGAAGAAACCTTAAATAAACACGGTTTCTTCCGTCGTTTCTTCTTGTTCCACTTTGATGATGCCGTTACCAACGGCACCACCTAAGCTTGCTTCTATTTTAAAAACGGCGACACCAGATTGCCCCAACTGATAGATATCGTTGTAATTGAAAATGGCCTCACCCTTATCATTAGTCGTTGCTGTTTTTGCTTCTCTTGGAGTTTTATTAGGATCTTCGCCTTCTCCGATCAATTTTACAGTTGCTCCGGCAACGCGGCTATTCGTATTATCCAGGACATAGATTTTAGCGATTGTATCGGCTTTCTTTCTGCAAGAACCGATGCTCACTAAAGCAATTCCAATTGTCAGGGTTAAAACAGTCCGTGTTATCATAACAGTGATAAAAGTTTGTTTCTCAAAACTCGGACATTCACTCTTATGAATCGGGGCTAAATGAATGAAATGGCTCTACGGATTTTTTTTTCAAAATTCTGAGTGAATAAAAAAACCTGACTCCCGAAAGTATCGGGATGTCAGGGTTAAAATATGTGTTTACAAAAGAATTACTGGATGAACACCGTTTCTTCGTTTGCTTCTTCCTGTTCGATTTTGATAATTGCCTGTCCGCTCAAAGCATCTTTTCGTGCTTCGATATTTAAAACAGCTACTCCCGCTTGTCCAAGCTGGTATACGTCATTGAAGTTAAAAACTGCAACTCCGGAAGCATCTGATAATGTGGTGTCAAATAAGATAACCGGTGGGGAAGGGGTCACTGTAGACTCACCTTTCAGCACAACCTGTGCTCCGGCAACTCTGTCATTTTGAGCATCTAAAACGTAGATTATGGCAGTAGTGTCTTTCTTTTTTCTACATCCGGAAGAAGAGAAAACGACACCCATTCCAATAATCAGGGCTCCATAAAATGCTGATTTGATAATTATATTCATGATTTTGAATGTTATTGATTGAGGTTAACAGTTAGGACATTGGTAATATGTGCTCTGCAACGAATATAGCCGGTTCCTTGTTTCGGATCTTTTTTTGCCAATACGTCAAAATATCCTGTTGTCTCCGATTTTCCAAGCTTACTAAAAAAGTCTTCCAGATCAAAGTAGGCAAACCCCGAAGAATTTGTCTGAATAGTATCGACATAGGCAGGTGTAGCAGGTTCTGAATTAACGTCAGCAATGATAATAACCTTTGCGTTGCTCACTAATTCATTGTTGTATGAACGCACGAAAACCTTTAAGATTGAAGGATCCTTTTTGCATGAACTCAATACTAAAAGCACTGAAACCAAGGACAAATATCCAATTTTACGTACCATTTTATTCATAGCGTATTTTTTTTTCGATGTAAATATAATCTTTTTGCGATTATAATCTGATTCTCCACAATTTCGTAACTTCGTTGCTCGAAAAAGTATGTTTTTAAACATCAAATTAAAAGAAAAAGTTACATTTTCGGTAATATTTTTTCAGATAGACGTTTAGAAACCCAAAAGGTTGTTACAGAATAATGAAAGAGCAAATCGCTGCGGCTAAGGAAGCTATTGAAAATTATGCATTAACGGATCTAAATGCTGTTGAGGCATTCCGTATTCATTTTTTAGGGTCAAAAGGAGAGTTGAAGAATCTTTTCGGGGAATTGAAAAGTGTTCCGAATGAAGAGAAAAAGGAAGTAGGGCAGCTTTTGAACGGTTTGCGCCTGCTTGCGGAGGAAAAATGGCAGTCATCCAAAGAACGTTTTGAAAACACACAAAGCTCCGATTCGGATGTGGATGTTACCCGTCCTGCAGAACCGATTCCGCTTGGTGCAAGACACCCGCTTTCGATTGTTCGAAGTGAGATCATTGCTATTTTTGAACGTATCGGCTATGCTGTTTCGGAAGGACCTGAAATCGAAGACGACTGGCATAATTTCTCGGCATTGAACTTCCCGCCGGAACACCCGGCAAGAGATATGCAGGATACTTTCTTCATTGAAAAAGGAGAACGCGAAATGGCTTTGAGAACGCACACATCTTCCGTTCAGGTTCGTGTGATGGAATCTTCCACTCCACCGATCCGTACGATTTCTCCGGGAAGAGTTTACCGTAACGAAGCGATTTCTGCGCGTGCACATTGCTTTTTCCACCAGGTGGAAGGATTGTATATCGACAAAAATGTATCCTTCGCAGATTTGAAACAAACCCTGGATTACTTTGCGAAATCCTTGTTCGGAGACAAAGCAAAAATCCGTTTGAGACCATCATACTTCCCATTCACGGAGCCAAGCGCAGAAGTGGATGTTTCCTGTACGATTTGTAATTCGAAAGGATGCAATGTGTGTAAATACACCGGCTGGCTGGAAATCCTGGGTTGTGGAATGGTTGATCCGAATGTATTGGAAGCTTCCGGAATTGATTCGGAAGTGTATACCGGATTTGCTTTCGGAATGGGAATCGAGCGCATTGCCCAATTGAAATTCAGAGTAAACGATCTGAGATTGTATTCTGAAAATGATGTGCGTTTCCTGAAACAATTTAAAGGAGTGAATTTCTAAGATGGGACTTTTTTCAAGTAAACAAAAGGCGGAATTTCCCTGGGTGAACCTGATCGGTTCAGAGCAATTGCACGAATTGTTTGAAGCTTCCGCTGAGAAACCGGTGTTGTTGTTCAAACACAGTACGCGGTGCAGTATTTCTTCCATGGCACTCAGCCGCTTTGAAAATAAAATGGATCCGGAAAAGGCAAATTGCGTTTATTTGGATTTGTTGGCTTACAGATTCTTATCTGATGAGATTGCAGAAATGACAAACGTGCAGCACCAATCTCCTCAGGCCATATTGATAACTAACGGGGAAGTGATTTATTCGGCTACACACAGCGAAATAGATGCTTCGGAAATTATGAAACTCATTGAACTATGAAAAAATACGGAATCATTGCGCTTCTTGTTTTGATTGTTGCGGCATTTGTGATTGTTCCGCTGATCAATAAATCAGGTGGAGACTCGGAAGCAACATCCATGGCTGAATTCAAAACTCCCGGAAATATCCAGGTGGAATACGGATCGGAAGTTCCGGTGAAATTCTCCATTCCGGAAGGATTGGTGAAAGTGGAATTGTTGTACAATGATTCGGTTTTCGAAACATGGAATAACCCGAAAGCTCAGATGAGAACGGTTGCCATGCAGACGAATTATTACGGTGTGGGAACAAGACCTTTGGTGTTGCGATCTACGTTTAAGGACGGAACTTCTATGGAGAACGGAATCAATGTACGTGTTGTTTCCGATATTGATCCGGAAATCCGTTTTGTGAAAATCATCAAGGAATATCCGCATAACCCGGAAAATTATACGCAAGGATTTGAATTCGACGGCAACCAATTGTATGAAGGAACCGGAGATCCGGGACAACAGGGAAAAACGGTTGTCGGACCAATCTCCCTGGAAACAGGAAAATTCATTGAGCCTAAAAATGGCCTGGATGCAACCTATTTCGGGGAAGGAATTACCATTTTGGGAGATTTGCTGTACCAGGTTACCTGGCAGAACAGCAAATGCTTTGTTTACGACAAGAAAACCATGGTTCTGAAGAATGAATTCAATTATGTGGGACAAGGTTGGGGATTGTGTAATGACGGAAAGGTAATTATGATGTCGGATGGTTCTGAGCGCATTACATTCCGTGATCCGAAATCCTTCCAGGCAATCCGTACGATTGAAGTGTATGATAAGGAGGGACCTAAAACAAACCTGAACGAGTTGGAGTACATCGACGGGAAAATCTATGCAAACGTATACACAACCGGGAATGTATTGGTAATTGAACCGACAACGGGCCGTGTGTTGGAAGAAATCGACGCGAATGAACTGGTTGTCCGCGGGAAAAACGGCGGAGATGTATTGAACGGAATTGCATACAACAAGCTGACAAAGAAGTTGTATATGACCGGGAAATACTGGACGAAAACATTTGAAGTTTCTATCGCGAAGTAACTCATGATTTCACCTTACAACGACGAATATTTCATGCGCCAGGCTTACATGGAAGCGCAAAAAGCTTTTGAACTGGGCGAAATTCCGGTCGGAGCGGTTGTTGTAGTGAATAACCAAATTATAGCGCGGGCGCACAATTTAACAGAACGTCTTCACGATGTAACTGCGCATGCGGAAATGCAGGCAATCACGGCAGCATCGGAGTATCTCGGAGCAAAGTACCTGAAGGATTGTACCTTGTATGTCACGCTGGAACCTTGTGTGATGTGCGCAGGAGCACTTTATTGGTCGCAATTGGATAAGATCGTATTTGCGAGCCGGGACGAAAAGCGCGGTGCGGGTCGTTTTCAGAACGATTTGTATCATCCGAAGACCGTGGTGTCGAAAGGCCCGATGGAAAGCGAATGTGCACAATTGATGATTGATTTTTTCAAGGATAAACGGTAAGATAATTACGAATCATTGTTGTCCGGTTACAATCCACACAATCTTTCTACAGCACATTCTTCTTCTCAATTTCTCCTACTTTTTGCCGAGGCAGAAAAAGTAGGCAAAACTGCCTTTATCCCAATTACGCCGTTCGAGCAGG
>VFQN01005077.1_pt1 | contig 16574 bp, 15 predicted proteins | sample 3512371 | NCBI WGS metagenome assembly VFQN01 (sample SAMN10412370, study PRJNA504923) | tailings metagenome | isolation source: Replicate 2 from Balatoc abandoned mine | place: Philippines: Itogon, Benguet | collected 2017-08-28 | reverse complement strand
GGGTCGATCGGCCTGCACGCGGCGGCAGGCTTCACCCATGCGGGGGTCATGAAGGCGGTCGGCTGGAAGTTCGACCGCTGGCTTGACGTGGTGATCATGCAGAAGGCACTCGGACCGGGTGCAGACACCACGCCTGCATGACCGTAGATTTGCATGGTCCGTCGCTCGGACCGGCAGCTTCGCCCGAGTCGAAGCGAGAATTGGTGGTTTCGACGTGCAGGCAGAGGAAGAGCGGGATCGGGCGATGATCGTCGGCACGCTGGCACCGCCGCGATCCGCGCCGCGGACCGCCGGACTGTTCGCAGGCTATTGTCCCAAGGCTGGCGTTTTCGACGAGCTCATGGACCAGGATGGCGGGATCCGGCCCGCCTGGCAGCGCTTCGCCGCGCTGCTGGATGCCATGGATGCCGACGAGCGCGCGGCGGCGCGGGCGAGCGCCGTGCAGCTCGTGCGCGACGACGGCGCTGCCTTCAACGTCTATGCGGACCCGGACGACCGCGCCTTCGCCTGGCGGCTGCACACCCTGCCGATGCTGCTGGCCGAGAGCGAGTGGCGCTTCGTGGAGGCGGCGGTCTGCCAGCGCGCCCGGGTGATCTCCCAGGTGCTGGCCGACCTGTACGGTCCCCGCGACCTCCTGCGGCGCGGGCATGTTCCCCCCGACCTGATCCTGGGCGGCAAGCAGTTCATCCATGCCATGGCCGGGGAACCCGCCATGGCCGGGCCGCCGCTCACCTCCTACGCGGTCGACCTTGCCCGCGACGCGTCCGGGCGTTGGGTGGTGCTGGCGGACCAGACCGAGGCGCCGTCCGGCATCGGCTATGCGCTGGCCAACCGCGTGGCGATGACCCACGGCTTCGCCGACCTGTTCCGGCGCTGCGAGACCCAGCGGCTGGTCGCCTATTTCCAGCACCTGCGCGACGACCTGCTGGCCGCGACCGGCAAGGACGACGGGCGGATCGTCATGCTCGCCCACGAGCCGGACCATGCCGCCTATTTCGGCCACGCCTATCTCGCCCGCTATCTCGGCTACACCCTGGCGCAGACCGCGGACCTGACGGTGCGCGACGAGCGGCTGTTCCTGAAGACCCTGGACGGGCTGCAGCGCGTCGACCTGCTGATGCGCCAGATCGACGGTTTCGCCTGCGACCCGCTGGAAGTGCCGGGGACGCGGGGCCTGGGCGTCGCCGGGCTGGTCCGGGCGGTGCGGGGCGGCGGCGTGCAGCTGGTGAACCGGCTGGGCACGGGCGTGGTCCAGAACCGCGCGCTCGCCCCGTTCATGGCCAAGCTCACCGCGCTGCTGGAAGGCGGCGGCCCGCTCGTCGCCGATGCCCCGGCCCTGTGGCTCGGGGATCCGAAGGCGCGTGCACGGCTGTTCGCCGAACCGGAGCGCTGGCGGGTCGAGCTCGCCACGGCGCGCAACGACCCGGGCGAGGCCGCCGCCAGCATCGAGCCGGCCCGCCTCGACGCCCGGCAGACCGAGGAGCTGCGCCTGCGCCTGGAGCGGTTCGGGCATCGCTACATGGCCCTGGCTCCGGTGCCGCTCGCCACGCTCCCGGGCTTTGCCGAGTGCCATGGCGTGACGCAGGTGCAGCCGATGCACGCGGCGATGCGCGTCTATGCCAGCCTGGGCGCCGACGGGGCATGGCGGGTCATGCCGGGCGCCCTCCTGCGCTATGCCGGCAGCGCCGATGCGGTCGGCCTGCCGAACGGCTATGGTGCCGGCGACCTTTGGGTCCTGACCGACAAGGCCGAGGTCGCCCAGGGCAGCATCCTGCAGCCGAGCCTCAGCGCCACCCATCTGCGCCGCACCGGCCGCGACCTGCTCAGCCGCACCGCCGACAACCTGTTCTGGCTGGGCCGCTACGCGGAGCGCTCCGAATCGCTGATCCGGGCGCTGCGGACCGTCCTGGTGCGCCGCATCGACGACAGCCGCCCGGGCAGCGACCCGGCCATGCTCGGCCGGCTCCTCAACGTGCTGGACAATCGCGGCCGGGTCCCGCGCTTCCATGCCCTGGCGCCCATGGACGAGCAGCAGGTCGATGCCGGGCTCGCCGCGCTGATCTTCGAGCCCGGCCGCCGCCACGGCCTGCGCGAGACCCTGTCCGAGGTGCACCGGACCGCCACGCTGGTCCGCGACCAGATCAGCCACGACGCATGGCGGCTCCTGTCGGCGCTGCACCAGGACCGCAGCTGGCGGGTCCGGCCGAGCCGGGTGGTCGACGGGCAGACCGTCGAGCTGCTCGACATCGGCCTGCGCCAGCTCACTGCGTTCGCCGGCACCGAAGCCGAGAACATGACCCGCAACTATGCCTGGCGGTTCATCGAGATGGGCCGGCGGATCGAGCGGGCAATCAACCTGGTCGACCTCCTGCGCGGCCTGGTGGTGGGCAACGAGGAGATCACCGGCAACGGCGTGCTGCCGCTCCTGCTGGAGCTGGGCGACAGCTCCATGACCTACCGCTCGCGCTACCTGACCCGCCCGTTGCTGCTGCCGGTCCTGGACCTCCTGCTCCTGGACGACACCAACCCGCGCTCGGTCGCCTGGCAGCTCGAGCGGGTGGTGGCCCATGTCGAGCGGCTGCCGGCCGCCACGGAATCGGCGCATCGCGGCCCGGATCGCCGCCTGGCGCTGAAGATCGCCAGCGAGGTCCGGCTTGCCGAGATCGAGGCGCTGGCGGAGGCCGACCAGCCGCTGCCTGCGCTGGACCGCCTGCTGGAGGACCTGGAGCGGGGCCTGCCCGACCTGTCGGACCTGATCGGCCGGGCCTATTTCGCCCATACCGAGCGCGTCCTCACCACCTCCGCGCGCAGCCGGAGCCAGCAGCCATGATCCTGGAGGTCAGCCACCGGACCAGCTACGCCTATGGCCAGCCGGTCTCGATCGCCCATCACCTCCTCCATCTGGCGCCGCGCCTGACCGACCGGCAGGAGGTGCGCCGGTTCCGCCTGGAAATCCGGCCGACCCCGACCCTGGTGCGCGACGCCATCGACTATTTCGGCAATGCCATGAGCGTGGTGACGCTGGAGCAGGAGCATGGCGGGTTCACCGTGACCGCCTCGAGCACGGTCGAGATCCGGCCGCGCGGCATGCTCGGGCCGGAGCGCAGCGTCGCGATCGCGTACGTGGCGGGCTCGCCTGAGCGGCACCAGGATGCCGACTTCCTCGACGTGCGCCAGTTCCTGTTCGAATCGCCTGCCGTGCGCTGCCCCCAGGAGGTGCATGACTGGTCCGCGCCGGTGCTGGCTGCCGGACGGCCGGTGCTTGCCGCCGCGATGGAGCTGAACGGCAAGATCCACCGCGACTTCGCCTACGATGCCAGGGCCACCACCGTCGGCACCTCGGTCTCGGAATGCTTCGCCCTGCGCCGCGGCGTCTGCCAGGACTTCGCGCACCTGATGCTGGCGGCCCTGCGCAGCCACCGGATCCCGGCCCGCTATGTCAGCGGCTACCTCCTGACCCACCCGCCGGCCGGCAAGCCGCGCCTGGTGGGCGCCGATGCCTCGCATGCCTGGGTGCAGGTCTGGGCGCCGCCGTTCGGCTGGGTCGATCTCGACCCCACCAACGACGTGGTGCCGGGCGAGGAGCATGTCACCCTCGCGTTCGGCCGGGACTTCACCGACGTCAGCCCGGTCAATGGCGTCATCTTCGGCGGCGGCGCCCATACGGTGGACGTCCAGGTCGACGTGGCGCCCGTGCCGGCACCCGCCTGACCGCCCGGATTCAGGCGAGGCCGAAGGCGCGCTTGGTGCCGTCGATGACGAACTGGACGGCGAGTGCCGAGAGCAGCAGGCCCAGCAGGCGCGAAAAGACGCTGATCAGGGTCGGGCCCAGGTAGCGTTCCAGCCGGGCCGACAGGAACAGGGCGATGGCGACGATCATGAAGGTCGTGACCAGGGCCGCCAGCACCACGAGCTGGTGGGTCCAGGAGCCGGCATGGGCGCCCGTGTGGAGGATCACGGTGGTGATGGCGCCCGGCCCCGCCAGCAGCGGCACGGCCATCGGGAAGACCGAGATGTCGGCGACCGGATGCTGGGCCATCGTCCGCTCGCCCGCGACGTGGCCGGCGGTGTTCTCGCGCCGGTGGGTGCGCCGCTCGAACACCATCTCCAGCGCCACCAGCAGCAGGAGGATGCCGCCGGCGATGCGGAAGGCGGGAATGCCGATGCCGATGGCGGCCAGCAGGTTCTCGCCCAGGAGCGCGAAGGCCATCAGCACGCCGAGAGCTATCGCGCTGGCCTTGAGCGCCATGCGCTGCCGGTCGGCCCGCTCCGCCCCCTGGGTCAGCGCGATGAAGATCGGCGTCAGGCCCAGCGGGTCGACAATCACCAGGAACGCGACAAGGGCGGTGGCGTAGACCGCAAGCAGATCGGCCATGGCCACCGCTCCTCGAAGGATTGGGGATCAGTAGGTGGTGCGGCCGCCGGAAAGGTCGAACGTGGCGGCGGTGGTGAAGCTGTTGTCCTCGGAAACCAGCCAGGCGATCATGGCCGCCGCTTCCTCGACCTCGACGAAGCGGCCGCGCGGCACCTTGGCCAGCATGTACTTGACCTGCTCCTCGGTGATCTGGTCGAGGATCCGGGTCTTGGCCGGCGACGGGGTCACGCAGTTCACCCCGATATTGTAGCCGGCCAGTTCCTTGCCGAGCGACTTGGTGAGCGCGATCACGCCGGCCTTGGCAGCGCTGTAAGGCGCGGCATTGGGATTGCCCTCCTTGCCGGCCACCGAGGCGACGCTGACGATCCGGCCGTAGTTCTGCGCGATCATCAGCGGCACCACACAGCGGCAGCACCAGAACACGCCGGTCAGGTCCACGTCGAGGACCTGGCGCAGCGCATCCACCGGGTACTCCCACAAGGGTGCTGCCGGGCCGGCAATACCGGCATTGTTGACCAGGATGTCGATGCCGCCGAGCGCCGCGACGGTCGCCTTGGTCGCCGCCTCCACCGTTTCCAGCGAGGTCTGGTCGACGCAGGCGCCGTGCACCTTGCCGCGCTGGTGCAGGTCGTGGATCGTCAGCTGCAGCGTGTTGTCGTCGCGGTCCCAGATGGACACGGACGCGCCGCTGTCGAGCAGGCGCTCGACCACCGCGCGGCCGATCCCCTGGGCGCCGCCGGTGACGACGGCGCGGCGGCCGGCGAGGTCGATCCGATTCATCGAGCGCTACTCCCTGCGTTCAAGGCGTCGGCGCATCTTTTCAGCGCCATACGCCGGGCCGCAAGGGACTAGCATGCCAGGCCGGCCGTGTTCCACCGCCGCTTGCCGCGCCCAGCCTCCCAGCCTAGATGGGCCACGTTGCAGCACATCCGAGGTGGATGCCCATGGTGGCCGCGGTTCCCCTGCTGATCCTCGTCGTCGGGGCGTACAACTTCATGGTGCTGACCGGCATCGGCGTCGACTGGGAGCTGTTCAACGCCGTGCTGCCGTCCGGCGCGCTGCTGCCGTTCAGGTTCGGCGACCTGCTGGTCACGGCCGGGATCATCCTGCTCTACCTCGAGATCTGGAAGAGCACCCGCACCGACAAGGGCTCGATCTTCGACCATGTCCTGTCGATGATCCTGTTCGTGGTCGTGCTGATCGAGTTCCTGCTGCTGGAAAGCTTCGGGACCAGCGTCTACGCGACCATCCTCTGCCTGACCTTCGTCGACGTGGTCGCCGGCTTCACCGTCTCCATCTCCAGCGCCCGCCGCGACGTGGAGTTTCGCTGAAGCGACGAAACGCACGACCCCGAGAACGATCAAGCCGTTGATTTCTATGAACTATTCTGTGTTCTCGGGTTCGTTCGTGCAAAAACGCCTTTTGCAGCGCGAGCCGCTACGGCCAGGCACCCACGCAAAGCACCAGCATAGCACTTCGCCGGCGATTTAGCAGGATCATCCTGTAGGCGCGCATAACGCCTCGCACGGGATCCCGTCGCGGTCGCCGTCCAGGCGGCCGGGGCCGCAGCGGGCGACGAGGTCGAGGGCGGCGGCGCAGGAGGCCAGTTCCTTGCAGCGCGGGAGATGGTCGCAGCCCGGGGCGCGCGACGCCACCGGCTGCGAGCGGCCACCGGCGCGCCACTCCCAGGGCGGCTGGGCGGCAGGGTCGGCCCAGAGGCCCAGGCGGTTGCGGCGGGCGAACTGCTGAGCTGCCTGCAGCGCGGCGCTGTCGTCGTAGCGGGTGAACTGCCAGGCATGGCCGGCGCGGACCAGGCTCAGGCCGACATCCCTTCCTTGCCGGTCGAGCCGGGCGACGGTGCGGCCGTAGCGGTCCGGACCCAGCGCGTCCACGTCGACACGACGGCCCTCGACCATGGCGGCCAGCGCGGCGCGGGCGTCGTCACCGCCCGGCTGGCCGCGCTCGGGCGCATCGATGCCGAAGATCCTGATCGTGACCGGGCGGCCATCGGCGCGCACCTCGATCGTGTCGCCGTCGACCACGCGCTCCACCTGGGCGGGCCAGGCCCAGACCGGCGTGGCGAGCAGGCACAGCAGCAGGGCGAGCAGCTTGCGCAGGTTGGTGATTCCGGCAGGAGGCGTTGTGGACACCTGCAAGCATAAGCGGAATCATCCGACAGGTCACCGGCACGAAGCTTACGGGAATACGCATTTAATTCGACGCGGTACCTTCAGCGGCTCAGTACAGCTCCTTGCGATAGTTCTCATCGATGGCGGTGTCGGCCTGATCGGCGTCCACGCCGGCGACCTGGTCGGCGATGATCCGGCCCAGCGACGGAAACTCCCGGCGGTCCTGGCGCGATTCGGGATGCCAGAGGCGCGACCGGATGAAGGCCTTCGCGCAGTGCATGAACACCTCGTCCACCTCGACCACCAGCGCGGACAAAGCGGGCCGACCATCGACCGCGAGATCCCGCAGCAGGGCCGGCTCGCGGCTGACCCTGGCCCGGCCGTTCACCCGCAGCGTGTCGTCGAAGCCGGGGATCATGAACAGCAGGCTGATGTTCGGATGGCTCAGGACATTGCCCAGCGAATCGATGCGGCGGTTGCCGGGGCGGTCCGGCACGGCCAGGGTCCGGTCGTCCAGGACCCGGACGAACCCGGGCGGGTCGCCGCGCGGGCTGACGTCCTGCCGCCCTTCCGCATCCGCCGTGCCGAGGACGAGGAAGGGCGAGCGCGCGATGAAGGCGCGGGCGTGCCTGTCCAGCCTCGGCATCACCTTGTCGCGGGCCAGGCCGGAAACCTCGCCATAGGCTTCCCGGACTTCCCCGTGGGTCAATGCGTCCTCGCTCATCCTGCCTCCCTTCGCTCCAGCCCGGCCATTTCGCCATGAGGATCGCAGGCGGCGCAAGCGACGGATGGCGCACCGGCGGGCAGGATCCGGAGCGTGCGGTCATTTCCCGCGGCGCGGATCCGGCAGCAGGCGCTGGAGCAGGCGGGCCGCCGTCCGGCCATAGGGCGGCTGGCCGAGGCCGGCGAGATGGATGCGCGGTGCTCGCACATGCGCCTTCAGGTTGGACAGGCTGTCGAAGCCGGCTTGGCCGTGGTAGCGGCCCATGCCCGAGGCGCCGACGCCGCCGAACGGCAGGTCGGCCATGGCGGCGTGCAGGACCGTCCCGCCCACCACCAACGCCCCTGCCATGAGCTCGTGCAGGACGCGCTTCTCCGCGTCGCGGTCGCGGGTGAACAGGTAGGTCGCCAGCGGCGGGGCCATCCGGTTCACCCGGTGGATGGCCTGGTCGAGATCGGCGACCGGGTGGACGGGCAGGACCGGCGCGAAGATCTCCTCCTGCACCAGCGGCGAGTCCTCCGGCGGGTCGAGGACGATCGCCAGCCGGTTCCCCTCCAGCCCGTTCGCGGCCAGGCGCGGCCGCTGGTGGGGAATGACCCGGGTGGGGAGCCCGGCCGGAAAGCAGCGCTCGACGGCGGCCTGGAGCTTCGGGACGAAGCGCTCCGGGGACAGGCCGGCCAGCAGGACATGGTCGGGCGCCACGCAGGTCTGGCCGGCGTTCAGGCCCTTGCCGGTGACGATGGCCCTGGCCGCGGCGTCGAGGTCGGCGTCAGGGAGCACGATCGCCGGGCACTTGCCGCCGAGTTCCAGGGTGACCGGCACGAGATTGGCGGCAGCCGCCACCGCGACTTCGCGCCCGCGGGCGGTGCCGCCGGTGAAGACCAGGTGGTCGAAGCGCTGGCGGGCGAAGCTGCGCGCCGTGTCGGGGCCGCCCAGGATGGTGCGCGCGACCGTCGGCCCCAGGCATTCCTCCAGTAGCGCCTGCAATTCGGCCGCCACCCCCGGCGTGTGCTCGGACGGCTTGAGCATGACGCGGTTGCCGGCGGCGATCGCACCGCCGAGTGGCGCCAGCGAGAGCAGGAACGGGTAGTTCCAGGGCGCCATGACGCCCACGATCCCGAGCGGCTGCGGCACGATCCAGGCGCGCGCCGGCCAGAACGGCAGCCCGACCGGCACGCGCCGCGGCCGCGCCCAGCGCTCCAGATGGTGGCGGGCATGACGGAGGATGGAGACCACGCCCAGCACCTCGCCGAACAGGGTCTCCTCGCGCGAGCGGCCGCCGAAATCGGCATCCGCGGCGCGCGCGACGGCTTCCTTGCGCCGGAGCACGCCCTGCTCCAGGCGGGCCAGCAGTTCCTTGCGCTCGGCGATACCGATGGACCCGCTGGCCCGCTCGGCCTGCCGCAGGCCCGCCAGCGCATCGGCGCAGGGTTCGGATGGGCTCATCGGGGTGGGCAAGAGGTCACAGCTCGACACTGCCCTGGTAGCTGCGCCCCTTCCAGCCGACCTGCCGGCCGGCGCCGTAGCGCAGCAGGGCGTCCCACTGGATCGCCAGGGAGACGAGGACGGTGAACGGGTGCAGGGGCACGCTGGCGAGCGGCTCCCTTGCGTCCAGCGTGATGACTAGGCGGGTCGCCAGCGAGACGATCAGCGCGGCCAGCGGCAGCCAGAGCGAGCCGGCGCCGAGCCATGCTGCGGCCAGCAGGACCCACGGCAGGACATGGCCGCCCAGGAGCAGGGCCGTCCAGACCGGCAGGCCCCGCGGCGTCGCCATGCCTTCCCGGGCGTTCTTGACGAAGCCCTCCCAGGCATGGCGCAGGCCGTCATACATCCGGCAGGTCGCGAGCCCGGCACCCCGGACCAGGTCGGTGCGGTAGCCGTTCTGGCGCAGGACCCGGGCAAGCTGCAGGCCGTCATGGCGGCTCCAGCGCACGGCGGCATGGCCGCCCACCTGCCGGTAGGCCCGGCCCTCGAACAGGAGGAGCTGACCGCAGGCGGCGGCCAAGGACGGGTCGGGGCGGCGGCGCATCATCGGCACCGGCAGGTAGCCGTAGATCAGAAGGTTGATCGTCGGCACGGTCAAAAGCTCGCCCAGCGTGTCCATGCGCTGGCGCGGGACCGCGCTCACCAGTTGCAGGTGGTTCTGCCGCGCATGGACCGCCAGGGTCGCGGCGGCGTCGGGCGCCAGGCGGACATCGGCATCGACGAACAGCAGCCAGGCGCCGTCCGCCTGCTCGGACAGGCGCTGGCAGACATGGGCCTTGCCGCCCCAGCCGGGCGGCAGAGGCGGCGCCTGGGCCAGCCGGACCCGTGCATCGGTGGCGGCGTGCTGGCGGACGATGGCGGCGGTGTCGTCGGTGGAGCCGTCATCCATCACCAGGATGTCCAGGTCGACGCCCCTGCTGGCCCGCGCCGCCGCCAGTGCCGGCCCGATGTTCGCGGCCTCGTCGCGGGCCGGGATCAGGATCGACACGCGCGGCGGCGGGCCGTCGTCCGGCAGCGGGTCGGGCAGGGCCAGCGCCCAGCGGTTCACCAGGCAGAGGACGGCCGGGATCAGCGCGAGCGCCAGCGCCAGCAGACCCAGCAGGGTCATGGCCGGTGCTCCAGGTGGCCCGGATCGAACCGCTCGCCGCGCAGCCGCGCCCTCAGGCCACGCCACAGGTCGTAGATGCCGCCGATCCCCTGGCGCCCCTCGACCAGCGGCAGGAAGCGGCCGGGATCCCGGCTGATCGCGTCGGCGGCGAGCCGGTCCATGGTGGCGGCCAGCGCCGCTTCCAGGGCCGCCGCGCGCTCCTGGCGCGAAAGCCCGTCCAGCTCGGCGGCCGGTACCGGCCGGCCGAACGCCACCAATGCCTCGGCACCGCGCTCGCTCCAGAAGCAATAGTCGATGGCGAGCGGGACGAAGCAGGCATCGGGCGCCCGTTCCGGCAGGTGCGCCACGCCCGGCCGCAACGCCAGCGGGCGCGCGCGGACGTCCTTGAAGGTTCCCTGCGCGGTGATCCACAGGGCGTGGTTCGGGTGCCGGAGGATGGAGGTGGCGGTGCGCAGGAAGTCGATGGCGCCGCGCCGACTTTCCAGGTCCAGGCCGAACGCGCCGATCCGGGCGAAGAACCGGTACTTGCGGAGCATCGCCGCGTCGATCGGCGCAAACGAGACGTGGCCGGGCAGCAGGACCTTGGCCAGAACGATGAACAGGACCGCGTCCCACCATGACGGATGGTTGCTGTAGATCACCAGCGGCCGGTCGCCCGGCGGCTCCAGCCGGCCCCAGTGCGTCACCCGCAGCGCGTTCATGTGCCGGCGCAGGAAGCGGGTGAACTGCTGCGCCATGAACGCCCAAAGCGCCGCCGAGCGGGGCGGCAGCGCCTCGCTCCCGGCAAGAGTCACGATGCGCGGTCCAGCACCCGGCCCTTCGCATCGGCATCCAGGGCGTCGGCCGCGATCCAGCCGGACATCATCACCATCGGCATGCCAGGGCCGGGATGGGCGGAGCCGCCGGACAGGTATAGGCCCTGGACCTGGCGGCTGCGGTTGCCGGGCTTGAACGCGCCCATGAACTTGCCGTGGCTGGCAAGGCCGTAGATCGCACCGTTGAGCACCTTGTAGCGGTCGTGGATGTCCTGGGGCGTGAGGTGGCGCTCGAACACGATATGCTGCTCCAGATCCTTCATGCCGCCGGTGCGCGCGAGCTTGTCCAGGATCACCCGGCGATAGGCCGGAAACATTTCCTGCCAGTCCTGGCCGGGCCGGATGTAGGGCGTGTGGACCAGGACGTAGAGCGCTTCGCCGCCGGGCGGCGCCACGGCCGGATCGGTGATCGAGGGGGCCGCGATGTAGCAGGTGGGATCCGGTGCGGGCAGGCCGTGCCCGTAGATGTAGTCAAACTCCTCGTGCGGATCGCGGGAGAAGACGAAGTCGTGGTGGGCCAGGTGCTCGTAGCGCCGGTCGAGGCCCAGGTAGAGCACCACGCCCGAGCAGGCCGGCTCGTAGCCGCGGCGGTCGTAATGTTTGGCGGGCGCGCCGCCCACCAGCTCGCGATAGGTGCGGATCGCGTCCATGTTGGAGATCACCGCGTCGACCGGCTCGCTGCCGCTTGCGGTGACGACCGCCCGCACCCGGTTCTCGCGGACCTCCAGGCTGGTCACCTCCTCGCTTAAGCGGAACCGGCAGCCGAGATCGCCGGCCAGCTGCTGGAGCGCCGTCGCCACGGCGCGCGTGCCGCCCATCGGGTACCAGATGCCTTCGGCGGCCTGCATGTGGCCGATGGCGCAGAGCACCGCCGGCGAGCCGTAGGGCGAGGAGCCGACATATTGGGTGAAGTGGTCGAGCATCTGGGCCAGGCGCTCGTCCTTGACCTTGCCGCGGATGGTGCTGGCGACCGAGCTGCCCATGCGCAGGGCCAGGACGTCGCGCAGGGTGGAGGGGTGGAAGTTGCTCTTCAGGTCCATCGTGTCGGTCAGGTCCTCGACCGACTTCCAGAAGAAGAAACGCTCCGAGATGCCGTGCAGCCGGGCCGCCAGCTCCTGGAAGGCCCGATAGCCGGGCCCGGCATTGGTCGCCGGCGCGAAGGCATCCATGACGCTGGCCATGCTGTCCACGTCCTGCAGCAGGTCGATCCGGCTGCCGTCGTCGAAGAAGCAGCGCCATTGCGGATCGAGCCGGACCAGGTCGAGATGGTCCGACAGCCGGCGCCCGGCCTCGGCGAAGATCCGCTGCAGCACGCTCGGGACGGTCAGGATCGTCGGCCCCATGTCGAAGCGGAAGCCCTGCTCGTCGAGCAGTGCCGCCTTGCCGCCGGCCCAGTCGTTCTTGTCGAACAGCACGACGTCGTGGCCCCGGGCCGCCGCGACACAGGCCGCGGCGAGGCCTCCCAGTCCACCACCGATCACCGCTGTCTTCATCGCCTGTCGTCCTCGCCTAGCCGCCGCCGAACAGCGGCCTGACCGTCACCTCGATCACCGTATCGCCCTGCACGTCGACCAGTGCATCGGCAAATTGCGGTGGCCCCAGCCGGCCGATGTCGTTGCTGAATCCATAAGGCTCGGTCGGAAGGCCGAGCATGTTCCTGTTGAGCTCGCCGCTGCCGTCCTGGTCCTGGTAGACCGCGACCGCATAAGGTCCGGGCGGCAGGTCGCCGAAACGGACGTCGAGGCCGGGCACCACGGCCGCCTTGCTGGCGCCATAGGGGCAGCCGGCCTTGTCGAAGCTCTTGCTGCAGACGGCGACCTGGAGCCGGCCCGCCGCCTCCTCGACGCCGCTGATCCGCACGGTCAGGCTCGCCGCCAGGGCGGGCTGCGCCGCGACCAGCAGGGCTGCGGCGAGAAGCATCCTCACGCGGCGGTCTCCATCGGCTCCTCGGCGGCCTCGGCCAGCGGCGCCCGGTCGAGGATCGGCATGTCGCGGTGGTCGATGCCCAGTTCCTCCAAAAGGAGCCGCACGCTGATCCGGGCGCCCTCGAAGATGACGGGCAGGCCGCTGCCGGGATGAGTGCCGCCGCCGACCAGGTAGGTGCCGGGCGCGAAGCGGTTGTGCGGCCGGAACCAGAGCATCTGCCGCAGATCATGCGCCAGGTTGAAGGTGGCGCCCTGGCCCACCGTGAACTGCGCCTGCCAGTCGTCCGGCGTCACCACCCGCTCGAACCGGATCCGCCTTTCCAGGTCGTCGAGCCCCATCGCCCGCAGGCGCTCGAACACGAGCCGGCGGTAGGACGGCAGCTCGCGCTTCCAGTCCAGCCCTGCGGTCACGTTCGGCACGGGCACCAGGACGTAGAGGCTGGAATGGCCGGGCGGGGCCATGCCGGGCTCGGTGGCGCCCGCGTGCTGCACGTAGATGGATGGCCGCTCCGACAAGATCCCGCCTTCGATCTCGGCGATGTTGCGCTGGTAGTCCCGGGCCAGGAAGATCGTGTGATGGTCCAGGCCACGCATACCGCCTTCGAGACCGAGATAGAACATCAGGGTCGAGCAGGAGAGCCGGGCACGCTCGATCTTCCGGTCGCTCCAGCGCCGGCGCTGGGCTTCCGGGACCAGGCCGCGGATCTGTCCCACGAAATCCGCGCCGATCACCACGGCATCCACGCCGTGCCGGGCCCCGGCGGCATGCACCGCGCACGGGCGGCCCTGCGCGTACTCGATCCGGTCGACGGCCGAGCCCAGGGCGACCCGCACCCCCATGCGCCGCGCCAGGCGCGCCATCGCGTCGGAGACCGCCCCGCACCCGCCGACCGGGTGGAACACGCCATGCTCGTGCTCGAGAAAGCTGAGGATCGTGAAGAGGCTCGGGCAGCGGAACGGCGACATGCCCAGATATTTGCTCTGGAAGGAGAAGGCCAGCCGCACCCGCGGGTCGCTGAAGTGCCGCTGCAGGTCGGCATCGACCGAGGTGAACGGGCGCAGCTGCCGGAGCGAGCCCAGCACGGCCGGGCGCAGGAAGTCGGTCAGCTTCGTGAACGGGTTTTCCAGCACCGGGCGGAAGGCTGCGAGCTTGGCGCGGTTGTCTTCCAGGTAGGCCGGCAGGTTGACGGCGTCCGCGGGCGACAGGGCGGCGATGTCGTCCTGCAGGCGCCGCGGGTCGGCGGATGCCCGCAGGTTGCCGCCTCCCTCGAACATCAGGTGGTAGAGCGGGTCGAGCCTGCGCAGCTCGACCGCGGCATCCAGGTCGGCGCCGCAGGTCTCGAAGATTTCCCGCAGGATCCGCGGGTAGAGAAAGAAGGTCGGCCCCAGGTCGAAGCGGTAGCCACCGGGCGCGCGGATCGTCCGGGTGCGGCCCCCTACCTCGTCCGCCTTCTCGAACAGCGTGACCTTCAGGCCGGCGCGCGCGAGCAACAGGCTGGCGGCCAGGCCGCCAGGACCGGCGCCGACGACGGCGACATGCGTTTCGCTCCTGCTCACCATGCGGGGACCCGGGCCTCCATTTGACCAACGACGGCGGCAGAGCTGCTCCACCGTCACGCATGATCGAACTAACGCGAGCGAAGTTGAAGACAAGGAGCAGCCGGCGGAAATTTTTATCATGCTTTGAGCAGCGCGGAACGAGGCCGTCTGCTGCAATGATCTCAGCTTGTACTTCGCAGATTTTTTACCAGCAGCAAGATACGAGACGATCGGACCGGTGGATCACTCAGCATTTGCGCTTTCGGGAATTTCATAGTTCCAGCGCTCGATGAACGGGCGCCATGCCTCGGTCACCGCCGCGACATGCCGACGATCCAGGCGCCGCGGCGCCTTGCGGTAGGAAGCGACGCTTTGCAGGTAGGCGGCGAAGCGGGGTGCGGCCGCATCGAAGCCATCCAGACGCAGTTCGGCGAAGATGCGCTGTAGCTCCCCCATCGGCGCACGCTCGAAATCCTCTAATCGCACGGTGCAGAAGCTGCCGGCGGGCAGCTCGCCGGCGTCCCGAAGCAAGGCCGCCATCAGGCGCGGGTAGGTCTTCAGCACCAGCTCGTTCGTGTCGACCGGCCGGTCCTGCATGGACAGCTCGGCCAGGAGCGTCGCGAACATCCGCACGGCGGAGGCATGGACCTCGTAGGGATTGCGGTGGATGTGGATGAACCTGGCGTCCGGCCAGATCGAGCGCAGCAGGGCGATGCGCGCGCTGTGCACCGGGTTGCGGATCAGCAGAGAGCGCCCGCCCTGGTGGGTGGTCATCTTGGTGACGTAGGCGCGCAGCATCCGCTTCCAGCGCTCGATGTCGTGCGGCCCGGCTCCGTCGAAGAACAGGCCCCGCTCAATCCAGGCCGGCGACCGCTCCGGGAAATAGATGCCATGGTAGAAGGACCAGGCGGACATGTTCGCGATGGCGATCTCGTCCTCCTGCGGAAGTCCCGGCCCGAGCGGCACGTCGTCGATCAGGCGGGTCTTCGGGTAGAACTGCTCGATGAACGGCCGGACCAGCCGGCTGAGGCCCAGCGCCTCCTGCGGCAGGCCCACGCAGATCGGCGGCAGGATGCCGAACCCCTCGGCGCGGCTCAGCACGTTGCTCAGATGGGTCGTGCCGCTGCGCCAGTACCCCACCACGAAGACCGGGGCCGGCAGGCCGTCACCCTTCAGCAGCAGCCGGCTGCCCAGCGCTTCCAGAAGGGTGAAGGGCAGCCGCATGACGACGGAGGCCAGTGCGATCGCCGGGACATGCAGCCGGCGAAGCGGCACCCCGCCACTTTCCGCCAGAATCCCGCACAGCGTGCGCAAGTCGGCGCCCGCCAGGGGATGGAACAGCCGATGGGCCCGCCCTGCCCCGCGGCTCGCGGGCTGCGGCATCCGTAGCATTGTCTCTCCATGGCAGGACCGCCCGCCGTCCCGGCCGGAGTTCTACCGCCATGGGCCCGGCGCGGTTCCGCGCAAGCAGGCGTTCGTGCCTGCGCAAGGCAGGCTCCGGCGAACGCGCGGCGCTGATGCCCCTTGTCCAGCCGGGCAAAGAAGCACCAAACTACAAACTAGCCGCAGAAGCAGAGCGATCGGGGAGGTTCGTCCAGATGAACGTCGAATCGATCTTGGCCGGCAAAGGCAGGCAGGTCCGGACCATCAGACCCGACACGCTGGTCGACGCGGCGGTCCAGCGGATGCGCGGCGAGCGGGTGGGCGCGCTGGTAGTCTCGCAGGATGGCGAGCGGATCGCCGGGATCATCTCCGACCGGGGGATCATCGAGGCGATCGCCGATCGCGGCACCGGCGTGATGAACGAGCCGGTCTCCAGCGTCATGACCCGGGAAGTGTTCACCTGCGCCGCGACCGACGAGGTCAGCGCGATCATGGCAACGATGACCAACCGGCGGATCCGTCACATCCCGGTCGTCACCGAGGATGCGCTGCTGTGCGGCATCATCAGCATCGGCGACGTGGTCAAGCACCGGATCGACGAGATCCAGTTCGAGGCCGAGGCCATGCGCGAGTACATCTCGGGCGGGCGTTGAGGTCCGGCGCCGCCGCTTCGGGCAAGCAACCCGGCGCGGCGGCGCTGATGCCGGTGCGGCTCCGCTCAGCCGCCCTGGACCAGGATCTCGACGCGCCGGTTCATCTGGCGCCCGGCCTGGGTGGCATTGTCGCCGATCGGATCGGCCTTGCCGCGGCCCTGAGCCACCAGGCGATTGGCCGGAACCCCGTCGCTGACGAGCGCGGTGCGCACCGCCTCGGCGCGCCGCCTGGACAGGTCGAGGTTGTAGCTTTCCGAGCCGGTACTGTCGGTGAAGCCGGTGATCGTCGCCTGTGACTGGGGGTAGTTGTTGAGCACCTCGGCGATCTTGCGCAGCGTCGTCTGGTAGCCCGGCTGCAGCACGGCGCTGTCGAAGGGGAACATGACCTCGGACGGCATGATCAGCTTCAGCGCGTCCTGGCGCACGCGCTCGATCTCGACC
>VFQN01005076.1_pt1 | contig 16578 bp, 23 predicted proteins | sample 3512371 | NCBI WGS metagenome assembly VFQN01 (sample SAMN10412370, study PRJNA504923) | tailings metagenome | isolation source: Replicate 2 from Balatoc abandoned mine | place: Philippines: Itogon, Benguet | collected 2017-08-28 | reverse complement strand
CACCGTGCACACCAGCGTCTGCGCGTACAGCACGTCCGTGATGTCGCGGTACTGCCGCTTGGGGGGCAGGAGGTGCCTTACAGGCATGCCGTACAGCGGCCCTCCGCCCTCCGCGTGGTGCAGCGACGACAGCACGTCTGCAGTCAGCAGGTACTGCAGGCAGGGACCGGACAGTACGGCGTCGCGGGCGGTGAGGCTGGCGTGGCCACCCACTGGCTGCGGCGTTTGCAGCTGCAGGCGGCAGCAGAGGTTGCCCAGCAAGGTGAGGAAAGTGGAGGCGGAGTTGAGCACGTGCGGAATGTCTCCCCTCTCGAAGCCCATCAGGGCCGCCCTGCAGCAGTGCTCCGCGAGGCTGCTGTCGGCAAGGGCCCACAGCATGGCGGGGCCAATGAGCACGGGCTTGCCCGAGGGCGGGATAGTGGAGGTGGTGCTGGGGGCTGCGGTGGAGTCAGTGGTGCCTGTGTTGCTGAAGCGCAGCGGGTGCTCCTCTGCCCGGAGGCCCATACCAATGAAGCACTCCGCGCACATCAGGATGGGGTGCAGGAGCGATGAGAAGGTGGAGGGGTGGTCGTCGTCGTGTAGGGCGGCGGTGAGCGCCGCGAGTGCGCGGCTGAGCGCGTGGGGGATGTGGGTGCGCAGCAGGAGGCTGGCCACCTGGGCGCAGCAGGCGGGCATATGCATGTCGATCCCTGAGAGGCACGTCATCAAGGTGCTCAGCGCCATGAGGCAAGTTTGGTGGTGACCGGCGTCGCGGGTGCTGAGCCTTGGGCACGCGCTGCCGCTTGCGGTGAGTCCGGATGCTCCGCCCAAGGCTGTAGTCAGCTGCTGCAAGATGACGACCAGCAGCTGAACCAGCGCACAGCAGTTGCGCGGTTGAGACCATGCGTGAGATGCCAGGAGCTGCATGTCCGCAAAGCTCAGGGCGCCTTGAATGTGCCAGGCAACGACGTTTTTCCAGCTGAGAAGGGTCTCTGCGAACACCTTTAACCGACTGGGCTCCAAGTCGCTATCCTTGTATGTGGCCTCTATTAGCACTATCGCTGCGTCGAGCTGGTTGCACAGGCTGACCACCGATCTCAAGCTGGTCTGGGGCGCTGGGCCCGCGCGCGGCTGCCGTTGGGCGCGTTGAGACATCTCTGCCACTACAATGACCCAACGTTTCAGCGATGAGGTTGAGTGCCAAGGATAAAAGCTGTCACAGGGACGACAACAATCGGTGCTACCCAATCGGTGCTGCCCAGAGCGTACATAGCGCGAGGCACATACAAACTCTCTTCTTCACAGGGTTGCTCGTATGACAGCCTAACGTCTGATCTTATAACTGCGCTGGGTGAAGCAGTGAGACGGCTTGACGGGAACCGCGCTGTCGTACGGACCACCTGGGTTGACCCGGGAAGTAGGGGCAGGCAACCTCGTACATGCCGGGGCCCCCTTGCTAGCTTGCTTTACTGTTACGTGCACCACTTAACAGCACCCGCGCAAGGCACTGGCAGCCACCACACATCTGCGCACAGGGTCGGGTGCAGCCCGCAACTGGCACGCATGGGGCAGCGAGGGCACCCCGTTGCCAAGCTTCCACCAGCTTCCACAGAGCGGGCAGCGCAAAGCACTCCCGATTCGAGCGTCCCAGTACCGTTACGCCAACAACACCTATTCAACAGCGTCCCACTTCTACGCCTATCAGTATTCGCCCCGAGGGGTCGCAGCGTCACACGTGCGCCTGCGGGTGGCGCAAGGCCCCCAGGCCGCCAGGTTACCGTAGCCCACTAGCACTCGGCACTCAAGTGCAAGGGCCCCATCACCTCGAGGGTCGCCGGTCACAGTGCCCTAGACCCGTGGGTGCTCCTTCACTCCTATCGCATGGACGGCAACCTTTGAAGCATTAGCCCTGTCGCCCGAGGAGTGCACCCCCACGCGCCACGCCTCCTCCAGCCCTACTGCCGTAGAACTACCACGCAGGCACGCAACACCCGAGAGGCGACTCGCGTGGGCGATACGGTACCCCGCGAAGCACGTCGCATGCTGCACCTAACAAGAGGATTGCAACCTGTGGCCACAGCGAGTGCGATCCTTGCGTGCAACACCAGCGAATAATCCTTCGGGCTACCCCTCAAGACTGGCACTCATAAATCTACGCTTGGCTAATAAAGGTACCCCTTGAGCTGTACCCCTTAAGAACGGGCATGGGATGGACTCAGGTGCTTGCCGCACACGCTATGCAAACACACTTGGCACGTGGCGTGCGTCCGTAGTAAGCCGCTAGCATTAGGGACGCAAGGGCGCCCCCTTTCAGCACGTCAATGAAATGTGGGCAGCGGGGCTGAGGTGGCAAGCTTGCTCGGGCCCACGCCTTGGGTCACCCTGAAGCGGCTACCATTGTTCCACAGGAGGCTACCCCTGGAGCCTTAACCCCTTGCCCTGGAACGCCTTGAACTTGCTGCTGCTGTCCTCAGGCTTCTCCTCGGCACGGGGGGGGGGGGGGGGTGAGGACAGGCCTGCTTGGCCTGCTTGGCCTGCGCGGGATAGGCAGCGGGAAGCAGCAACATGGGCCAGGGCCCAGGGGGCGGCGTGTAGAGGCAAACCCGTGCGATTCTGTGCCCATGATAGCTGGTCCCCACAGATTGGCATTACAGCGGCCTGATCGGCACAACGACTGCAATTTGGTTGTTAAACCACTTCCTCTTCGCGTGCAGGCACCAGCGTTTCCGTGCTTCCCTGACACCTCACACGGTTTACTCGCGTTTTACGCGTACCCCAGGCCTGCAAGCTTGCCCCCGCAGTGGGTGCACCGCCGGCCGCGTGCCTGCCCACGCAGCCGCTGCGTGCCCCAGCCCCACCGCGCCAAGTGTGGCAACACGCTGCAGCAGCTCCCCTGCTTACACAACAGCCTCCTGTACGCCTTGGGCACCGTGTGACCTCCCTCGAGGCCTGTGTTGCCCTCCCTTCTTCCGCCCCAGGCGTCGCCCGTTTCTACAAATGATAGTCTGCACTGGAGAGCCAAGTACACGGTTCGGGCTGTAACGTTTTCCTGCTGATAGAGAGCCGCAGGGCAATAGCCATGTTGCCGGTTGTACGGCGTCATGTGCTGCACGTGCCTCGCCCGGTACCGGTACTGCAATGCAGGGGATGTACGCCGGGAAGCTCGCTCCAGGGTGCCGTGCTCATCCCGTTTCCCACCAATGGCCTTGGCGAGCAACGAACGGTCTGCAGCTAGTTGCTCATGTGGCTCCTCAGCATCGGAGTTGTCCTCATTCTAACCCGAACCCTAATGGGCCACGGCTTGGTGCTCTTATTACGGTTTAGAGCAGGGGAGCTCCCCTGGGTTAGAGCAGCCCAAGGCGCGTGCGGGTACGTTCACTACCGTACCGCCACGGAGCTCGCAACAGAAGATTCAGGGCGAAGCAGGCCTGAGGAGATAAGCAACCCAACCTGACCCAGCCCACGCTTTGGTGTGGACTTTGGACCCAGCCCACGCTTTGTCGGAGTCGCCACCACGATCCAGCTCCGCGGCCCACCAGCAGCGCAGCCCTTAAGCCAAGGCGCGTATGGCAGCGTTCAGGCGGACAGGGGGCAGTCTTCCTCGAATGCCCCGCGTCAGCTTTCTATTCGTACACCAGCACAAGCAAGACTAGTCATAGCATGAAACGGTGCGAGGCATCACCACTCAGCACCTCGTGCTGCGGGTCCGCGTGCAGCGTGCCATGGCTGCCGCCCCTGCAGCACCTACCCTACAGCACACCTCAAGCACCAACCTGGCTCAAGCACCAACCACGCCACAGGCTGTGTACCGGTATGACCAATGGTAAGTCGGGCTTCCGTGCGGATGCACGAGCTGCCATCAAACACATGTCAGCCTTGCCACATGCCACCCCACGTAGACCGCGTTCCGCTCTACCACTTCACGACGTTGTGTTTAGACTGGTTAACATGACAGCCTTGCCGACGCAATGCTGCACCCATGCACGTGTTTGAGTCCAAAAAACAGTCAAGCATGAATTGGAGTCACCCAAGCAGGACTACCAACCCTGCTCTGAGAAAAGGACAGTCATGAGGGAGGACATACCTAATGGTCACGGACAGTCCCAATACCCCGCACTGCTCATACGGGTCCTACGTTGGACGTCGGACCCACAAGCCCACTCAAGCGGCACCCCATCAGGAGCCATGCCCCCGGGCACGGCCTCACGCGTCCCCACCAACCATCAGTACATCACGCCCACCTGCCTACCCTGGCCTTCCACCCAGGAAACAAGCCCCTCTGCCGCCTCGCCACCCGCCGGCCGCTTCCCGCTCACCGCCGGCCTGCCCACCACCCGTCCACGCCCTTGCGTTGCGTTGCCCCAATGCTGCCTTCAAATCACTTCCGTGACGCAACACTACCCCTTGACGGTGACCCCCTGCTCCCCGGCGGCCCACTGCCCCCCACCGTACTCGCCTTCCGCGCCGGCGGCTGCGACCCTTGCGACTGCCCCCTAGAGCCCGGCGATCCCCCGGACCTGCCCGCCCGCGCCGCCGTACGGGCGTACGGCACCGCCTGCGGCGCAGACGGCGCTCGCCCGCCATCTCCATCCCCAGTCGCCCCCTCGCCGCCGCCCGGCGTCCCTAACCCGTCCCGGCCCTCCTGGTTGCCTCCCTCAGCCCCTGCAGGCCACTCACCGTCCACCTCGCCCCCCTCTCCGCCCCCCTCCCCGCCCTCCCCTTCGTCCCCCTGCTGCAGGCCGCTCACGCTGAGCTCCTCTCCTGGCGCGGACGGCTCCTCTTGCCCCCCGCTGCCGCCGCCGCCGCCACCGTATCCCTCTCCTGCCTCGTCCCCCCCGCCCGGCTCCTCTTGCCCTGCGCCGGAGTCCTCCGCCCCATATCCTTCGGAGGGGCGTGGCAAGGCCTGCGTAGGGTACCCGGCACAGCAAGTAAAGGCACGTGTCGGTCTTGTGGACAAGTTTGTACGGCATGTCATGCGGCCCTGTGCGACTGCCAAACTGCCCCCTCCAATGCAGCGCAATGCACGCTACCCTTCAGCACCCGCAAGACCAAGGCTGCCTCCCCGCCCCGCCGCCAGCCCTGTTGCGCACCGCCTTCCAGGTGTTTGGCTTCCCGCACCCACCCTTCCACCCCTACTGGTATCATGCAGTGCTGCACCGTCCCACCCAAACCCACCATCAGCCCACCCTGCAGCTCCCCCGTGTCGCCTGCCGCCCCCCGCTGCAACCCCTTCCTCCCGCCCTCTCACCCTCCCTTACTGCACCGTACGCGTTACTGATCCCTTTTCCCCCACCTCCCATGAGCCGCCCCTGCAGCTCCCCCGTGTCTTCCCCGCCCCCAGCTACCACCCCGACGGCGTCCCCTACTACTACACACACACGATACCACAGCCATCCCTTCTGCCCCCACCCACCGTTAGCCGCACCTGCAGCTCCTCCGGCGGCCCCCGCCGCGACCCCGACGGCGTCCCCGGCGTGCCCCCCGCCGCCACCGGCACGGACACGTGCATCGGCACAGGCACCTGCACCTCCTCCCTAACCACAATCAGCATGATGCGGATCCGCTCCTCCGGCTCATCGGGCGGAGCAGTTGCAGTAGCACCGGCGGAGGAGGCGCGGGCGGGCGCGGGCGGCTGCGACGGCTGGCGCAGGAGCACCACGGGAGGGGTCCCCGCGCGGGGAGATGCAGGCGGCGGCGTGGGTGCGAAGGCGGGGCCGCTGTCGGAGGCGGCGCCTGCCTCGTCGTCCTCGGTGCCGCTGGCGGCGGCGTGGGGGTGCTGGTAGGTGCCGGCGGCGACGCTGTGGCGGGTGGGGGCGGCGGCGCGGCGGGTCTTGCGCAGCTCCAGCTGCAGGTGGCGCACCTGGGTGTGTGTGGGGTGTGCGGGGGAGTGCGGGGCGGGGGTGTGGGAGATGGAGCAGCAGTGAACAAAGAAAAGGTGTTGTAGGGGGCTGGGGCCAGGCAGGGTGCACAACGGCGTCTACGGTTCACGTCCTAGCGAGTACGTCCAGAGGGAGGCGACGTGAGGCTGCTGGCGGTGAGGCTTGCAGGGCACAGCGGGCTGTGTCGCTTGGGAGGCGCACGGAGCAGCCGCGTGTAGCGTTGTGGTGCGCACAGGGGCGTTGTGACCCCAGGTGGGTGTGTTAGGTGCTACCCCCAGCTGCTGCTGTTGCCGATGTGTCCTGCCGTTGGCGCGCACCTCCTTCTCCCTGTCCTCCAGGTTGCGCTGCGTGGTGGCCAGCTGCCGCTTGAGCGCGTCCTTCTCGCGCGCCGCCGCGCTGAGGTTGTGGCGGTAGGTCTTGCTGTCGGTGTCCAGCTTGGAGCGCAGCACGCCCAGGCTGTGCTCCAGGTTCTGGGGAACACAAGAGTGAAGCGAAGGGCATTGTACACTTGGTTAAACGCAGCACGCTCAGGTTGTGCTTTAAGTTCTGGGAGGAGGAACTGCGTGAAGTGTGCGCCTTATCCAGTGACTCATAGAAACAACCACCCTGTCCTGCCCTGCCCTCAGGGAAACAACTGGTGGCATATTGACCGTGCAGCACGCGCAGGCTGTGCTCTAGAGTCTGGGGAACACAGAGTGAGGAGCAAGCAAGAGAGTGTACAACGAACAGGGGAATATGCTGCACGCCAAGGCCCTGCTCCAGGTCCCGGGAAGGGTTACGGCGCATGAGGCGAGCAAGGGCAGCGTAAGGGCCATATGTCGTCTTTAGGAGGTCAGGCAGCATGGCGAGTGGGTGTTTCCCAGCGGGCTTGCGGTTGTTGCACACGACTCTTGCAGCGCAAGCGAGTTCTGTGGGCCCTGGGGAGTGCCACTCGCTCGAGCCCAAGGGGTGGGGTGGGGTGGGTTCGCTTGGTGGTGCATGCTGCAACGCTGCAATGCCACGCCGCCGAGAGAGCAGCAGGACCACCTCCTCCCACCGCCTGCGTGGCCACTCGCCTCAACCACCGCCCCAGAGCGTGCCCACTCGGCTGCCCCGCCAAACGACCCACAGGCAACTACACCCATCAGTCGGCCCCCCCCCCCTCTCCCCCGCCCAACTCCGCTTGGCGTGCCTTGAGCTCCAACTGCCGCATTAGTGCATGCCGCTCGGCTGCCCTGCCCGGCCTACAGGTGTGCACGTGCACGTGCACGACCGACTGCAACCACCAATCACCCCTCCCCCTCCCCCTCCCACCTCTGCCTGGCGTGCCTTCAGCTCCAGCTGCCTCTTCAGCGCATCCTCCCGCTCCGCCTCAGCCGGCGTACGGGAGCACTCCTGCAGCAAGACCGTCACAGCAGCGGAGCCAGCATGTATAAAGCGCAGCCAACAACAGCTCGGCAAACTCCACACGAAGGCTACCAACCGTAGGCACCGAAGCAGCATACCATCCTCCCCGCTGTGACGCCCTACCGTTGTCTGCTGCTTGAGCCGCTCCTGCCACTTACAAGCCCCTTTTGCCAACCCCCTCCCCACCTCCCTCCCCCCTGCCTCCCTCACCGCTATCTGCTGCTTGAGCCGCTCGTTGGCCTCCGCCAGCGCCAGCACCTGGTTCTGCTGCTGCGTCACCGTGTGCTCCAGCGTGCCCGTGCGCGTCTTGTACTTCCGGATGATCTCGCGCATGCCCTGCAGTCACAACCCGCCAGCATCCCCACTCGTGAACAACATGTGGCACCGTCCAAAGGCCTGGCCTGACACATGGTAGCCAGGAGTGTCATCCAAGCTGCATCCAGGCCTTATGGCGAACGGTTGTGCTTCCCCGTTTACCAAAAGGGGACAGCAATAACTTGGTTGCTTTGCGTGCTTGTGAACACCCGCTCCATCAGAGAGGGCCGCGCGGCTTGCCGGGCCTGGGTGAGCCCCAGGAGCACAGCCCCACGGGCCCACCAACCGTGCGTGCGCGACCGCACCCTGCCTCCAGCCCCCTTCCCCCCCCCCCGTTTTCGGTTTAGTTGCTTTGCCGCTCTGCGGCAAACCCCCTCCTGCACTGCTGGCCACGACGTGCCACGTGCCAAGGGCCCCCGAAGGCGTGTTCATGTGTCCTCCTCAATAGGCTGCTGGCTTCAGGGCTGGTGTCGTGTTTCAGGCGGGGTGCGAGTGTGCGACCCTCCGCAGCCCCCTGCGTGCGGCCCAGGACCGCAGGGCAGCTCCCCCCTGACGCCTTACACGGTTTCCGCGCCAAGTGCGCACACCCACCCGGTTGTCCTCCACCACAGCCCTTAGCCGTGGGGGCAGGTCCGCCACCTCAGAGCTGCTGAAATCCACTGTGTGCCCGCGCTCTAATTGTAGCGCCTCGGACTTGGCGAGAAACTGCAGTCAAGAACGTGAGTACGGTGTGGATGTAATTCTGGCTGACGGCCGTGGAATGGGCCTACAAGTAGTAGGGCTGTTGCAAAGCTGCTACGACTAACCCCAGGGGAGCAAACCAGGTAGACGGGTGGGGTAAGGGCCGTATGAGCTCAAGGTAGGACCCCTCACCCACCCGTTCCATCTCCCGCTTCTCGTCGCGCATCTTCTCAAGCTCCCGGCGCTGCTCTGCTGCCAAGGACTCCACCGATGCAATGTAGTCCTGAGGTATGTGCGACCATGCAGGAAGGTTTACCCTCAGTCCTTGCGTATCCGGTATGCTGTATTGCCAAAGCGTTGCTGTACCCTTACCTGGAGGTCATGGAGCAAGCCTAAAGACCGTATTTGCGCCATGTGCTGGCTTCTCCCCATCCTGTTCGGTGTCTTTGGGCTCGTGGAGCCCCCATTCTGGACTGGCGCGTAAGGTGATAAGATACTTCCATTGCGCAATGGAGATTGGCTGGTACGCGGGTCCTCCCCTGCCGTCTGCCCGAACACAAAGTCTATGCGTGGCTGAGCGCCTGTTAGCGGCATCTTAGGTTATATCAACGCAGCAAGCAAGAAGCATACAATGACCAGTTGCGAGCCTCGCCCTGCGCTTCAGTCCCACGAACCATGGCAGGCTGTTCCGCGCCACATTGGGCAAGTTATAAAAAGCATTTGGCGTATTGTATTGCTACTTTTCGACGGAGAGACTCACTGCCTGCAGCAACGTGGCAGTACAAGTACCGCCTGGACTTCGAAGAGTTTCGGATGGGGCAGAGGTTGACACGGGCGTGTGCCTGGCATGCAGTGCCTACCCCAGCTCAAGAGGGAATTGAACGTTCATGCCCTTCCGGCAGAGGCATATTAACACATGTTCGGTCATTGCGCGCAGTGAGTACAGTGCGGGCCCGGTTGGCAACTCTAAAGAAGTGGGAAAGGGGGGCTCTAGGGAGGCCCCTTCGTCCTCGTGTGTTGGCCAGTGTTTGTGTCCTGCAATCTCGTGCTGACCTCCAATTAGCCTGTACCACGAACGACTATTTGTCCCAGCGTAATAGGAGGTTTCTTCCTATCACGTTGCAATACCACCTTCCAACAAAACCAGCCAGGTGACAATCCACCTACGTATCAACCCATACACAGGGCGAATGCCGAAAGTTACTGCTGACATGTTGGGCTTGCGCCAAACATGCGCTTCACATGCACCACATGCAAATACCTCACACATACCAAGTACCAACAGAACTGCTGACGGGTCGAAATGTATGGTACAGCAAGAACCCACCTCAACCCACCGAAGTGCGAGCAGGCCAGCTGCAGACAGCACTCGGACGCGGCAAACAGCACACGAACACTGACTACCCTACACGGTGCGCCATTCGGAGCAGCACGGTTGGGCGCGTTTGCGACAGCACCACAGGAAGCAACAGGAACGCCTCCAGTACGGCACCAGAAAGCAGTAACACTACCCACATACACAGGGCCGGCCGTCCTGCATGTGGCAGTATACAGAGCAGCACCGGGAGACACAAAGCGCGCGTGACCAAGGGCAACATGTTTATCTTATTGCCAAGCCACCCATCAACGTCCCACAAACTATGAGATGCATAGCGTATGCAAGTCCCTGGCGCTCCCAACATACCTCCAATCGCCTACAAGGGCGTCTGGGCAATGTGCCTTCAGCTTTGCGCTGAACGTACACCTACACACGCGAACGGGAAGGTCGCCGCCACACGTGGAGGGCAACGGCTGCCATGCCTCAGCAGGACTACAGCCACCCTTCCAAGGGAGTACCGTACGCTGCCTACTGACTACGAGCATTGCCCTAACGCTTGCTGAAGGGCTACCTGTCCTCACGCACACCTACAACCACAAAGTTTACTGGTCAGCAGCCGTACTTCTACAAACATGCTCCCAGTCAACGTCAAGTACAACAAACATGCTGTACTAGCCACCCTGCACTAAACGGCACTTGAGCTTACTCGTTGCTGTCCCTCCCCGTGCCCTCCGCGCTCTCCCCCGCCACATCCACATCCCCGTCCTCACCGTCCTCCCCTGCCCCGCCCTCGCTTATTCCCTCCACCCCCGATCCGCTCTCGGACGCACTGCCGTTGCTCTCCGAACCGCCTTCCGCATCCTCCGCCTCCACATCCACCGAATCTAGCAGCTCCTCCCCCACTCCCAGCTCACCCCCCATCCGTCGCCGGCTGACCCGCCGCCTCAGCTCCTCCGCCGCCCGTGCACGCGCCACCGCCTCCGCCATCACCTCCACCTCCTCCGCCAGCCCCACCTCATCCACAGCAGCCCCTCTCCCCACCCCGCTCCCCTCCACATCCCCGTCTCCATCCCCATCCCCTTCTCCTACCTCCGCCTGCACCTCGATCCACCGTTCAACATGCCCGCCGCCCTGCCCCCGCCCTGCCCCCGCTGCACCGCGCGGCCGCATCCCAGTTTCTCCCTCCCCCTCCCTCCCAGCTCCGACGTCCACGCCATCGTGGCCGGAGCTGTCCATGGCACGCACCCCTGGTGTGGCGCGCCCAGCACCAGCCACACCCACACCAGCAACCGCGTGCGGCCCAGTAACCCCCGACGGTGCTGGTGCTGACGGCAAGGACACGGCGGCCTGGCCCCCGTCCTGATCTTCGCCTGCATCATGAGCCCCAGACGGGGCACTCTGCTGTTCCGCTGGCCCCCCACGGCCCTTCCCTGCCGCCTGATGTCCGCCCAAGTCCTCCCTGTCCCACTGCCGTACCGCTGCGGACACGGCGTTTTCCGTGGCGAAATGGACCCCATCGCCGTCTGCCCGCGAGCCAGCCTCCCCGCTGGTACTGCCCCCGCCCGGCTGCTTGTCTTCCCCCGCCACCTCCCCCTCCTGCTCCCCCTCTTGCTCCTCCTCGTTCTCATCGCGCACGCCTACGTCGCTGCGATGGGTGTCGAGGTCTCCCCTGCTGTCCCCCTCCTCCCCCTCCTCCTCCTCCGAGTCCGACAGGGCGGTCTTGGCGACCTTGGCGGCGGCGGCGGCGGCGGCGTGCGTGGCGGCCTCTGCCCGCACGCGCTGCGCCAACCGCTGGCGGGCGTCGACTCGGTCCTGGCGCAGCGGCGAGCAGTTCAATGCGGAAGGAGAGCAGTCAGCACGGTTTTGCACACATAAACCAGCATTGTGCGGTGGAGGAAGTTGCCAGTCAGAAGAAACGGCAGCGCTAGCATAGGCAAGCGGCCCTTTGTGGGTGATCTGGCGCCTCTGGTTGAGTAGTATACCAGTCCTGCACGAGCCGTGCAAGGCGCTCCACCTGGTATCGTGTGCAGGACACAAGAGACATACACGAGCCGTGCCAGCTTCCCACCCGAGTGGGCAGGCTCCGTGGCGCACACCCGAACCCACACAGCCAGCTGCGCGGCCGACCATCCCCGCCAGCGTCCACCCACCCACCCACCCACCTGGACCCAGACCTCGATCATGTGTCGCAGGTTGAGGTTGGGCGCCAGGCGGTGGCGCTGCAGGGGGGTATTTACAAACATACAATTGTAAATCACCTGTATTTACGCAATTGCTACTGCAATTGTTACTGAAGTACATTTACACACACCGTTCACACACAGGGGGATACCGGGAAAGGCACGCAGCAGGAGCCAGCGAGGCATGCGCTCAAGGGTGCGATGCAGGCCGTGTGGAGACATCGCACCACAGTTAGAAGACTGCCGCGTGCCAACGGCATAGGGACTGAGGTCGGTCAGGCGAACGGATAGAGGAGCGGGGAGCACATGCGGGGGCGTGCTGGTGGCCCAAGGATTTGCGTGTTGGGTCCACCATCCCTTGCCCCACGCCCCCGGCCCCACTCTGAGCGGCACGCGTAGAGAGATGCGGCGCAGCGATATATGTACAAAGCATGTGTGGAGGCATTGACACGAGGACGAGGCCCACCTTGAGCGCCACGTGTGTTACGGGGTCCACGCGGCGGTGCTCCAGCCACTGCAGGATGGCGGGCCGCTCGTACGTCACTCCGCTGGACGCCTGGGCGGGCTCCCGCATGATAGACTGCGTGATAGGGCAGCTGCATGCAAGGGCGCAACATGGATTGATTAGTTAATTGATTGACTGATTAATTGGTGATTGATTGATTGGTGAAGGGCGGGCTCCCGCATGATGGACTGCGTGATGGGGCAGCTGCACGCAAGGATGCACGGGCCGCACGCAAGAGGCGCGCCTGTCATCAAATGTATACTGGTCAATGCTCATTCCGAGTACGAGCGACTTCCATTTGGGTTCATGATAGCGCGGTAAACAAGCCGTTGCAGGCAATGGGCCCCTCCACGTACGGAACAAAAGCAACCAGGCGTACCGCACCAGTGCACAGCCAAAAGGGGTACGCTCCCTACCGGAAGGCCTCGGGGGCGTTGGGCCAGTCGTCTAGCCACTGCGGCACGTCCAGCGCCGGCGGCCAGTGCACCTCCGCCGCCGCCGCCGCCGCAGCGGCGGCCGCTGAGCCCGGCCGCCCGCCGACGCGCCCGCCGCCTCCCGAGGCCCCGCCGCGGGACCTCGCTGCAATGCCGAGTCCGTTGGGGCCACTACCGTTCGCTGTGTTGCGGCCCAGGGCGCCCGCGCGGAGGGTGCGGCCGCCGGTGGTACCGCGGCCGCCGCCCTCGAGGCCGCCGATGCCGTCGGCGCCGCCGCCCTGCACGCCGCCGTCCCAGCTGTCTGCGGTGCTGCCCACCTCCCAGGCGTAGGGCGCTGCGGCAGCCGCCACCTGCCGGGCCTGCGCCGACGACGGGGGACAGCAATCAACAAGAAGGCACAAACACTGTCAATCATGCAAGCGCACAGCAAGTCCGGGGGCACGCTAAGGATTCTGCAATCTGTCTAGTATGCAGAATGGATGACACGTGCCTCGTATGCCATATCCTGCATGGCGCCAGGCACCCACCACGAGCGGCATCCACGACACGCATGAGCTCACAGCACGTTGTGTAATACTTCGCCAAACGTTTTGCGGGAACGAGATGGGGTCACACCGGTGCTGCAAAGCCTGCTGGACGTTCAGAGATTTCAGCCCACTTTCCATTCCATAACGTTGTATCCCAACTCCCCAAGTAAACCGAGCTCACTTTCCATTCCATAACGTTGTATCCCAACTCCCCACGTCAACCGTACTACGTGTTGCATGGTTGCGGGGGCGCCGTTTACCCACCACTAGCGGCATCCACGACACGCACATGCCCGCCACCATAACGGCGGGCAGCAGCAGCAGGTGCAGCCACACCAGCGCGGCGGCTGCCCCGTGGCCCAGCAGCGGTAGCCATGTGTTCAGCAGCCCCGTCACCAGCACGGACGCGGCGGCGGAGCCCTGCGCACGGCCACGGAAGGTCCCGAAAGGGATGAGGCATCTTTCGTCTCATATCACTTTTGGTAGCCCCAGGTGCTGCTCGCAGCGTACAAAGCACTGATACCTCGAAACACTCCCGCCGAGAGCCGTACAGCGTTGCGAGACACATGGGGACAAGGCCCAACCTTGTCCCACAGAAGCGCAGCTAGGCCCCCCCCCCGCCCCACCAGGTGCGCCAGCCCCAGGCCGTACAGCCGCTGCACGACAGTCAGACGCGGCGCCGCCAGCGCCGCCAGCATCGCCCGCCACTCGGCCAGCGTACGGCAAGTGGCGATGACGCAAATGTACAGCGCCAGCCATGGGTTGTCAGGGGCGCCCTGGGGGGAATCACAAAGTACCAGTAACGTGCAAGGTCTTGCACAGTGATCAACAGGGGAGATATGAGCGCCCTACCCAAGCACTCCTGGATTCCACTACCGTTTCCTTTGCCGCTCTGCGACTATCCCTGCACCCCGCACCTGCAACGCGTCCCGAGCCACCAGCCATCCTTTTATCAGCTCTATGATACTAGCAGCCGATCGAGGAACTGAACGAAAAACAGAATACGGTAGTTGTGACGAAGTGTGTGTCACACCTGCAGTGCGTCCAGGGCCACCAGTACGGTGGGCGCCGCGCCCCACAGCGCCCAGTACATGACGCTGCCGGGCTCTGGCGGCCGCGCGGCCCCGGGCGGGGGGTAGCTGCAGAGCGGGCCGTGCTGCAGCTGACGGGGCAGCAGGGGCCCCAGAGACAGCGGCGCGCACGTGCCGCTGCCGCCCGCCGCCAGGGCCTCCGAGTAGGCGGCGGCGCGGCCCAGCAGCAGGCGCAGCTCGGCAGGCTTCCAGGGCTGGGGGGTGGGAGGGGATTGCGATGGGGAACGCATGGTTTTTGATGTGGGTCGCACGGTAGCTGGATGGTGCTTGAGCTGTGTGAAGGTTGGATGCAAGGTGACAGGCGAGGGGCGCGTGGAGGGGCCAGTTAAGGTTGGGTGCTGCGAAGCGCACGGAGCGTGCGTGGACGGTGAGAGATCGCGAGGGTGCCCAGAGGGTGGTTGGTGCCGTTACACGGCCTCTCACCTTGACTGCCCACACGTGGGCCAGCTGCGTTGCAGGGAACCCCCTGTTCCATTCATGTTATCCCAACACCTCAACACTTCACACGTGCCAGGCGGTGCCCGCGTACCCACCTCCAGCACCAGCTCCCGGTGCAGCTGCTGCACGTGCCAGTCCAGCGGCACGCCGCGCACCAGCCGCACGCCGCCCATCGCGCGCCGCTGCCCCCCGCGCCCCCGCTCCCGCTCCTGCCCGGGCCGCCACGCGTGCCCCGCGTCGTCCTCCTCCTGCAGCCGCCTGACCTGCTCCGCGTCCTGCTCCTCCCTCTCCACGTCACCCGGCAGCGGCCCCTCCTGCCCCTGCAGCCTGCCCCGCCCCGCAGCAGCGTACAGCGCAGGCCCAGCGCCGCATGCGCCTGCGGCCTCGCACAGCCGCGCTGCTGTGGCCGCAGCCCAGGCGTTGGCGCTGGTGGTGCTGCCGCTGCCACCACCGCCATGCAAGTGCGGTACCTGTTCCTGCCCCTGACCCTCCACCTCAACACCGTCAATACACCGCTGGCCCTCTTCTTCGCCCGATGGTGACCCCACGCCGCTGCTGCTGCCTTGGCAGCTGCTAGGGGTAGGGTTCGCGGAGCGGGCTGTGGTGTGTGCTGACGTGTGGGGGGTAACGGGCTCGGGCTCGGGCTCGTGCGTCCATGGCCCTGCCGACAGGTGCCTCCACAGCAGGGTGACACGTGGAAAGCACAGCAGGGAGGAGTACTCGAGGCCCAGGCGCTGGTAGATGCCGGCCAGGTAGGGGGCGATGAAGGGGTCACCAACCTGCATGGGGTGGGGGTGGGGGTGGGGTGAGGAGGGGAACGGGGAGGGGACGCGTGTGCAGGAAGGGATGTGGGTCGCTGGGGGCGTCGGAGCGCAAGCGTGCCGTAGTGTTCAAGCTGCAGAGCGTGTGGCCAGCATGAACAGTAAAGGCGTGTCAGGAATTTCAGTGTTGGGGTTGTGTGCCCCGCTGCTGGTGTGTAAATGTGCAGTCGGTGGTGTGGGGACGAGTACGGACGGCAGAGTTGCCCACCTGCCGCGTATCGCGTTCCTTGGCACGCCTTACGGCATTCAACACATGTGATAGAAGCTCCTTGTGTACCCGGTACGTGGTGTTGAAGCTGACTGAGGTGCGGCCTGCGAGCCGAACCGCGGGGTTGAAGCAGGGAGCCAGGCGGGAATACGGACGGGAGTCAGCCGCAGAAAGCCGACGGACCGTTGCGATCATGCTAGGTGCGTGGTCGAGACTCCTCTGATGTATTCCCAAGGACAAAGGCCGGAATCATTTGCTGCTTAGCGCCGGGAAAAACGACGAACCTTGAGTTGACGACTCCGCTGTGCCATGATACGTGACTTCGCAGTGGAGGGGCCCAGACTCAAACCACGTCGAGCCGTCGCTGGCAGTATCTCTTGCAAACGCACGCAGCTCCGCGCAAGACACGTCCGGCGGTATGTAGAGGGGCTGTGAGTCGTCACTTTCAGGTGCCCGAGTGTAGCCTGGCGTACCGCCCGAAGCTGTCCTGGCTTGCTGAGCAACTACGATTGCAATCAACAGCATGCATCGGACGATCGCGCCCATGTCGCCCTCTGAAACTATAGGGCCTAAACACCATGTGCAGGTGTCTAGCTGTCACAGCTGCAAGCACTGTATACGGTGCATAATGCGGTAACAATAAGTATACAATGCTATGTCTGTGTATATCGGGCAGGCGGTTATGCATGACTTGCCGGATGTGTCAGACCAACCACCCCGATCCGCCCCCTCAGCTGGCAGGACAAGGGTCCCTTGTCCTGTATCCCTTGAGGAGGTGGTCAGGGCGCTTAAGGCTTTGCCGAACGGCAAGTCTCG
>VFQN01005075.1_pt1 | contig 16578 bp, 22 predicted proteins | sample 3512371 | NCBI WGS metagenome assembly VFQN01 (sample SAMN10412370, study PRJNA504923) | tailings metagenome | isolation source: Replicate 2 from Balatoc abandoned mine | place: Philippines: Itogon, Benguet | collected 2017-08-28 | reverse complement strand
CCCCCCATGGAGAGCATGTCTGAAAGCACGGGAAATGATATTTAAAGGGATCAGCCTTGTATCAGGGATTCCGTCATTGAAGTCTATTACACCTGGCGACGTACTTTGATACTGCAACAATGGATGAGTCGAATTATCTAAATTAGGTGGTTCTAACTTTAAAATTTCCCCCGTTTTATTTTTATTATTAAACTTCGGCAAATTTGCAGAAATAAATGAACCTCGTCTTTTTTCAGTCACAAGCCAACCTTGAGCAATCAGCTCATCGTAAGCAAGAATGACCGTTTTTCTATTTACCTTTAATTCGGAGGCCAATTCTCTTGTACCTGGCATTGCCGTTGATGGTGCAAGTCGGCCCCGCTGAATTTCCTCAGTAATTTGCTGTGCAATCTGCAAATATACAGGCAAGCTCGAATTATGAGTTATCGAAAATTTCAAGCTCCAAGATCTCAACATTTGCTTCTCATCCTCTTAACCAAAACATACATCTGGATTATCAAAATTTCCGTTTTTAATAACTATAGCTGGACCAGTTAAGTTAATCAATCTGGAGGATAGACCGCCAGTTACACTCTGTTACATTTCAGAAACATATTGGTAAAGGTGCGCTTTGATTTAAAAATCTAATGTCACCTCTTTATAAATGTTTTGAAAAAGGAAGATCTATGTCCTCGAAATTAGACAACCTCTTGGCCGACTGGCGTACCCATGCTCTTGAGCTAGAAAGGCAGGTTAATCAAGTAATAGTAGGTCAGAGTAAAGCCGTTCGCCTGATGAATATTGCGATCTTTGCACGAGGCCACGTGTTACTCGATGGTGGCGTTGGCGTTGGTAAAACAACATTACTTCAGTCGATTGCACGCGGCATCGGTGGAGCCTATGAACGGATTGAAGGCACAGTAGACTTGATGCCGAATGATCTTATTTATCATACATTTCTAGGTCCCGATGGTCGCCCCCAAATTGACGAGGGCCCCTTATTACGTGCCGGCGAAGAACTGTCAGTGTTCTTTTTTAACGAAATCAACCGAGCACGCCCACAAGTTCATGCATTGATGCTAAGGGTCATGGCCGAGAGACATATCAGTGCATTCAAAAAAGAATATCGCATGCCTCACATGATTGTATTTGCCGATCGAAATCAGGTTGAGAAAAACGAAACATTCGAGATTCCCTCAGCTGCCCGTGACCGCTTTATGATGGAAATCCCAATCGATCCTCCAGCAGATCGTGAGCTGAAAAAATCTCTAGTATTCAATACTAAATTTCAACATGCTGAAAAACTGACTCAACAGGTAAATAACAACATTTTGAAATACGACCAGTTGAACGCATTCTCTGACCAATTACAAAATCATGTTCAATCAAGCGATGTGCTCGAAGAGTACACAATGGATCTTTGGGAAGCGACCCAACATCCAGAGCAATTTGGTGTCACCATGGACAGTGTAGATATTAGTCGCTTAATACAGACTGGAGCAAGCCCACGCGGTATGGGCATGCTACTCAAAGCAGCAAGAGTTAATGCATGGCTCAATGGTCGTGACAGCCTATATCCCGAAGATATTCACGCAGTATTTCATGAGGTTATTTCACATCGGCTGGTATTCAACTCGGCGTATGAAAATCGCAGAACTGCTTTGGCTAGAGAACTCACCGCCAACATCATTCGTACCGTTCCCGTGCCAAGTACGGTTTTCAGTAAAGCTGCATAAATTGCCTTGCTGAGAGGGTAAAAATGAAACGATCATCTACTAAAAAGTTACGCGAAAAGCATTTAGATGCTGAATATGCTCGCCCCTTTGAATACGTGATTGGATGGAAATCAGACAGCATTCAACTAGGTGACCATCCAGGGACGCAACGAGGAATAGGTTTCGACTATAGAGGCAATGCAAACCTAGTTGACTATCCAGATCCAAGGCGAATGGATATTCGTCAAACGATTCGCGATCCATTTGAACAAGTTCAAGTTCGCCAATTTAATCAGGACAGCACAACACCAATTTATGCTGTTTGCGATCTTTCAGGATCCATGCAGTTTAAAGGCCAAGAAAGGAAGTTGGACAAGGCTATCGAAATCGCTACCGCGATAGCCAACTCCGCGTACCGGGCGGGGGACCTCTTCAGTTTTATTGGGTATAACCAGCAAGTACTAGAGGACTTTGCATTACCTTTAACTAGAAACCTACATCAAAGTAAAGATGCGATGTCTTCATTACATGACTATCGGCTCAATCATGTGGGTGCCGATGGTATTACAGATGTTCCAAATTTTCTTGGTCAAACAAGAAGCTTGGTATTTTGGATTTCTGACTTCCATATGCCCCTCAACGTTATTGAAAAAGCATTAATGGCAATGTCATTGCACAAAGTCATACCAATAGTGTTATGGGACGACGAGGAATATAAACGACTACCTAAGTTTGGTTTTGGGACCATGATCGACCTCGAATCTGGCCGCAATAGAACCCTGTTCTTCAGAGGTGAGATTAAAGCCAAATTCATTTCAGCATTCAATGAACGAAGACATGCTCTAGAAACGTTATGTTGGAAATTTGATAGTCCTGCGCTCTTTATTCATGGCGAATATAAGCCCGAATTAGTGACGCATTACTTTGAACGAACTATGTGATAAAGAATTTAAGTCTATGATTAATAAATCTCCACGTTTTGTTGTGCCAAGGTTTGGTCTGTATTTTCTGATGGTTATCAGTCTAATTTCCTCTTCAGTTTTTGCAAATGCTGAGGCTGAGATAGAGAACATAGCTGCCAGTAACATAAAACCTAAACTGACAATAATCAATCCTCCATCCATGGCTGGCATTCATATTGGTGACGTCCTGACTAGGACATTGGAAATCGAAGTATCCAATCCTTACAGTCTCACTGAAGGCTCATTACCGAAGAAAAACAGTAAACACGACGGGATGGAGCTGGTAAACATAGTTGTTCAGACCGTTTCGAAGTCTGATCTCAAAAAATACGTAATCCGAATGGACTACCAAGTATTTGGTGCAAACCAAAGTCCGAGCGTCATGAAATTACCAAATGTAAACCTGAAATTTGGGAGCGCTCTAGAAAGTAGTTCGGCCACTACGTTAGTAGTACCCTCTTGGTCATTCTGGTTCTCTCCATTGGTATCGGGTCAATCAGAAACTGCCAAGAAAAATATGCTGCCGGACTTCTCGACTCCTCTTATTAGTGCTAATGAACATCAGCTGTTATTAGGCGGATTTTTAGTTATAGCCGTCGCTAGTTTATTAAGCTTGATATACATGAACGCAGACGGTCAGTGGCTGCCATTCATGGGAGGAGCCTTTGCACGAGCGCATAGACAAATTAAACGACTGGCGAAATCCTCTAGCTCACAGTCCAAAGCTGAAGAGAAAAAAGCCTTAGTCTATCTGCATCAAGCATTCAATCATCACTTTGGTGCAAATATCTTTTCTCGTGACGTAGAAGAATTTTTGACCCTGCGCCCCAGTTTTAGGAGTGCTCAAAATGAAATTCAGCAATTCTTCGAATCTTCAAGCAAAGCTTTGTTTTGTGCTGATACGGGAAACAGTCACGAAGCCATTTTGAAACTGGTCCACCTCAGCAAGCAGTTGCGGGACTGTGAACGAGGTGTCGCATGACTATATTGCACCCTTGGGCATTTGCTCTATTGCCGATAGTTTTATTACCTTTCTGGTTAAAAGGTCATCAAGGCATGTATTACAGCTGGATAGATATGATGCCAGAGGATAGGTTATCTGAGCGTTTGAATCTATTTGTGAAAGTTGTCACGGCATTGCTCTTACTAAGTATCGTTTTTGCCTTAGCCGGCCCTAAAGGTCCGGATGAGCAAATCAAACGAACAGGAAAAGGCGCGCAGACGGTGATGGTAATTGATAGAAGCGTCAGCATGGATCACCCTTTTGCAGGGGACTCCTCCGGCAATGTTGCTGAAATCAAATCAGCTGCCGCAAGACGGATTATTACCAAATTTATTGACTCACGTCCAAATGACATGATGGGCGTGGTTGGATTTACCAACTCAGCTTTATATGGAATCAAAGTAACTACAAACCGTGATGCAATTCATGCGGCAATTGTTGCTGCGACCAGCCCTTCATTAAACCAAACCAACATTGGTGCAGGCCTAACAGAAGCTGTCGGACTATTCGACAACATTCAGAACTCGGGTTCACGTGCTGTAATTCTGTTATCCGATGGTGCCGGGAAGCTCAGCCCCAGAGTTAAGTACTTATTGAGTGAAAGACTTAAGAGTCGAAAATTAAGTATTTATTGGATCATGTTACGTGAGCCAGGCGAGCCAAGCATCTTCTCGAAGGATGAATATGAAGAAGAAAGAACGCCAAGCTCAATCATGCTGCACAAATACTTCCAATCATTGGGGCTGAAATATAAAGCTTATGAGGCTGACAACCCTGAAACATTGCAATCAGCGATTAATGACATCGACTCCCGTGAGAAGAAAGTTATCAAATATAACGAGACAATAGCAGGGTACGACTATTCAAAAGTTTTTGAGATATCTGCTTTAGTTTTAGTGCTGTTTTTGGTCGGAATTAAAAATTTAAGGGTATATGAATGAAGAACCAATTATTACTTAAGAACCAGATACTAGGAGTTTTGCTAGTACTGAGTGTGATTGGTAGTGCCTATGAGAGCTACCAAACTAATAAGATATTTAAGGTCAATAAAGCATTACAGAATGGTGAAGTATTGAATACAGATGCATTTCAATTTCATCAAAAATTTGCTGATGCATACCACCAAGGTAGAAGTGGCAACTTTAAACACTCCGTTCAGAATTACGGTCAGCTGTTACAGGCACCCAAAAAGCATGAGGACAATATTTATGTACCTGATGATCATTTGAAATCGCAAATTCATTTCAATATTGGTAACCAGCTATTCAAGTCGGGACTTCAGAGATTAGTAGAGTCTGATGGGGCGATTCAAGAGCAGGCTAAGTTTGATTATCTACAAGCAAGGGCATCTTACGAACAAGCTCTCAAGCTTGACCCATCTAACCAAGCAGCCAAGTTTAATTTGAGTTTGCTGCATGGTGTCATTCCGAAAAACATTAAAACCGTAGCACAAGATCCATCGGGTATGGAAATTAGTAATCTGCCACAGGGTTTGCCATGAAATCTATTTTTACTTTATTGAAAGAAAATTACGAAACGGCTTTACTAGTATCAGCAGCGATTTTTCTGATATCTGCTTTGGTGAAACCCGAAATCCAGTTAAAACAGGAGGTCCACAATTACTTATTACTAGCAGATGTATCCCAAAGCATGAATGCCGAAGATACTAAAGTGAATGGTAAGAGTGCAACTAGACTGCAATACACTCAGCATTTGATGAGGCAGATAGTGAAGACTTCTCCTTGTGGAACATATGTCAGTGTTGGAGTGTTTGCTGCAGAAAACGTCGCTTTGCTTTTCATGCCATTAGAGGTATGTGCAAACTTTGACATCATTACAGATAGCATTAACCATTTGGAATGGAGAATGGCATGGAGCGGCAATAGTCGTATGACATTCGGTGTTAAAGCAGCTGAAGCTACATTTGATTATCTGAATATACCAGCACAAATGCTATTTTTTACTGATGGTGACGAAGCTCCTAAGGCCAACGGCATTAACAAGCTGGATATTAGTGATGTCCGTATCGGTAAAAATGTAATTTTTGTTGGTGTGGGCGGTAAAGATCCTACTCCTATTAAGCGGTTTAATGCTAATAACAAGTTCGTGGGCTACTGGGGAACAGATGCGGCTGCTGAAAGCGCCGGAGGTGGTATTAGTTACAATGATGCCAGCAAAGATGACCCGGATCCTCCTGTTGCCTATGCGGAATTTGATCGTTATCTATCCAGCCAAGACGAGGAGCATCTTAAAGAGCTTGCCACAGAAATTAAAGGCCAGTATGTCGCAGGAGTTGATAAAGAAGATTTTTATGAGTTCGTGCAATCTCAAACACCTGCGGCTAAGTTTGTAACAAGCTATTCCATAAAATGGTTATATCTAACCTTAGCTGCTTTAATGGCTTTAGCAACATTTCTGCCTGACTTCGTGTCAATGTCTCGGTCGTGGATTCGACGGAAACAATTCAAATCTAACTAACAATCAAAAAAGGGGAGCCGTTCAAACAGCTCCCCTTAACCACTCCCAAGATCACTCAATTAGGCCGTTAACGCTTGCCTTTCTTTTAATTCAGCATTATTAATACCCTCAACAAGTCTACCTAATTTCTCAACTATCAAATCAAGCGTTTGTACTGAAGATATAAAGCAAGGCAATAGTCTTATTACTTTTTCCCTTGTTACGTTGATATATAACTGTTCATGCTTGAGTGCTCGCAACATCATATCACCTGCGGGCCGGGATAGTTCTATGCCTATCATCAGGCCTAATCCACGAATACCAACTACCTTTTGGTTATCATTTAACGTAGATCGTAGACCATTCATCATCGCCTGCCCCAATACATCAGCTTTTGGTACCAAATCACCAAACTTCATAATATCAAGCACTGCACAGGCAACTCTACATGCTAAAGGATTACCTCCAAACGTGGAGCCATAATTACCCGGGGTAAATATTTTTGCAGCATTTCCTTTTGCAAGGCAGGCGCCAATCGGCATACCATTACCTAATGCTTTAGCTACAGTAAGTACGTCAGGGACTATATCTTCATGCTGATAAGCGAACCATTTACCTGTCCTGCCAATACCGGTCTGAATCTCATCCAGCATTAGCAGCCAATCATTTTGGTCACATACTTTTCTCAACCCGTTTAAGTACCCATGGTCAGGCACCCGAACCCCACCCTCCCCTTGTATTGGCTCCACTAAAAGTGCAACAATATTTTCATTTTCTGCTGCGACCTGCTTGACAGCCTCTAGATTGTTGAATGGGACCCTAACAAATCCAGTAATTTGAGGCTCAAACTCAAAGCCAGTCCTGATAGATGCATTAAAGCTTGCCGCATTAGCGGCATAAGTTCTTCCATGAAATGCATTATCCATCACGATAACAGTGGGTTTTGAAATACCTTTCCTGAGGCCATATATGCGAGCTATCTTTAATGCAACCTCATTGGCTTCGCAACCTGAATTACAGATGAATGCGTTATCCATTCCACTTAGGTCGCAAAGTTTTTCCCCAAGTAAAGATTGCCAATAGATTTCAGCCATGTTTGAGGTGTGCAGTAGCATGGACGCTTGCTCAGCAATTTGTTCAGCAATTACGGGATGGGCATGCCCTATGCTTGTGACCCCTATGCCGGATATGGCATCAATGTACTCCACATTGTTCACGTCCCATAACCTATCTCCTTTACCTCTCTGAAAAGTCACGGGCAGGCGATTATAAGTATGCATCAGATGCATTTATCTTCTTTCTATTTCTGATCTACAGAATTAATTTCTACCGAGTTATAAATAGGCTCTACCGCTAATAAGCGCGTACCATTTGGTCCAGTTTCCAAAATTCGTTTGTCATCGTGCGAAACCTGCAATTCAACCGAGTAACCGTCTTGCGCATTCAAAAGCGTCACCATTTCATCAATGGCCTCTTTTGCAATGGGGCCATGGCTATCGACTCGGCACCAAAATCTAAAATCTTTCCATACAACAATCCTATAACGTGCGCTCATAATTTACCGATCCTGTTAGTCTTGGAGTCCAATCCTCAATAGTCTTGGTCAAAAGCCGCCGTTCAAACATGACCCGCCACTTCGGAACAAGTGGTAGTTCGAGGGCTTGTTCTAATTCGTTGACATCCAACGGGGTTAAGTACAGAAGCTTCAATATGCGTTGTAGTGGCCAATCTGGGTGCAGCCGCTTACTCAACTCTACGCAGTGTCCAGATGCCATTTTTCCGGGTTGAAGTACTCGACAATAGAAACCCGTTCTCATGAAACTTTGCATTTGATTAGCGAAGTCTGGAATGCCAAATTTTTCATTCACTTTCCAGCAAGGCTGCCGTGTTTGGGTCACTTCTAAAGTAACTGTACCAATAGACAAAATATTGGACTTCACCCGCTCTGCTAGACAAATCATAATGTCTAAAACTGAATGGAGTAAGTTGCATGAAGGGTATCAGATACACGGATGAATTTAAGTCCGAAGCAGTAAAGCAAATCACTGAGCGCGGCCACGATGTCGCGGATGTCGCTCAACGCCTTGGCGTATCCACGAAGAGCCTTTATAAGTGGCGCCATGAAATTGAGCTTCAAAAGCGCCCTGGAATGAGTGCTGATGTTGTCGCACTTAAACAAGAGGTTGCCAGATTAAATGCTGCACTCAAAAGAGCCACTGAAGAACGGGATATCCTAAAAAAGGCCGCCGTGTACTTTGCCAGCCAGCCCGAGTGAAGTACACATTTATTGACCAGCACAAATCCCAATTTAAGGTCAGCAGCATGTGTCGTGTGCTCAAAGTACACCGCAGTGGTTATTACGCATGGAAAGCCTCACCTTTATCTCAGCGGGCCATTGACGACCAAAAGCTATTGCTTGAGATAAAGCAGTCCTATGAGGAAAGCTATGGTATCTATGGTAGCCCGCGCATTCATCGTGACTTACGTGAGGCTGGCATTCGTTGTGGAGTGAAGCGAGTAGCGCGTCTGATGAATCAAGCCAATATTAAATCCATACGTGGCTACCGTCGCCCACGGCATACTTCTGGCAAACCCTCGACTGCGTCGCCTAATAGGCTGCAACAGCAGTTTAGATTCAATCAGCCAGATGCTGCTTGGGTCACGGATATTACCTACATTCGCACCTATGAGGGCTGGCTGTATCTTGCTGTGGTGATAGATCTCTACTCACGTACGGTCGTGGGATGGTCGATGAAGCCAACCATGGCGACTGAAATCGTCTTGGATGCTTTATTGATGGCGGTATGGAGACGTAAACCAAAACAACCGGTCATCATTCATTCAGATCAAGGTAGCCAGTTTGGCAGTGATGACTTTGCGCGCTGGTGTAAAGACAACCGGCTAATCCCCAGCATGAGCCGTCGTGGTAATTGTTATGACAACGCCGTAGCAGAGTCCTTTTTTAGTAGCTTAAAGAAGGAACGAGTTAAGCGAAAAATCTATGCATCAAGAGAGGAAGCTAAATCAGAGATATTTGAATATATCGAAGTGTTTTACAATCGAAAGCGGCGTCACAGCCATCTCAATCAGCTGAGTCCAATGGAGTTTGAAAAGCTACAAATTGGAACCTGAAAATCGTCTAGTGAAGCGGGCGAAGTCCAAACAGGCTGATAACAGGTCTTTCTGATACCGCTGTGACACAGAGCCCCAGCTTGGACTGTGATGCGTTACGACCACTGTATGGCCATCGAAAGGTTCATCGATTAACTTTTGGGTAAGCCACTTCCGCGATTCTTGGTGAATGATCGCAGATTCTTCCGCCGTGAATTTGACGCCCAAACAGTGAATAAGTCTGAAATCATTTAGCCTGGCATTTGCTAATGCCAGGCATTCTTCACGTTTTTCTTCACCAAATAAATTGAAATCCGTCCAAAGTGTGCATCCTAGAAACCGTACGCCATCGATGATCACTTCACCACGCTCTAGGAAATTGACACCAAATTCGTAGGCCTCATTTTGCAAGTAATCTAGCGTACTGATTATTTCCCGTTTGTAGAACTCATGGTTACCGGCGACATATACGATTGGTTTATCAGGCCATGACTCTCTAGCCCATTGAATCGCTTGCGCTCCAGTCCATATATCTCCAGCTAGAACAACCACATCGGTATCAACCGAAGCAGGTTCAAAGCTCTTGAACTCAAGATGTAAGTCACTAAGAATGAGAATCTTCATTTACCACACCCTTTAAAAATGCCACTCCGGCACACCGAAATGTTCCCCCGCTTGAGTGGTATGCATCCAGCAACAAATAAAGATGAGCAATTCAGGATCAGTTTCAGGATCAGAAAACTCATTGATGACGTAGTTCGAACCGGAAGCAGTCAATGCGGTATTGGTAGATGGGTCATATCCAACGATCTTTGAGGTATGCCAACCTGATGATCCATCTGAATCTACCAACCTTCCAACAATGAATAGATGCGGCTCTGGCAAACCTGTAACGACCCATTTGTATATAAATGCAGCTTCAAATACACCCTTTAGATTAGTTATGGATATTGACCGTTCCAGGCTGTCCAAGTCTGCTTTGGTCGCCGGTTCCAATCTAAGATTGTCACGATGTTTTCTAATAATGTTATCTAGACTCTTTGGAATATTGTTTGCGATTTGCTCTTCAATTGTATTTTTTGACATCAACAGTCCCCCTAATATCTATCAAGCCAAGTGCCAGTGATCTTCAATTGCGCGGCATCTTCATTGCAACTTTTACACAAGAGATTGTTGAGATCTGACTTACCTCTCCCGCAATGATTACAAGTTCGTAGCGACAGATATTTGGCCTTTTGGATTTCACTATAAATTTGCTTGGCCCGCCTGGTTTTGCCTAGTTCGACGTCAATTTCAAGGAAATTACGCTCATCGGAAAGAGTCACAATCGTAATTTCGCAATTACCAACTTTTTGGATGAAATCTCTAAAAATATTTGCCCATCCGGCTTTAAATTTAGGTTTTGCATCTACCTCAACTTTCTTACCATCGCACAGCTCAGCAACAAAATGCAAAGCATTAAATTCCCTTTCTCCATCAATTGAAGCCAAAACGACGCTCCTCTTTGTGAATAATAGGGAGATCAGTTTTATCAAGCTCACTACGTTCGTGAAAAATTGCATTCATGATGGCCTCATCAAGACTCAGACGTACATCCCTTGGGGAAGCAATGGCAAGCTGATTTTTGACTTCCAGGCTCAGTTCGGGAGCGATAAGCTCTTCCACTCCATTTCGATTTCTAAGCATGGAATAGATGCTATCAATGACCCCCAACATTTCTGATGGCGATGGTTGTTTAATGTAGAACGTCTTGAATCTTGAAAGAATGGGCGCAGGAATCTTGGACTCTTCATTAGCAGTAGCTATCCAAATCACATGACTTGCATCTACATCAAGGTTTAGTGCCTCGTCTCTAAACCTGCTTGCAGAGTGTGGTTCGAGCAATAAGTAGAATGGTCCAATAGGATCGTATTTATTGTTATTAGCAGTCTTATCTAACTCATCAATCAGAATGACAGGATTTGCCACTCCAGACTTTGCAAGTGACTGCAGTACAAATCCAGGTTGCCCCTCTGCCCACTGCATACTTGCACCAGAGATCGTAAAACTCGCTGTAGCAGTTGCTAATGAAATTTCAAAATACGGTAACGCGATTAGTCGCGCCAGCTCACTAGCAAAGAATGTTTTACCAAGGCCAGGACCACCCAGTAATAGCACTGGGCTGGCAGTAAATGGTCTATTTAACTTACGAGAAATAGTAGCCTGCAACTGGTAATACTTAATTACCTCTTTGAAATGTGGGAATGCCACTTTTAGCAGCTCAAAATCAATATTGGTGGCGATGCCTTTATGTGGCCGCATTGATCTCCAAAGATCCTTAAGCAAGCCAGCTACTCTAGATTGAAAATCACTATTTTTATGTTTCAGGGAGTGGATAACTCCTAACAATTGCACGTGATCGACAATACTTACTAATCTTTCTGTCATGGATAATCTAAGGCTTTCTGAACTATGGTTAGATCAGTTTGGAGTGATTTGATTGTTGCGTTTTCGCACGCGAAATGGAAAACTTGGAATGCCAAAATGGTCACCGACAAAGCCGTAGCTAAACGTGTTGCAGATGTGGATCAAGATCAACTCATCAGGCTCATCAGTGATGAACTCATTCACGACATACTGAGAGCCGGCCCGAGTAAGGATGGCATTTGATTCAGGGTTGAATCCAACCACTTTTGACGTGCTTAATGTTCTGCAATGATCAGCTTCGTTGACGTAAGCCACCAAAAATATCGCGTCTGACCGTGAGGGCTCAAATGAAATCAACCGATACAAAAATGCTTTCTCCAAAATCCCTTTCAAATTCGTGATTTGAAACGAAGAGTGGAGCGGAGTTAAATCCTCCTTAGTCACATGCTCAATCTTTAGCTCATGTCGATTTTTCCTAACGATGTCATCTAAACATTTAGGAATATCTTTTGAATCAATCTTTTTTTGTGGTCCAGTACTCAATTCCAGTCTCCTAATAGGTCGTTAATTCAAGTTTGGCGCTAATAAAATCCAGGTACACCGTAATACTCGCCCAACCCCTCTTCATTCAACTGTTGGCAAATAGTTACAAGCAGTAGGCTTTCAACATGTTCGTATTGAAACTCTTTGACGATGTAGCTTTCTCCATACTCTGTTGTTACTGTGTTTTCCCAAATGTTCACTGAAATTACTGATGCAGAATGAACGGTTCTAATTCGATTTCCATCCTGTATTAACCCCGCCAAATAGTAGGCCTCCTCTAAAATCCCAGGCATTATTCGTTTGTATAAAATTGCTTTATCCAACTCTGCTTTTATACTGTGTACATGGTAGGGAATCCAAAAAACTAAAGAGGTATGGTCTTTCACGATCTCAAGTACCAACTCCTCCCGATGATCACGAATGATGTCATCTATGCATTGAGGGATGAGCTCTTGTTTTTTATCCTTTTGTGCTCTGAAGGTCATATGTAGCTTTCAACATTCGATGTACGGCACGTCAAAGTACTTTCCCCAACCCCAAAGGTGCGCCACATAACAGATGTGCAGTAGTAGGCTCAAGTGAGGCTCACCCTCAACAAAGTTTTTTATGATGTAGTTTGAACCCGAGTTGGTTAATACGACATTGCTTTCAAAGTCGATCCCGATCAAATGTGTTGTGTGATAGGGGGACTCACCCGTGTGGTTACGTCTAAAGCCAACAAGAAAGACCTCATCTTTTTCTACAATTTCGCCTACGAATTTATAGAGAAATGCATCAGTAATAACGCCCTTGTTGTTGGTTATAGGGAACGTCACTTTTAATTTGGATAGGTCCTCAAAACGCACATACTCAAGGCACACTTTATCCCGGTTCTTTCTGATGATTTCATCAAGCCTCTTTGGCAGCAACGCATTGATTTGATCTTCAAGACTTTCGTCACTCATGATTAGCCTCAATCCATAGCTCAAGCATGGATATAAATATTTCCCTAAAAAACACTATATACAGTGTAATACTATTTTTCCGAGAAGTGCAATACCCTATACTCCATGTAATTATTGGAGTGCACATGGATACTAAAATCGCGTTCGGCAAAGCTTTGAGGCGAGTAAGGAAAACTAAGGGTTTAAAACTAGAAGACTTTGGAACTAGTAGAAGTTATGTCGGATCGGTCGAGCGCGGACAATATTCACCAACTTTAGACAAAATTGACGACATCGCCCAATCTCTTGGGGTTCATCCCGCCAGCCTGGTTATTCAAACTTACTTGAGCTTGAATAAGGATATTTCAATAGAAAATTTAGTATCACTTATTAAAGACGAGATAAGTGGGATAGATTGTATTTCTGATATAACAAATTAGATAGAAATTAGTAGATTAATTGTTATAGGGATTTTAACTCCTGCTGAAACATCAGAAACCGGAATTTTATTAGGTATTAGTAAACGTATGAGCTTTGAGAAACTCGCAGAACTCAAGCAACAGTTGGCTGCAGAAGCAAAGGCTAACAAGGTGCAAGTGAGTAAACAAACTAATCAAGTGGATCCAATTGTCCACGTGATTGCTAGACTACAGAAGCACTTCCCGAAAGCGTTTCCCAAAAACCCTGCCCCTAAAGTCCCACTAAAAATAGGCATTCTTGATGATTTGCTAGCCAGGTCAAAAGACATTGGTGCTTCAGAAAGTGATTTGAAAGTTGCTTTGCAAACATGGTGTAAAACCAAGCGTTACTGGGCATCTACTAAAGTGGGAGTTCAAAGAGTTGATTTGGAAGGGAATGCGTGTGGTGAAGTGCAGGCGCATGAGGCTGCGCATGCCAGAATGCTTGAAAAAAACATAATCAATAATCAATCCAAATCTGAGACAACAAATTTATAAGGTTAAACACAGAAATCGAGCCGGAAAATTACTTCTGCAGTCTCAGCTTTTCAGTATCACGGTCCAGATAAGCTAGATTTAATGAAAACAGAGATGAATGCGTGGGACAAACTTTCACGTTCAACTGATTTCATCGCCTAATTTTGGTTTGATACACCGATGACTGAATTATGAATAGGTATCAGCAATGCTGATGAAACTAGAGCCTAAGGGGAGAGTGGCTGCGAAGTGAACTACTCCGCAGCATTGAATAATGATGCTAAAACTACTATTGTTTAGGTGGTTTCAAAACAGGACATAGCATGAGCATTAATACAGATACGACTACCAGTAATTGATAGGCGCTCGTAAATTGGCCACTAATGTCTCGCATCAATCCCATGATAAAAGGACCAGTAGCGGCGATCAGATATCCGATCGTTAACACGAATGCATTCCAGCGATTCGCTGCATCTGGAGTATGCGTGTGGTCAAGCGGTAGTGTCATTGCCAGTGAAAATGCACCACCCAATCCAAATGCAGTGATTGGCACCCAAATCCATGGCCATGCGCCTGGCGTTGCAACGCCGATTAACCCAACTGTCGAAAGCACAGCACAGATGGCAAGCCAGCCTCGGCGATCAATACTTCGGCTATATACACCGACCACCATGCTAGAAACCATAAAACAAAATGTGAAACTAGCGAGTACCCCACCAGCTTCTCCCGCTGGCATTCCCTGCTCTTGATACATGGCTGCGGTCCAAGTGAGTATGGAGTAAAACAAGAAGTTAACGCAGGCAAAAAACAATGCGATCACCCATGCCACAGGCGTACGCAAAGGTAAACGCGTATCAATTGTGGCTCGTACAGATTTTATGGCTGTAGGTTGATCTGCTACTGACCGCCTAATCACACTCCACCAGGCCACCATCGCGATTAAACCAAAAACAGCCCAAATACCAGTAGCTAATCTCCAGCTAGTGGATTGTAATATCCAACCCGTCAAACCTGCAGATAGCGTACTACCCAACGATAGCGCCGTGGCATAAATGCCCATAATCAATGCAGCTCGATTAGCAAAGCTTGCTTTTACAATGCCAGCGAACATTGCTCCGGCTACGGCAATACCTGCCCCGACTCCTACCGTTGCGGTAATTAGCAAATCACTAGTGCCTGCATAGGCACGCATTAACATTGAGACGCTCAAAACTCCCAAAGCAAGCATCAATACTTTATTAACACCTAATTTCCTAACCAACCATGGCGTGGGTAATGCTAATGCTCCCATTAATACATCTGGAATTGCCGTCATCATTGAAGCCACAGCATGACTCAACTGAAATGCATCAATGATTGCTGGCAATGCCGGTCCCATGGAAACAATTCCCGGCCTTAAAGCTACCGCGACTAATACAATCGCGACCACCAATAGCCATTCGCTACGGGAAAACCCCGCGCTCTTTTCCACCTTATTTTTCATACATTCGCTCCTGACGTTCTAATTATTCAGGCGGCACTATAGCGATGATTGCTTAATTGAAAAATACGCCATTTGCCTAACATTGTGACCAATTCCCTCAATGCACTCTAAACTCGGGTTACCTAAATCTCGCTCGGAAATCACTTTGAAAGTTCAAATAAGCTTAACTCTTTAAGAGTAATACATTTCTCAGTAGGGGAATAAAGTGCTTGAATAACTTCTAAATAAATAGAGATCTAATACTAATTAAGTTATGTATCTTGAAAAAAATTTAACCCTGATGCACATTAACACCTGGCAATATAAATTAATAATTCGTGTCAATTCAGGAATGGAATATGCTCAGCGAAATTACTAAAAGAATAAAAAATAAACTCAGGAAAACCTTTTGTAAAAAGGTTGAAACAAACGCTAGTGGTCTTACAAGTAACTACGATCCGCAACCTAAAATACCTGAAGAAAAACTACCGCCTGAAGTGTCACTTGATTTCAAAAAAGAAATCTATATCCAAACGCAAAGCTGGGCTCGTCATAATGAAACCTTGATCGTCGCAACCAATACAGTTTTGCTTGGTGCGTTGGCAGCAATCTGGCCTAATATGTATGGGGAATCGTGTCAGCTGCTTAGTAGGAACGCATATTTTTTACCGCCTCTGATTAGTTTGGCGGGAATTATTATCACTGTCATACTATCTTTGCAATATAAGGCTGCTATCACTCGGGTAGTTGTCTATGAACGATATTTCGGATTGCATGCAGACGGTGAGTTAGGTTCATTAACTGATACTATTTTTGGAAATTGCAGTAAAAATACTTCAAAGCATTGGGGAAGTTCATTTGTACCGGATTATCTAAATAAGCCACCTCGATTTGGCTCAAAAACTTGCATATGTTTCTTCTTAATTCATAGTTTAATATTTATTGTTTTTGTGAATTTAATTACTCATGATCCATTGCGTCTTGTGCAATTTTCAGAGTCAATAATGAACTGGATAGATCAGTTATAACACAAGCTCAATCCCTAATTGTCATTTACTGGGAGTTTGAAAATATACTTGTAA
>VFQN01005074.1_pt1 | contig 16583 bp, 20 predicted proteins | sample 3512371 | NCBI WGS metagenome assembly VFQN01 (sample SAMN10412370, study PRJNA504923) | tailings metagenome | isolation source: Replicate 2 from Balatoc abandoned mine | place: Philippines: Itogon, Benguet | collected 2017-08-28 | reverse complement strand
CTCCATGCCCTTCCAGCCCTTTTCCTCGCCCGCCGGCGCGCCAGCCAGGTAGGACATCAGGACCCGCGTGGAATCCGGGATCAGCACCGATTTGTAGCCGGACTGCCGGATGAACCCGCGCACCGTATCGGCCCGCACCGCCTTCATGGCGATGTCGGTAGCGGTGTTGTCGCTGTGCGCGATCATCGCCTCCAGGACGGAGCGGGCGGGCAGCTTGCCGTGCATGAGTTCGAGCACCGGGCTGTCCAGGGAGCGCACGTCGTCGTCCACGTTGAAGAGTTCCGCCAGGGTGCGGACGCCCTTCTCCACGTCCTGCAGGTAGCGGACCAGGATGAAGGTCTTGATCGCGCTGCCGATGAACATCGGCCGCACCGCCTTGTAGGACTGCCGGAAGATCCGGCCGTTCTCGCCGACGTCGATCCGGAAGCTCTTGCTGCCCTCGAAGCTGACGAAGCGGTGGATCGCCGCGCGCAGCGCCGGATGGTCGCCCGCGGCCGATGCCGGGGACGCGCCTCCCGCGAGGGCGAGCGCCGGCAGGGCGCCCAGAAGAGAGCGGCGTTCAAGAGCGGGCATGGGACGAACTCCGGATCGTGCGGGCGTCGCAGGCACGCGCCGCCTTTGCGGAGCTATTGACGACCTTCCATCGGTGCAGGAACGACCGGCGGCTGGATGATCGTGGAATTCTGTGGAAATTCCGGAGATTCACCCAGCCGCGGCCCGAATGGCCTAAGCAAGTTCAGCCGAACGACCGCTCCACCTCGGCCAGCACCTTGGAGATCGAGGCGCCGAATTTGGCGGTCACGTCCGGGATCGTCGAGTCGGGCCCTTCCCAGTTCACCACGAAGCAGAAGGTGACCGGCGTCTTCGGCTGGCCGCGTCGCTGCGGCGGGAGGATCATCTGGCCCGGGATGCAGAGGGCGTGGAATGTGCCCCAGTCGATGCTCCCGCCCTTGGCATAGGCGGCGAGGTCGGGGGGCACGACGAGGGGGATCGCGTTCGCCATCGCCTGGATGCGCTTGAACTCGGTAAGCGTCGCCGCCTTCCTGAAGAACCGGCCCTTGAGCGCGCGGGTGTAGTAGGAAACGAAGTCGTTGGGCGTGCCCAGCATCGATTCGACCGGGTTGATCGGGTGGCGCGGCTCGCCGAACAACTGGCCGGCCATGATCTGCTCCATGCCCTTCCAGCCCTTGTCGACGCCCCTGGGCGCGCCGGCCAGGTAGGAGAACAGCCGGCGGGTCGAATCCGGGATCACGGTGTTCTTCAGGCCGGCCGAGCGGATCAGCGCGCGCACGCGCTCCGGGCCCACCTGCGCCAGCGCCGCGTCGGTCGCGCTATTGTCGCTGTGGGCGATCATCGCCTCCAGCACCATCCTGCCCGGCATCCTGCCGGTCATCTCCAGGAGGACCGGGCTGCTCAGGGAGCGCACGCTGTCGTCGATCGCGAGCAGGGCGTCCTCGTCGAGCTTCCCGTCCTCGACGTCCTGCAGGAACCTTGTGAGGATGAAGGTCTTCACCGCGCTGCCGACGAAGCGGACGGTGCTGCCCTTGTAGGAGGTCCGGAAGACCTTGCCGTAGTCGCCGACGTCGATCTGGTAGCCCTTGCCGCCGGGCAGGGCCAGGAACTGCTGCAGCGCGGCCAGCAGGGCCGGGTGGTCGGCCAGGCCCGCCGCCGAGGCGCTGCCGGGTGCCAGGCCACCGGTCGCCAGGGCGAATGCGGGCGCAGCAGAGATCAAAGTCCTCCGCTTGAACATCAAGACCTCCCAAATCCTATTATTTTGCCAGAACTGGCTTTCCGGAGCGCTGTCTGCTCATCGACCAGGACTGCCGGCGAACTTATCGCTCGTCGTACAATATTGCTGACGGCAAGGGGAAATGTAAACGTCATGCCGGCTTCAGGCTCGACTGCCCGATGACCAGGAGGATGAAGATGCTCATGAATTGCAGATGGGCGGCGCTGGTCACGGCCGGTCTGGTCTGGTGCTGGGGCGGCCCGGCCCATGCGGCGGACCGGTTCTCGCCCGCCAACATCCAGAAGCTGGACCGGATCCTCGCCGAGGAGATGAAGGCGGAGAACCTGCCGAGCGTGGTGGTGGGGGTCTGGGTGCCGGGCGAGGGGCGCTATGTCGCCAGCATGGGCAAGGCGGACCTGCGCACCGGGCGGCGGCGCGAGCCGACCGAGCTGTTCCGGATCGCCAGCATCTCCAAGACCATCATCGCCACCGCGATCCTGCAGCTCGCCGACGAGAACAGGCTCAGCAAGTGGGACAAGATCTCGAAGTGGTTCCCGGACTTCCCCGATGCCGACAAGATCCGCGTCGTCGACCTCCTGCGCATGCGCAGCGGGCTCGCCGATTCGGCGGACCACGCGTTCCTGGAGGAATATTACGCGAACCGCCTGACCGCGCTCACGCCCGCCGACATGATCGAGCGGGGGGCCAGGCGCGCGGGCGAGTTCACGCCACCGGACGAGAAGACCGTCTACAACAACCTGAACTACATCATGCTGGGCGTGATCCTGGAGAAGGTCACCGGCCAGCGGATCGACCGCCTGCTCGCCAACAAGATCTTCCGGCCGCTCGGCATGAAGAACTCGTCCTATCCGCAGGTGCCCTATCTCTACGGCCGGCTGCACGGCTACAGCCTGGACCCGGCGAGCCACCGCCTGATCGACACGACCCTGCTCAACCCGGCACCCTCGGGCGGGGCCGGCGCCATCGTCTCGAACCTGACCGACCTGCACATCTGGGCCGAGGAACTCTGCGCCGGCCGCCTGCTGAAGCCCTCGACCCAGGAGGACCGCCTGCGGACCCGCACGCTCGGCGAACCACCCAGCATCGCCCGCTATGGCGAGGGCGTCATCAAGCTCGGCCCGTTCTGCGGCCATAACGGGACAATCTTCGGCTTCAGCTCCGAGATGTGGTACCTGCCGGCCCTCAAGGCGGTCGTGGTCGTGAACGTCAACCGGCTGGACGAGGACGATGCGAGCAAGTCCACCCTTCTTTTTCTGAAGCTGAGCAAGGCCCTGTTCCCCGAATACGTCCCCTGGTGACCGGACGGCGCGCCTGGACGGCCGGCGCGCCGGGCCGCTATAGGCTAGCCGCGCTGCACCAGGGAGGAGCGGATGGCCATGCGGATCGCGGTGATCGCCGGCGACGGGATCGGGTTGGAGGTTGTGCCGGAAGGGATCCGCGCCCTGGAGAAGGTGGGCAGCCGGTTCGGCCTCGAGTTCACCTTCGACGAGCAGGACTGGTCCTGCCGCCGCTACGAGCAGACCGGCCGGTTCATGCCCGAGGACGGGCTGGAAAGCATCGCCCGGCACGACGCGATCTTCCTGGGTGCGGTCGGCTGGCCGTCGGTGCCGGACCACCAGTCGCTCTGGGGCCTGCTCATCCCGATCCGCCGTCGCTTCGACCAGTATGTCAACCTGCGCCCGGTCCGCCTGCTGGATGGCGTGCCGTGTCCGCTCGCGAACAAGAAGCCCGGCGACATCGACTTCATGATCGTGCGCGAGAACTGCGAGGGCGAGTATTCGGAGATCGGCGGCCGGCTCTATGCCGGCACCGAGCAGGAGATGGCGGTCCAGGAGAACATCTTCACCCGCCGGGGCGTCGACCGGATCCTGCGCTATGCCTTCGAGCTGGCGCAGTCGCGCAAGAAGGAGCTGACCTCGGCCACCAAGTCGAACGGCATCATCCACACCATGCCGTTCTGGGACGAGCGGGTGAAGGCGGTGGCGGCAGGCTATCCGGAGGTGCAGGTCCAGGCCTTCCACATCGACATATTGTGCGCCCATTTCGTGCGCCGGCCCGAACGGTTCGACGTGGTGGTGGGCTCCAACCTGTTCGGCGACATCCTTTCCGACCTCGGGCCCGCGGTGACCGGCACGATCGGCATCGCACCCTCGGCCAACCTCAACCCCGAGCGGAGCTGGCCGTCCATGTTCGAGCCGGTGCACGGCTCGGCCCCGGACATCGCCGGCCAGAAGATCGCCAACCCGATCGGCCAGATCTGGTCGGCCGCGATGATGCTGGACCATCTCGGCCACCCCGACGCCGCGGCGGCGATCGTCCAGGCGATCGAGCGGGTGGTGAAGGACCCACGCCGGCTCACCCCCGACATGGGCGGCAAGGCGTCCACCGAAGAACTGGGCAAGGCGGTGGCGGCGGAGATCTGAGCCGGGGCCGTACAGGGAAAGGGCACCGCCCGAAAGGCGGTGCCCTCGTCGCTGGCAAGGCGGACGGCAGATCCCGCTAGCTGCGCTGCTCGCCGCTCATCCCGGTCACCCGGCCGCCGGACACGGTGAAGGTCCGGGAGGCGAAGCCGGTGCAGGTGTTGGCCAGGCGGTCGCCCTGGCGGCTCTCGTCGACCCAGAAATAGCGCACCTCGATGGTCTGCTCGTCGCCGTTGCGACCGACCACCTCGGCGCGCGTCACCTGCATCTCGGGCAGGGTGCAACGCGCGCCGTCTTCCCAGGCATGGGCGCGGTAATAGTCCTCCATGGCGTCGACCACGCCCGGCTGGTCCGGGAGCATCTGGGCGGACGCGCATCCGGCCAGGACGACGCCCAAAGCGGGAAGGAGGAAGTGGGCCTTGATCGACATGCGGACGTTGCTCGCTACTTCTTGCCCGAGCCGCGCCTGGACGACGACTTGCCGTCCGCTTCCTCGCCGCCGCCTGCGCCCTGCTGGTTGGCGCTCTGCTCGGCGATCCGCGAGAGCAGCTCGTCGGTCTTCTTTTCTTCCTGCAGCGTCTCGTCAAGCAGCTTGGCGACGTCCTGGTGCCCCAGCTGCATTGCCCAGGTCTTGAGCGTGCCGTAGCGCGCGATCTCGTAATGCTCCAGCGCCTGAGCGCAGCCGATCAGCACGGCATCCCCGGCGGGACCGCCGCCGAAGTCTTCCAGGTCGTCCTCCATCTCGGCGGTCAGCCCCTGGGTCGCCTCGCAGGTCTTGCCGCGGGCCGGCTTGCCGATGATCTCGAAGATCTGAGTCAGGCGCTCGACCTGGTTGGCGCTTTCCTCGCGATGCTGCTCGAACGCCTGCTTCAGCTCCGGCGACTGCGCGCTGCGGGCGGCCTTGGCCTGCGCCTTGACCGACTGCTTCTCGGCATAGAACACGTCCTTCAGCGTCTCGTAGAAGGCGTCCTCGAGGGTCTTTTCCTTGGTGGCCATTGCTGCCTCGTTCCCTTTGTCGTCTGAGATCTTAATAACCCCTGGCCAGCGGCCAGGGGGCGGAAAGTCAGTGGCTCGCCTGGGCGCCGGAGGTCGCGAGCGCCAGGTAGCGCTCGGTCACCGCGTCCAGGTTCTGCTCCACCCAGCCGGCCATCGCCTTCTCTTCCTGCAGGGACTGCTCCAGCAGGGGGATGGCGCTGGTGAAGCCGCCGTGTTTGGCCATGTTGATCAGCGCGCGGTAGCTGGCCGCCTCGAAGTTCTCGAACGCGAAGTTCGCAAACGAGTTCTTCAGGATCTCGTCGCCGGCCACGGAATGGGTGAGTGCTGCCATATTGCCCATGAACGAGGCACCCAGATCCTTGATCGAGGAATGGCTTTCGTTGAGCGAGGTCAGGATCTGCTCAAGCCGGCTGATCTGGCCGTTGGTTTCCTCGACATGGCTGCGCAGGCGCGCGGCCACGTCCGGATAGTTTTCCAGCCGCTCGATCTGCCGGTTCATGATCGAGAGCGCCTGGTTCTCGAGGGCATGCGCGTCGCGCAGCCCAGTAACGAAGATCGAGCGAACACCTTCCGCCGTTTCCAATGCCATGGGAGAGCCTCCAGTGCAGTATGTCTGCCGACTGCCAATGGAATAGGCTCGGCGGTAGCAGGTTCCTGGGCATGCGGGCGAAGGCGGAGATTTTGATTGTCGCCCCTCCTGCAACAACATCATGTGGTCGTAGATAATTCTCGCAATATCGTCGTGTTGATTATGGAACGAAGTTCCCCTGCATGGCCATTTCTGTGGAACCCGGGCGGCGGCATCGGTCTTTCGACGGCAGGTCACGGGCCAGCGGCCCGGTCGACACAATCGGAACGACGATAGGAACCCGACATGTTCTACACCGACGGAAAGCTCCAGTACCCCGTCCGCGTCGAACGCCCGAACCCGGTCTTCGCCCGCGCCCTGCAGCAGGCGATCGGTGGCGTGGAAGGCGAGATCCGCGTCTGCCTGCAGTACCTGTTCCAGGGCTGGGGCTCGCGCGGCCCGGCCAAGTACCGGGATATGCTGCTGAACACCGGCACCGAAGAGATCGGCCATATCGAGATGCTGTCCACCGCAGTGGCGCTCAATCTCGAAGGCGCGCCGCTCTCGGTCCAGGAGGACGTGTCCAAGGACGCGGTCGGCGGCTCGGTACTGAACGGCATGAGCATGCGACACATCCTGTCGGCCGGCCTGGCGGCGATGCCGGTGAACTCGGACGGCGTGCCGTTCGACTGCTCGCACATCTATGCGTCGGGCAACATCGCCGGCGACATGATGGCCAATGCCACCGCCGAATCGACCGGCCGGGTGCTGGCGACCCGCCTTTACAACATGACCGACGACCCGGGCATGAAGGACATGCTGTCCTTCCTGATCGCGCGCGACACGATGCACCAGCAGCAGTGGCTGGCGGTGATCGAGGAACTGGGCGGTCCGGCCAAGCAGTTCCCGATCCCGAACAGCTTCCCGCAGGACAAGGAGAACACGGAGTTCTCCTATGTCTATCTCGGCCACATGGCGGACGGCACGGTTCCCGAAGGGCGCTGGACGTCCGGCCCCAGCCTGGACGGCAAGGGCCAGTTCAGCGCCGCCGTCTCCCAGCCGCTCGGCCAGAAGCCGGTCCTGTCGCCGGCACGCCCCGACAGCGGCGCCCAGAGCGAGCAGACCTCGAAGTCCGGCACGGGCGGCCTCCTGGGCGCGGTCGAGGGTGCGATCGAGCGCAACATCTAGCCTGGACCTCCTGCCGCCAGACGCCCGATCGCGCTTGGCGGCACGTCCGGACGCCGGATGTGATGTTCGTCACAGGGTGGCCACCTGCGGCAGCGGTACCAATTACGCAATGATGTCGCCTGCTCCGCTCCGCCCGGGGCACCGGAGAAGTTGATGAGCCCTTTCCCGCCGTTCGTCCGCAACGGACTGGACGCACAGCCGATCGTCCTGCCCGATCTCGGGCTGGAGCTCAGCGTGCTGATCCCGGCCGCTGCAACCGGCGGCGCTACCTGCATGTTCGAGGAAGTGACCAGACCCGGCAGTGGCCCGCCCCTGCACGTCCACGCTGACCAGGACGAGTGCTTCTACTTCCTGGAGGGTACCTACCTCCTGCATGTCGATGGCAGGCAGTGGCGGGTTGGCCCGGGCGACGTCGCGGTAGTGCCGAGGGGCACGCCCCACGGCTTTGCCAATGTCGGCACCACCACCGGCCGCCTCCTGTTCACCCTCACGCCGGCGCGCGACGGCGAAGGGTTCTTCCTGGAACTGGCGAAGGCGCTGAAGGAGGGGCCGCCCGATCCGGACGCGCTCAACCGCCGATTCGCCGGGCAGGGCTTCACCATCGTCGGCCCGCCGCTGCTGGCCGGTAGCTGAGCCCAGGCGGCGCAGACGGTATCGCTGCGCCCCCGATCGCTTTATCCCGTCGCGGAAGGATCCACGCGGCAGGAGGCCATCACCCGTGCTCTACGCTCTCGGCGACCATGTTCCCCAGGTGCACCCGGAGGCGTGGGTAGCGCCGACGGCCGTGCTGATCGGCAAGGTGGTGGTGGAAAAGAACGCTTCCGTCTGGTTCGGCGCGGTGCTGCGCGGCGACAACGAGACGATCACGGTGGGCGAGGGCTCCAATGTCCAGGAGAACTGCGTGCTGCACACCGATCCCGGTTACCCGCTCACGATCGGCAAGGACGTGACCGTGGGCCACCTGGCGATGCTGCATGGCTGCACCATCGGCGATGGGGCGCTGATCGGCATGTGCGCGGTGGTCCTGAACGGTGCCGAGATCGGGGAGGGCACGCTGGTGGGTGCCAAGGCCCTGGTCGGCGAGAACAAGAGCATGCCCGGCGGCAGCCTCGTGCTGGGTGCGCCCGGCAAGGTGGCGCGGGAACTGACTCAGGACGACCGCGACCGCATGCGCCAGGGTGCCCGGATCTATGTCGAGCGCAGCGCCAAGTTCAGGCAGGAGCTTCGTCCGGTCGACGCTGGGCCACGCCAAGAGATGGACATATCGAGCCATGGCCGCTGAACACTTACCATAGTGCGCAGACGCTGTTCCAGCGATTGACGCAAGTCACGCCTGGCAGGAAAGTCGTGGATATTTCCTGATGATACTTGGTTCACCATAATGACCCGCCGCAGCCGCGTTGCTGCGGCTTGACATAGTCTGCCCGGGATCCGATCCCGGCGCCGTATGTTCGGCAGCGGAAAAGGGCAATGTTCTGCCCTTTTCCGCGTGCCATACGGCCTCTGCGCATCCGGCCGTCCCATGCCGGGTGGCCGGTGCGGGATGGGCGTTACTCCAGGTTGGTATGGCGCGCCCGCATCGTCTCGGCGGTCTCCCCGACCCGCTCGCGCAGCTTGAGGATCGCGAACTCGAAGAACAGCATCTGGGCGGTCTCGAACAGGGAGCCCATCGGCAGCACCGACGTCCGCGCACCCTGGTCGTCGGCCATGGTCTGGGCCGGGAGATGCACCACGACATCGGCGAGCTTTGCCGCCGGGCCGTCCGGCTGCGCGGTGATCAGCGCCACCCTGGCGCCGGCGTCGCGCGCGATCTGCATCAGCGTCTCGGTGGTGCGCAGCTTGCCCGGCCCGATCGACACGAACAGCAGGTCGCCCGGACCCAGCCGCGGCACGCTCATGTCGCCCACGACATGGACGTTGCGGCCCATGTGGAACAGCCGCATGGCGAAGCCGCGCATCTGCAGGCCCTCGCGGCCAAGCCCGTGCAGGGCCGTGGCCTTCGCCGCCACCAGCGCGTCGAGCAGCGCGTCGGCGGCGTTTTCCGGCAGGCGAGAGAAAACCTCCCCAAGGTCGCGCAGGGCGCCCTCGGCGAGGCTGGACAGGGATTGGGTCATGGATGGCCCCGGCGATCGTTCGTTGGATCCGGGGACGGCTAGCGGCGTCGGCACCGCGTGGCCAGGACCGCCGCGGCGATCCTGGCCTTTTCGCCTCGAGCTCGTATGCGTCAGAAGCCGCGCGGCTTCTCGCGCGCCGGAGCTTCGTCCCCGTCGGCGGGAGACGCCAGCAGCCACTCCTTGAACGTCAAGGGCTGCCGGTTAGGGACCACCGACTCAATGGCGGAACGCAGTCCCTTGGCAGTCTTGTCGTCGTTGATCAGGGCCTTGGCCACGCGTCGGATGAGGCTGACGTCCGGCTCGCGCACGCATACTTCGACGCGCTTCATGCCGCGCTCCGACAGGCGACGGCGGTGCTCCTGGAGTGCCTGACTCATGATTGCATCTCCCACCCAAATTCGAATCAGCGTTTCCTGTTTACTGAGGCGACCAGAGCGTGTTCCCGCTCTGGTGGAGTAGGTGGTATCTCGAAACACGATCAAAGTGAACAATATCGTAACGCCGATTAGCGCGCAGCATCCGGGCGATTGGAGCAGTCCACCGCGAGGAGGCGCACGCTCAGCTAACGGCGCCCGGGCACCGCTGCGACCGCGCCAACCCTTTCCAGATCTGGAAATTTCGGCTTGAGCCACGCTGTACCGGCTCCCGGAATTCCAGCACGGCTGCAGCGTAACGGGCAAAGAACATTCGACGGCAAGAAGAAAGTGTTTGGCGCCGATGAAGAAAGAATCAGCCGGCGGACATCTTTTATACATATTTGCCGGGTGTATAGACGTTCCATTGGGTGACATTATCGGTAATATGCTAGCCGCGCCATCATTTTGCGATACCATGATATGTAGGCCGGACGGGCTCTGCGGCATTTCCCCCACAGCTGTGACTTCACGCCCGGAGCGGCGGCACGTACATGCCGCCTGCAGCGACCTTTCATCGACCATTCCGAGGCAATGATGCACCCACCCGCCCTGCAGCGCCCCGCCGCCGGCTCCGGACGCCGGGAACGCTTCCGCTGGCTGATGTTCGCAACCGCCCTGTTCCTGCTCAGCAGCACGGCGATGCTGCACTGGGGCATGGGCGTGCTGTGGGGCAGGGTGCCGAACCGGAGCGACGTGATCTCCGACGCGGACCGGACGTTCGCCCGGCAGTTCAAGGAGCAGCTGACCGCCCGGCACATCGTGGCGCTCGCGGCGCAGACAGACTTTCCCTGGGACACGGTCTGCCTGATCGAGCCGTTCGACCTGGACAGTGCCAGCCTGCACGAGGCGTTGCTGGCCGGCCACCTGCCCGATGCGGACATCGCCCTGCCGGGCGGGCCGGTGGCGATCCCCCAGCCGAACTGGATGTTCGCCTTCGTCCGGGACAACCGGGTGGTCCGCACGGTCGAGTTCCATCACCGGGAGATCGAGCCGCGCCACGGCCCTTATTGCGTGCGGCGCGACCAGGCCCGGTTCGTGAACGTGCACCAGACGGGATCGGCGGTGGCGATCGACCTGGAGCATAGCTCCTGACCTCCGAGGGTGACCCCGAAGTCATTGACCCAGCGAAGGTTTTTCAATTAAGAAAGCTATAACTTGTCAATTGAGTGCTAATTTAGAAATTCATACCTTTCCATATTCCGCGGCCTTATGCTCGGGCCATGACCAGCACCGCCGACCGCAGTTCCGTCAGAATCCTCCGCGCGCTGAAGACCCATGGCCCGCAAACGGCCGCCGCCCTTGCGGTGGATGTTTCCGTGACGCCCGTGGCGGTCCGGCAGCATCTCGATCGGCTGGCGGCGGCGGGCCTAGTCGCGTCCGAGGACCACAGGGAAGGGGTGGGGCGGCCCAGGCGCTATTGGCGCCTGACCGGGTCCGGCCGGCAGGAAGGCTTCGCGGACCGCCACGCGGCGCTGGCGGTGGAACTGCTGGAGGCCGTCCGCGTCCTGTTCGGCACGCGCGGCCTGGACGACCTGATCCGCCAGCGCGAGGAGGCCATGCTGGCGCGCTACCGGGAGCGCCTGGCCAGGGTGGACGGGCTGGCGGAGCGCGTGGCGGAGTTGGCCCGGATCCGCGACGCCGAGGGCTGGATGACGCAGGTGCAGGAGGACGGCGGGGGAGGGTTCTGGCTGGTCGAGCATCACTGCCCGATCCATGAGGCGGCGCTGGCCTTTCCTGGCCTGTGCCGCCCGGTGCCGGAGCTGTTCGCGGCAGCGCTGGGCGCGGATGTCCGGGCCGAGCCGGCCCTGCCCGGCCAGGAAGGTGCCGGGCGCTGCGCCTACCGGATCGGCGCCGTGCCGACCTGAGCCTACTTCACGCTGCCCAGCGACAGGCCGCGCACCAGTGCCCGCTGCAGCAGCGCGAACACCACCGCCACCGGCACGGTCGCGGCCATCACGTGGTGCCAGTTGATCTTGTAGGCGCCGCCCACCAGCGTGAAGATCTGCAGGGTGAGCGGGTACTTGTCGTTGGTGCGCAGGATGGTCAGCGCCAGGACGAACTCGTTCCAGCAGTTGATGAAGGTGAAGATCGCGGTGACCGCCAGCGCCGGCAGGGCCAGCGGCAGGAACACCAGGCGCAGCGACTGGAACCGGGTCGCCCCGTCGATCCAGGCGGCCTCCTCGATCTCCTTCGGGATGGTCCGGAAATAGCTGGACATCATCCAGGTCGCGAAGGCCAGGTTGAAGGCGGCATAGGCCAGCACCAGCGCCCATTGGCTGTCGACCAGGCCCATCGCCGCCATCAGGCGGAAGATGCCGATCACCAGCACGATCGGCGACAGCATCTGGGTCACCAAAAGGAACTGGCGGTAGATCCCCTGGCCGTGCCAGCGCAGCCGGGCCATGGCATAGGCCGCCGGGATCGCGATCAGCAGGGAGAGCAGGGTGCCCGCGGCGCTGATCCAGAGCGAGTTGAGCAGCGCCCCGCCGAACCCGGTGGCGGTCCACATGTCCACGAAGTTCTCGAACGCCAGCCGGGTCGGCAGCCAGGATGGCGGGAACACGTAGATCTCGTCGCCGGGCTTGAGCGCGGTGCTGAGCATCACCGCGTAGGGGAACAGGGCCAGGATCACGAGCGGGGCCAGGATCAGCCAGTAGATGATCGAGCGCTTCTGCTTCCGGGTCACGCGCCCTTCTCCTCGGACCGCATCGCCAGCACGAGATAGGTGGCGGTGAATACCAGGAGGATCCCGAACATGATCAGCGACATGGCCGACGCCACGTCCAGCCGGCCGTAGCGGAACGCCAGCTTGTAGAGATAGGTCACCAGGATGTCGGTGGAGTTGGCGGGGTCGCCCTGGGTCAGCACCCAGATGATCGGGAACGAGTTGAAGACGTTGATACGTTCAGGACGATCGCGATCTGCAGGAACGGTTTCATCAGCGGCAGGGTCATGTGGCGGAAGCGCTGCCAGCCGGTGGCGCCGTCGATGGTGGCGGCCTCGTAGATGTCGGTCGGGATCGAGGACAGGCCGCCCAGCAGCACGGTCGCCGTGAACGGGATCGATACCAGGATGCCGATCGCGATCTCGATCGGGAACGCCGTGTCGAAGCTGGCCAGCCACTCCACCGGCCGGTCCAGCAGGCCCACCTGGAACAGGGTGGCGTTGATCATCCCGTACTGGCCGTTCAGGCTCCAGCGCCAGACGATCGCGGTCATCGCCAGCGAGATCGCCCAGGGCAGCATGACGATCAGCCTGGCCAGGCCGCGCCCGTAAAAGTCGTCGTTCAGGATCACCGCGATCGGGATCGACAGGATGATCGTCCCGCCGACCACGCCCACGGTCCAGACGATCGTCCGCCAGAGCGAGCCGATGAAGATCGGGTCGCCGAACAGCTTGGCGAAGTTGGCGAAGCCGGCAAAGCCCTGCACCTTGCCGAAGCGGCTGACCGCGTGGACCGAGGTGTGGGCCACGTCGTAGATCGGGTAGCCGATGATCCAGAAGGCGAGGGCCAGGCTGGGCAGGATCAGCAGAAGTGCCGGCAGCGTCCGCGTCCGGTCGAGCATGTGGCGGTGCGCTCCGAGCGCCTGTGATCGATCAAACTACCGGCGGGCCATGCAGGTTTCGTGCCTGCATGGCCCGCCGCCGCGGGCCGCTCGCTCAGGCTGGCCTTATTGCTGGATCGCCGGGTTGATCGTCTCGGCCGCCGCCTTCAGCGCCGCCTCGGGCTCGGCCTCGCCCTGGTAGATCCGCTGCAGCGCCGCGATCGTCGCGTCGGAGGCCAGCTCCCAGTTCGGGATGAGCGGCGCGAACTTGGCGTACGGCAGCATGCTGGTGAAGGCGGTGAGCTGCGGGTCGTTGGCGAACTCCGGCGCCTCGGCCACTTCCTTCAGAACCGGCAGGAAGCCCTCCTTGGCGGAGAACTCGGTGCGGTTCTTCACGCTGAACGCCGCCTCCTCCAGGAACTTCCAGGCAATGTCCTTATGCTCGGAGCTCTGGAACATCATGATCGTGTCGGTGACGCCGTAGGTCGTCTGCACCGTGCCCTTCGGGATCGGCGCCAGCGCATAGTTGAGGTTCGGCGCCTCCGTCTTGATCTGCCCGCGCAGCCAGGGGCCGGACAGGATCATCGCGGCCCGGCCCTGCTTGAACAGCGCCTCGATGTCCTGGCGGTTCAGGCCGGTGGGTCCGGGCTCGGTCAGGCCCTGGTCGATCATGCTCTTGTAGAGCGTGGCCGCCTTGACGCCGGCCTCGCTCTCGATGCCGGTCTTGCCGTCCTAGACGAGCTCGCCGCCATGCGACCAGAGCGCGTAATACCAGTAGACGTCGGTCTCGATCTCCTTGCCCTGCAGGCCGAACCCGTAGGCGCCCTCGCCCTTTTCCTTCACGTCCTTGGCGACCTGCACCAGTTCGTCCCAGGTGGCCGGCGGCTTGTCGTGGCCGGCCTTCGCCAGGAGGTCCTTGTTGTAGTACATGGCGCGCGCCGAGGCGGCGACCGGCAGGCCGTAAGTGACGCCGTCGATCACGGAGGGCTCGAGGAAGGCGTCGATGAACTTCGCCTTGAACTCGGGCGTCATGTACTCGTCGATCGGCGCCGCGATGTCGTTGGCGGCATAGTCCAGCAGCCAGCGGGTGCCGATGATCGCGATGTCGGGCGCGGTGCCGCCCGCGATGTCGGTGGTCAGGCGCTGCTGGAGCGTGTCCCAGGAAACGTCCTCGAGCTGGATGTCGACGTCCGGATGGGCCGCCTCGAAATCAGCCTCCATGTGCTGGAAGATGCCCATGGTCTGGTCGCTGTAATGCGCAACGATCACGCGGATCGGTGTCTTCGACTGGGCAAAGGCCGGGCTCATGGCCAAGAGTGCGGTGGCGGCCACGCCGCTCATCATGACGGCAAGACGTCGATTCATGGATGACGTTCCCTTGTTCGGCTCCCTGGGGGCGGGAGCCTTGCCGCTTTTGACCTTAAGGGCAAGGATGTGCCGGCAGCAACGATGTCCGTGGGGAACGCAACATGGCCGAGCGACGGCCCTACCGGTCGATCTACTCCTATGCCTGGGACCTGGCCGACGAGGGGATTGGCGCCTTCGGCGACCGCATCCAGGCGTCCGGCGCCAGCGCGGTGAGCCTGGCAGCCGCCTACCATGCCGGCAAGTTCATCCGCCCGCACGGCCGCTCCGGCAAGGTCTACTTCCCGGAGGATGGCACGATCTACTTCCGCCACGACCAAGCCGCCTACCAGCGCGTCCAGCCGCTGCCGAACCCGCTCCTGGACGAGCTCGACCCGTTCGCAACGCTTGCCGACGGGCTGCCGGAGATGGACCGCTACGGCTGGGTGGTCTGCTTCCACAACACGCCGCTCGGCCGCCTTCATCCCGACCTGGTCGCCCGCAACTGCTATGGCGATCCCTACTGGTATTCGCTGAACCCGGACCATCCAGAAGCACGCGAATATGTCGTGGCGCTCTGCCGCGACCTGACCAGCAACTACGGGCTATCCGGCATCCGCCTGGAAACGCCGGGCTGGCTGCCGTTCGACCACGGCTACCACCACGAGTTCTTCCTGGTCCGGATGGATGCCTGGAGCAAGCTGCTCCTGGGCCTCGACTTCTCCGAGGCCACCGTCACCGCCGCCGCGGTGGACGGCATCGACGTCCTGCACGTGCAGAAGCGGGTGCAGGCGGCACTGGACGCCTTCCTGTCCGCCGACATCGCCTTCACCGAGGCGCAGGCCGCCGACTGGCTCGCCTCGGACCTGGTGGCCGATCCGGACTTCGGCGCCTTCCTGCGCTGGCGCTGCAAGGTGGTGGCCGACGTGGTCCGCGAGATCCGCGACGTGGTCCCGGCCGCGACCGAGGTGCGGGTGATCCCCTCGGTGCAGCGCCCGTCCGCGCGCGGCTGGATCGAGGGCTCGGACCTGAAGCTGCTGGCCGAGGCCTGCGACGGGCTGGAGGTCTGCGCCTACGAGCGCTCGGCCGCCGACGTGCTGGCCGACATCCACCATGTCCGGCGCAGGGTCGGCCCCGACGCGAAGCTTTCCGCGATCCTGCGGCCGAGCTTCCCCGACCTGGCCAACGGCGCCGACACGGTGGCCGCCGCGCGGATCCTGGCGGGCCACGGCGCGGACGGCCTCGCCTACTACAATGACGGCCATATGCGCGCGAGCTACGTCCATACGGCGCGCACCGCCTTCCAGGCGTTCGACGAGGTGGCCGAGGACATCCAGGCGGAGGCCGCATCATGACCCGCTTCATCGCGAAGACCGTGCTGGTCACCGGCGGCGGCCGGGGGATCGGCCGCGCCACCTGCCTGCGCCTGGCCCAGGAGGGTGCCGCGGTCGCCGTGGTCGACCGCGACCTGGAGCCGGCCCAGGCGGTGGTCCGCGAGATCGTCAAGACCGGCCGCACCGCCGTGGCGCTGCAGGCCGACGTCACGCGGGCGGACGCGGCCCGGGCGATGGTGCGCGACGCCGAGAAGGCGCTGGGACCGCTCTCGGTGCTGGTCAACAACGCCGCCGCCACCTCGGCCACCACCATCGAGGCGACCGAGGAGGCCGACTGGGACGTCGAGTTCGACGTCACGCTGCGCGCCGCCTATCTGTCGATGAAGGCGGTCCTGCCCGGCATGGTCGAGCGCGGCAAGGGTGCGATCGTGGCGATCGGCTCGGTCAACGGCCGCGTCTATGTCGGCAATCCCGCCTACAGCGCGGCCAAGGCCGGCCTGGCCATGTGGGTCAAGGCCATGGCGGTCGAGTACGGCCCGCAGGGGATTCGCACCAACATGGTCAGCCCCGGCTCGATCCGGACCGAGAACCGCTCCTGGACCGAGCGGATCGCCCGCGACGCGGAGATCTTCGACAAGCTGGCGCGCTGGTACCCGGTGGGCAGGGTCGGCACGCCCGACGACATCGCCGCCGCGGTCGCCTTCCTTGCCAGCGACGAGGCCGGCTTCGTCAACGGCGCCGACCTGGTGGTGGACGGCGGGCTGACCGCGGGGATGGGCCCGTTCGTGAAAGAGATCAACGGCTGAGCCGGCTTTCCCGCCGCAGGGGAAACGCACAGACGCCAGCCTGATCCGTCCGGCCAGCCAGCTAACAGACGACGGTGGAGCCCCGTCCCGGCGAGCCTTGCC
>VFQN01005073.1_pt1 | contig 16583 bp, 19 predicted proteins | sample 3512371 | NCBI WGS metagenome assembly VFQN01 (sample SAMN10412370, study PRJNA504923) | tailings metagenome | isolation source: Replicate 2 from Balatoc abandoned mine | place: Philippines: Itogon, Benguet | collected 2017-08-28 | reverse complement strand
CCCGTTCCTCTCACAACTTCTCACACAACTCCTCTCACAACTCCTCTCGCAACTCGCAACTCCTCTCGCAACTCCGGCCAAGGTATCCAGGTCTGAGGTCAAGGGAGGCGGCGAGAACAGCAGAACACCAATCACGCACAGCCATAACATGCAGACGTGCCTTCCGCCCCGCTCCTGCCTACTTTCCACAGCCGGCCAGCCGATACTTGCCACACAGCTGCCTACTACTCGTGTTTATGGGGAGCGCTACTGCAGGTAACAGCTGACGTGTTTGCCCCTGGGGGCACCAAAACGTACGTTCAGGGGAGCAGCTGACAATGTGGGCGCGCCTGCGGCAGACCTGGGCAGACACACATAGCAAGGGCGTGCGAACCGCAAAACGGTCTGCCGGCTTATTCACTGCAAGAGTCCGATGCATGCACACTCTCACATGTGCCCTTGCCATGTTGCATAATCGGCATCCCAACGGTCCATCTCGCCTTACCTGCCGTACCGTTCTCCGCTAACCACTACTCCCTAACCACTCGGTGCAAGGGATAAATGTAGCTGGGTAGAACTACAGTCCTACGCCGGTGCATTGCGGCTGCGTGTGCGACGGAGTGTATGTTCGGCCTCTGGCTGGAAACCAACTAACGCCAGCTGCTGTCCCCTGCTGCCGCCCGCCCCTTCCAACTGCCGCGCAAAATATCACAGTCACAGGTTCCCGTGCCTGTGGCGGCCGGTTGGAACGAAGCATGACGTGTGCATTTCAGTATCGTGTGCAGGAGCGAGTACTGGCGACTGCAGGCGAGTATCCCCCTGCTGGAATCCTGCCGCCTCCCTTGCGCTTCCCGCAGTGCACCGGCCAGCACCTACCGATGGGTGCCTCTACATGCCATGGGCGTCTTACGTAGCAACGTCACGTTTACAATTAACATCACCAACGCTTTTGGTCGTGTTACCTTCACAAGCCTTCCCGGCGGTACGTGTAACCTGCGTGCCGCCAAGTATACATGTACGTACATACCCAAACAGTGCAAGTCGTACAGTTCCTAGCTCGGAGCAGCAAGCCTACGGTAACTGCGCACGGCGCAAGCGTCACCTGTCTCTACCGATTATGTCCCCTTCTTTCAGTAAGCCATCAACGAACGACACATCAACGAAAAGCGACAAGTTCAACACTGTCTGGCGCTAAGCAGTGCATACGCTGCATGCCCCTGCCTGCAAAAGAATTGTCATTTACGTTTGATCAACGGCAGCTTCTATGTGCTGCCTGGCTACAGCTCAAGCGATGCAACGTTGACCACACAAGCATTTGCGACTGCAACAGCACAGCGTTACACCTATATACCGCAACACTGCAACGGTCCATGATGGTGCCACCTGCGCTAGGAAGTGTCATTCCTGCCGCACAGTCCCAGCAAGGCGTCACACAAGGCTGTACAGCAAATGTGCTATCAGTCCACTCCAACGACTGAGTCTCATCACATCTACCCATGCGCAATAGGCCCCACCTGCACTTGGCCCCCGCCACGCGCCCTGCCGTGCCCCCTCCCCCGGGCGTGTACCGTACGGCAGCAGGCCGCCGCACACCTACCAGTCCCAATATACCCGGTGCAACCCCAAAATGGATACCAGCCTAGTACGCCATGCCACCTGCGAGGTACGCAAGCAGTTCTAAGCTTCCAACTCTACCCCTATCCAGTCCTCCCTTCAAGCCTCCCCAGCCGTCCCGACACTACTTTGCGGACCTCCCCCTTTCCCCGTCCCTGCCTCTTTGCCCGCCGCTCTGCTTTGCTTTGTCTGGCCGGAAACCGTACCAGCCTAGCATCCCATGCCACCTGCGAGGTACCGGTACTTGCACAGTCCTAAGCCTCCAACTCTACCCCTACTCAGTACCTCCCTTCCAGCTTCCACAGACGACCCGACACTATCCTACGGAACTCGCACGTTTCCTCGCGTTTTACGCGTACCCTCCTTCCCCGTCACCGCCTCTTTGCCCGCTGCTTTGCTACGTCTCACCACCAGTCCAACCCGCGCACCGCCCCCATCCCCCATCACGCACCCGCCAGCCATTCCGCACTGAGCGCCGCCCGCCGCACCACCGCCCGCACCACGAACCGCGCCATCAGCAGCACCCCCGCGCTCCACGCCGCCGCCGTCAGCGCCGCCGCCGCGCTGCACACCGCCGCCACCACCGCCAGCCCCGCGCCGTACCCCAGCAGCGACAGCGCCGAAACCACCCACAGCCCGTTCCAAATGCACAGCAGCACGCAGCACAGCACCACCGGCGTCGACGCCATCAGCAGCAGCGAGCCCAGCGCCAGCCACGGCACCAGCGCCGCCACAACCGACACCAGCCTCGCCACAGGCGGGGGCACCAGCAGCTCCGTTAACACACTCCTCACGTCGTGCCCGCTGTACGCGCCGCTTCCCAGCAGCTGCTGCACCACGCGCACGCGGAGCAGCTCCCCGGCCGCGACCAAGGGGCGTGACCCACCAGCCCGTGGGTCGGCGCCCGCCGCCAGCAGCTCCGAGACCAGGGTCCCCGCGCCCCGCTGAGCCGCATGGACGAGCGCCGTACTGCCCGCGAACCGTGGGTCAGCCCCGCATGCCAGAAGCAGCTTGGCAACTGCCAAGTGGTCGGGGGCCGGGGGGTCGGCATGGGGAGGGTTTAGGGGTGGAGGTGGAGGCGGTGGGGAGCGGGGGTCCTGGGGGACTTGGTGGGAATGTGAGGAGGAGGGGGTGGAGGGGCCGGGGCGTGGGGGCGAGGCTGAAGGCGAGCGTGGTGGTGAAGGGGTGGGTGTGTGGGCTGGGGAGAGGGACGCCGGAGGGTGAGCGGTAGTGGCAGGAGGGGAGGCTGACGGGTGGCTGCCGCTGGGGCCACCCCCGTTGCCACTAGTGGTCTTGCTGCTGCTGGTGGCGACGGTGGAGGTGTCAGAGGGTGGGGGCTCTCGGGCGGGCACCGGCGCGGCGGGCAGGGTGTGCGGCGGTGGCGCGTGTCGGCACGTGGCCACCAGGAACGGACCCAGCAGCGGCCCTGCGGCCTCGGGCGGCATCGGGGCCACTGCCGCTCCCGCTGCCGCCACCCCCGCTGGCTCTGCACCTGCTTGGGGTGCCACTGCCGCTGCCGCTGCAGCAGCTGCGGGCAGGGGCTGCTGCTGCTGCTGCTCCTCCTGCTCCTGGTCCTGCCCCTGGTGCTGTGGCGGCTGTGGCACCGGTGCCAAGCCGTCATCGCCCACTGCAGGCCCCTGCTGCTGCTGCTGCTGCTGCTGCTGCTCCCACACGCCGTTGCCGTTTGCTGCTCCCCCCTGACCCGGCGGCCCCTGCTCCTGCGCCAGCCCCACCTCCCACGGGTGGCCCAGCGGCGCAGCTGCAGCTGGCGCTAGGTCCACCCCGCCAGCCTCCCTCCGCAGCACACCCAGCACACACCGCTTCCCTCCCCCGCAGCCCGCCCCCGGGAACCCCTTACCCCACCCAGCTGATCTGCACGGCCTGTCACGCGCCAGCTCCTGGAGCGCCTGCTGCCTCAGCTGCCGCACTGCCGGGATGGACGCCAGTGGGGGTAGCAGCAGCGGCAGCAGGAGCGCTGCCAGCTGCGGGTGGCCCCCCTCGCACGCGCCCTGCAGCGCCGCCCCCGGGTCAACGCCCCGCCTCAGCAGCTCCAGAACCACCAGCACGTGGTTTGACCGGGCCGCTCCGGCCGCCACGCGACGTACCAGGGCGTCCTCCAGCCCGGCCCCAGCCCCTCCATGTGACCCCCACAAGGCACCACGTGAGGCAAGCGCGCGTACGAGCGCAAGGGCGTATAGCCCCTGCTGCTGAGGTGGCATTCCGCGCATTAGGCCGCCTGCCCTGTGCGATAGCACGCCTCCGGAAGCTGATCGTGCGGTTCCCGGACCGAGGGGGACGAAGGCCGCGGGTCCGCGTTGCCGGCCGTCTGGGACCGGGGATCCATACAGCTGCTCTGCCGCGGCATGTGGGCTTCCAAAGCGACCTATGAGGTACTCTGCTGCTAGATTGGGGTCGAGCAGAGCTGAGCGCCATGTGTCGCGAAGGGCGCGGCAGCACCTCACAGCGCAGCCTGCCTTGCCGCCCGCAGAGGCCAGTATTAGCTGCAAGAGTGGTCCTGGAAGTGCAAGGAGGTGGCCGGACGGGGCAGTAGGCTCCCCGCGCGGCGGCGAGCAGTCGAGGCCATTCATGAAGCCCTATTGTTCGGCTATTTCCTTTAACCCGGCACCGGTGTCTGCTGTAGAGCGAAAGAGCTTTTTGTACTGTTATCTATGGCCGGGTTGTCCTTGCTGCTTGAACGGCGGCGCTGGAAAACTCCAGCTGGGGCGCGTGCGTTTGCACCTTCAGTATCGCGCGCCGGGGTGCTAGTGACCCCAGCAGCGCCTTATCATCATGATAGCAATATTTCAGCAAGACATTGTAGGAGTACCATGGGCACCAGGGCAGCTGCTGGAACGTACGCGTGTGCCTATGAGTTCGCGCTATTCATGCCGACATGACCCATGGGTCGCGGCACATGTGATTAGAGGGCTGCCCTTTGTACATTCTCCCGTGTTTACATCGTTTCGAACGGTGCTTGCTTAACATAAATTGCAAGCGCAGCACCTCTTCCCTAACCGCCGGCCTACTCAGCACATGTCCTAACGACCAGTACCGGTAGTTACTGGACCGGCAGCACATCCTGATGCACGGCACCAAGCCCTTGACAAGACCACATAGACTCACCAGCTTACGATACACGCCACTGGCTCCAAACGCAACTGAAAGATCACGCACTAGGGAAGTTGCAGGCTGCAGGCTGCATGTAATCCTACCAATGGGCTGCGCCCTGCTACTTGCGTGTTGACGCAAAGCAAAGCGTACAGCACTCGACAACACAGGCACTGAGGTCACATCCTGCCCCGCCCCGCCCCGAACGCCTTCTCGGCAATGCCTCCCCACGTCCCCAGGAGAAGTGCATTGCGACGCACGTGCACGGCACTTGACCTCTCACCCCGTCTACACGCTTGCAGCAAACGTCATCACCTGTTACCACTGCCAGCAGCGATGGCAGTACAGGCCGTTAGCGAGGCAGTACCACTGGCGGCGTAATCACAAGCAAGTGTACGGTTGCAGCGTGGCACAACCCGGCCAATCCAGCTGTGCAAAGGGTGGCGAATGCATCGCTAGCTGGTACTACTTATGCTCACTTTCGCCATGCATGTGGACGTCACATCGTATCAGAGTCAGCTGTGATCCACCGGGAACCAACGTGCATGTACTAAGAAAGAGCGGGGAAACAGGCTTCCCCCGAGGCGCGCCGTCTCATACGGCCGGTTCCACTCACAAGCCAAGGGTGGACAGCCCGCACCCACCAAGCTGTGCTCAGCACGAAAGAGTTAAGCCGTACACACCAACCTGCTTGCCCACCACATACATCCAAACAGAACCACCACTACACACAGGGCATGCGCCGGTCAAGTGACCCACTAATCAACCCCCGAGCGTTTATCGTTCTCTTGAGGCCCGCCCTGCCAGCGTCTGCGGAATCCCACCTCACAACCAGTGGAGACGCTCGCAAGTTGCGGTCCTTGGCCACCCCCGCCGTCCGCCATGCCCTACACGTCCCAGGAACCTCGCACTTTAGGCGCCGAGTACTGCCCTGCACTCCAACGGCATCCGGCCAACAGCCGCACCAAGCATAACCACTATCCCCGCACGCCCCCAAACCTCATCCTCGCCCCTCCCTTCACACCGCATTGCTGCGCACCATACCGCTGCCGCCGCCGCTGCTGCCACTGCCCCCGCCGCCCCGCGCCTTCAGCAGCGGCTGCTCCTCCACCTCCTCCTCCGCCTCCTCCACCAAGGGCTCCTTCACGCTGGCCACACTGCCCCTAACCCCGTTGATCCCCCCGCCAATGGTGACGTGGGGGTGGTGCACCGCGCCACGGCCCAGGGGTGACAGCGCCGCCTCCTCCACACCATGCCGGGGCGGAGAGACCGACCGGGTACCTCCCAGCCTCGCGGACTGCGGCACCGGGGCCGTGTGCTCAATCCCCAGGTGGTGCTCCGACCGTGCGAACGGCGTGCTGGCGGCGGCGGCAGCCGCCGCCGAGCCGCCGTCGCTGCCGCCCGCCCCCGCCGGCACCACCCCCGACACCTCACGCGAGCGGCGCGAGCCCGACCCTGACCGCTCCGGCTGCCGCGGCTGTGCCGAGGTCCCTGCCCCCGTCTCGTGCGAGCTGCGGCGGTGGTGCAGCAGGCCCGCCTGCTCCCCCGAGCTCCCGTGGTGCACGATCTGGTGCAGCAGGCCGGCCAGTCCGCTGGTAACGCTGCCGCTGCCGCCGCGCTGCAGTCCCTGACCGTGCCCAGACGCAGATGCCTCGCCGCCGCCGTGGGCCGTGCCGCTGCCGCTGCCGCGTCGCATGGAGGCGGGGCGTAGCAGCAGCTGCGCCGCCGCCTGGATCTGCGGGGGCACGGGGATGTGGTGGAAGCGCTCCAAGGCCTCGGGCTGCGAGGGGCCGTCCTGCGGGCCGTCCTGGAAGTCGCCCAGGGAGGAGTGGGAGGAGGCGCGCGACAGGTTCTCCGGGTCGCGCTCCCAGGCGGTGAACTCCTCGCCCAGCTTGTTGTGCTGGCGCTCCATCTCGCGCAGGGTGGCTTCAATGCCGCTGCGGGGGGAGGCGGGGTGCGCGTGGAATGCGAGGGGGCCGGGGGACAAGCGAGTGTGGAGGGGAGCGGTGGGTTGCAGTGCGGTGCAGGGAATAAGAGGATGCGGGCGGAGCTAGGCATGGGAAGGCTGGCGGAGGGGGGAAAAGGTGGCAGTGCAGGAAGGGCAGAGAAACAGTAGGCTCGCTTGCTTTGCGTGCACGCTGTGGTCCTTTTCGACCAGTCAGCCAGTCACGAGTGGGGGACGGGCGGGTGGCAGTGCGTCACGTGCGCGCTCCTCCTGAGGTCCATGGCGCTCGGCATCAACACACCCGCATCTACCGCTGACCCCGGTCCACAGCCGTTAGCTCCCCACTCACCGGCACATGTCGTCTAGGGGCAGCACACGGAAGGGCTCCTCGATCTGCACGAAGAGCATGGTGCCAGTTTGAGGTACGACAGCCGATGGCGGGCATTCAGGCGGCTAAAGCGACAGCACTGCACCCGTTGCGCGCGCTGCCGTGCGGGAGGGCATTAGTACCTCTACCCGTACCATAGGCGTCGCGAGGCCACATGTTGTGCGCTGTACCCAGTGCGCACCTGCACTCCGATGTTTTCTGTGCCCAGCAGCAGGAAGGTGATGAGCACGGCGGCCAGGGGAGTCCACCAGCCCAGGCTAGCCCACAGCACGAAGGGGCAGGCGGTGAGGTACATCATCAGGTAGCGGGAGGTGTGGCTGCAGGCGCAAGGGAGGAGTGGGGAAAGGGCCATGCGTAGGGAAGGGGGCGTTTGGTAGTCTGTTAGGTGGAGCAGGAGGAGGATATCGTGCTGGGGCCAGGGTGGGGGGGACTGTGGACGTGTGCCTGCAGGGCAGCAAGTGGCGGTGCTGGGACCTGCTGCTGGCGGTGCAAGAGCACACGATGCGAGGGCGTGTGATGCAGTACCCCGGGCCCCACCATCCTGCTCACCGCGTGTAGGCGGCGGGGATGGGCGTCTTGAAGATGCGCTCGCACTTGCCCACGCAGTCGATGAAGGCGTTGATCAGCTCCATCAGCACCTGGGCGTCGGGACGGGGGCGGCAGGATGCATTCAGGCGTCTCGACAGGACACCTTGTAGGACGAAAGTTCCGCCTTAAGATGGCGAACTTCCAAGACTGCCGCAAGCCTTCTTGCGCTTGCCCAGCGGTGGCCCCTACGACGACTGGGCGGCTTCATCGTTGCACCTGCTCTTCCCGCCCGGCCCTCCCTTCCCCTTGCCACCCACCAGCTCCCTGTTGGTGTCCAGGTTGCTCTCCGCCACCGCCGTGGCTAGCACGTGCGCAGCGCCGTTGGGGCGGTGCGTCCAGCCCGTCACCCACTCCAGCTCTGCGATAAAGTGTGCGACAATGGTGCAGGTGCCATGAAGTGAAGAGCACAGGGACGTGCCGTCAGCCTAAGGGCACCGAACACGGCCGGCAGTGCGCGCGACTTCCGCCTATTTTCTGGCAAGCAACGGGCGGAAAGGTGCGGGCGCTGGTAAGGAAGCTGAGACACCTGAGACCTGGCGGCTAGTTCCCCAAGCTGGACCACAAGAGAATGCAAGTGCCCCCACGCCTCGAGAGCCCGGCCTGCCCTGTGCATTCCCCTGCCCCTGCGCCTTCCCCCGGCTGTACCTCCTGGCAGCAGAATGTGGTACACGTTCTCGCGCACGTCGGCGTTGAAGCGCAGGTGGCACTTGAGCAGGTAGGGCGACGCCATCATCCAGCGCACCGCCACGCGGGCCTTCTCGGGGGGCAGCCACAGCATGCACTGCGAGGGGCAAGCAGGGGGACACGTCCATGTGCGCCAGCGTGGAATTTGGTGCCTGCTTGATCGTATGCGGCGTGACATGGCAAATAGGCATTTTGGTAAAGGCAGGTCTTGGTAGGCGGCAACCAGGAGCCGAGAGTGGCACAACGTCCTTTCCAAGATAGCAGCAGGCCCCTCCGTTCCGCTCCAACCAGCCCCGGGCGCCCTGCCGCTTCGCCCCACCTGGCGGCCGAAGTTCCTGCTGAGGTTGACAACTGCGCCCCAGATCATGCGCGCCTCCCACCAGCGACTGTAGCTGCTGTTGGTGCGGAACACCAGCAGCAGCGACAGCGCGAAGGTGGTCAGGTTGAAGGGCACCGACAGCTGCGACACGCTCGAGTTCTGCGCACGGCATGCGGAGGACACAGCAGTCCTGTCAAGGGATCTTGATTCTACACAAAGGCGTAAAGCTCAACGACCTGCCGACTGTTGGCCAAGACCCAGATCAGGTGCGCGTTGGGCGCAAAGGCGTAAAGTGCGGAGTTGGCATACCGGTACATGCATGCGAGCTCGCTGTTGCTGTATCTTACCTGGAAGGGGAAGTGGTGGTGGTACAGTCCCACCAGCATCGACACCGCGAACGAGTACGACAGCTGCCACCAAAAGCCGCCCGCCACGCGCATGCTGTGGGCATTTAGCGCGCACAACACACGCCGTTAAGAAAGGAGAGGGCAAGCCATGGAAGCAGGAGAAGCAGGTGAGGGGTGTCAAGCGTTAGCGTGCCGACATGCTGATGCACAACGGTTTGTTGCGCTTGCCGTTTATCGTTCCACCGTTCCACACTCCATGCAAACACGGCACACCCTGCGCTCACAAGCGTTGTGTACCGGGGGCAGAGAGCGAGTGCATGCTCAGTGTTGTTGGCGCGGCGGCAGCCATGTGCCACTGGCTGTGCGTGTGCCACACTGGGACCTACACGAGGATGGGCTGTACGCGGTGGCGCCACGCTGCGTTGCGGTGCCGCTTCCACTCCCTGCCGGGGTGGAATGGGATGGGATGGGATGGGATGGGATGTGGTATTTTATGGTACGCGTGAAGCACGAGGAAAACGTGCAAGGCGTCAAGTAGTCACGAAAACGCTAGTATTTACACGCTAAGAGGAGTGAGTCGCAGAGTGGGACCCCAGGTGATGTCCTAGTCGGGGTTACCTGATCTGAGTCCCAGGCAGATCTCTCGCCCAGGGCGGCACTGCCAAATGCCAACATGCATTCCGTCAAATGTCAATACACCAGCTAAGTGCCGGTTCCTACACTTACGCATGGTTGAAGGGAATGTCGGCGTATATGCTGACCGTGGACTTGGGAGGCTCTGTGGAGTGCAGCGGGGGGAACTTGAGCATAAGAGTAGTACGTATGGGTACCGTGTACGTGGGGCCACTGGGGCTTCGGGGATGACAGGCAGCGTTGACCCACATCAGATGCCGACATCCTCCCAAGCCTGTCCTAAGCTTACCTGTAAGAGACAGCTTGAAGCGATGCCCTAGTAAGGGAAGGGCAGGAGATGAGTGTCAGGCAGGCGTATAGGAGCGCAAGCGCTAACAGTCGACAGGATAGACGCCAAAAGTGGGGAAGGCCGTTAAAGTTGTGCTGTTACACCAGGATATGTCACTTTGGTAGCTATCCCGCTCACATTTGCTGTTTGGGTCATATTTGAAGTGTGTGTGCTGCTTCCACTGCTCGCCGTTGTTCAGGTCACGCCCACACTCCAGGTCGGTGGGGAGCCTACGGGGCCAAAAGGAAGGCGCTGTGTGAAAGCCACGCAGTCGCGTGTCCCTCCATGCGCAACATCTATGCGGTGTGTGCGGTCCACTGTTACGCCATGGGCAGGAGCTTGGGTTCCATGCACAGCGACGGCGTGAGCGCGGCCTCCTGGGCCTTGGGCAAGCCGGCAAAGTGAGAGGCGTCTTCCTGAGCACCCGACGTGGCAGATACTGGCATGCTCCAAAAAGATTGAAGCTTCAACAAATACGCACTATGCTTTGCAATCCTGTGGCTTGGGCAGATACGACGTCGCGGGCCCTTGCTAGTTGCGCGACAAGCACGCACGAGTTTGACGCACCCGGGAAGCCTTGCAGGCGGAGCTGCCGTCGCCATAGTAAACTAAAGGACTATCCGTCAAGGAAGTGCGCGTTGACGCGCCAAAGGCCTAGTGCTGTTGCTGATAGCATGTACCTCCTGCCCTGCACGGGCATCGAGCTAGGCAGGCTCTCCTAAGAGGAGTAGAATTGGGAAAGCTGAGCTACACTGTCAAGCAGACCTGTTTGTGGACATGTGCTGTCGGATGCTGTCCGATGCTGCTCGGGTACATGGGAAGCAGAAGCTGTTGCCACAAGCTGTTTCCTTCAGCGCTCCTAAAAAATATAATATCTTCTTCTCGCAGCATACAACATGCATCCCTTCTATCCTCATCCACCGGCAGACTGAAACACAAACCAACGCGAAACCCTGCGACAGCCGGCTTGACTTTTGACCCGGCCTTTACCTTAAGAGCATCTCTGAGTGACAAATAGCTGCAGGGTCGCCTTCCAAGGCCAGCGGGCCCGCTGCCGCGCTGGAGCCGCTTGTGGTCCAACGCGAAATGGCGACGCACAGCGCCCGGGCGCCGGGCGAGCGGAACTTGTTCTCCTACTATGCCAACCAGAAGAAAGTTCAGCAGCAATGCTCCGAGAGCACGAGCTCCCTACAGATGTCAATGCGACACATGAACTTGCAAGACCAGCCGCAGGCCATCGCGGCAGAACCGCGACCGGCCTCCATACGCCCATTGCGCCCCAGAACTCTGGATCTTAGCAGCCAACCTAGCCAGGACAACAGTCAATAGTAAGTGCTCGGTGTCTTGGTCGTTTGATGTTCTGCTGTCCGTAGAGGAAACCAGAGGGAAGGTCTCAGTCGTGCGCGCTTCAAGGCACCCCTTTTGCTGCCAAAGCGTTGACCAGCAAGTCCCCTTGACCGTTCTTGCCCCACAGCACGCCAGACTACCTGACACCCCAGGACCAGTGCTTCAAGATGGACTATGAGCCATCCACCATGCAGTTGGACGAGGAGGTTGGGCTGCTGTCCCCACGAGCCATGAAGCGCCCACGGCCTCTGGCAGCAGCGCCATCCGGTCAGTGACACGTTGCCTAGACGCGCGTGGACGTACTCTTTGGCCTGGGTTGCGCCGTGGACAAGTCCTAGTACAGCTTGAACCCTGTGACGTCAGTGACGTCACTGCTTCTCACTCGCATCCCGCATGCCCTTCTTTTCGCAGTGAGCCTTGACGAGGAGTGCAGCAGCCAAAGCTTGAGCCAGAGCCGCTCCGCCGGGGAGCCAAGCACGTGCAGCAAAGCCCTGTCAGGCAAGTCTCGGTCACTGCATGGGCACGCAACATGGCACGCAAAGCTCTGTGCCCGTCGGAAGCGGGTTGTGCCTGATTCTACGCGCTAGAGAGTATTCTGCGGTGAAGCAACTCCGTGCTTGCTGTGCGTGCGCAAGCGGTATGTGTCGTTTACCACGTACTTATCTGGCTACCGCATTAAAGCATAGCATATTGCGCTTTGGGGCGTACGGCGGCTGACTCGAGCTCGAACATGACCTGCCCTACAGGGCGACCGCCCATCCCAAAGCTGCGGGAGGTCCAGCCGCCCATGCCCCGGAACCCCTACCTGGTGCGCGCCGACGACGACATGCACGTGTTCCAGGCGTCGCAGTCGTGCGTCAAGCGTGACGGCTACAGCCGCTTTCTGTAAGTACTGCACATAAGAACCCATGGCTTGGGTAGTCAGGCCCCTGATGTCCGGGTTGGTAGCATGGAATCAAGTGGTGGTCGTTGGGCTCCTTGCTTTTGCCCAGTGGGTCCCTGACGGCCTATGCTTTGGACGCTGCAGGTGGGACTACAACCTGGAAACGGAGCTGGGGCATGGCAACTTCAGCCGCGTGTACCGCGTGACGCACCGCCTCACAGGGCTGCCGTACGCCGTGAAAACGAACCGCACCCCGATCCAAACCCTACAAGCGCGGAATATGTGGCTCAACGTAAGTGGCGGCGCGTTTGGGCGCGAAGGGGCAAGGGCTTTCTAGCAAACACCAAGGTGCTCCAGAAGTATGCGGTGTGACCTCGCGCGTAGAGCCTGGCCTTGGCAGTACAAGGTAACAGGAACACTGACGCGGTCTCGGTCCTCCTGGACCTTGCACACCTGGGACCCCAGGAGATGCAGGCGCTGGCGGCCGTGCAGCACCACCCGCACATTGTGGCACTGCACGACGCGTGGTTCGAGCCGGACCCGCGCAACGACGCGGAGAGCGCCTACCTGAAGCTGGAGATGTGTGGAGAGAGCCTGCGGGACGTGCTCAGGAGGCGCGTGCAGCTGCGGGAGGCGGAGCTAGTGGAGATCCTGCGACAGGTGAGTGGGCGGGTGGATGGGTGGCATAGGGGTTACGACGCTGTGCGCGCTGAGAAATGTGGGTTGCGCGGAAGGCTGAGCGTCCAATTTCAGTGTGTAGCAGGATGCGATGAATGAGGGTGTGCACATGGTGGCCTGCAAGGTGAGGCGCGAAGGGAATGTTGTCCCTGGGACTGTTGAGCGCGATGCCCAAGGCTGCAACAGGGAATCCTCGATGGGGACAGATGTACAGAACCACGTGCACCCATTTGCCGCACCGCAGATGGCCTCCGCGCTCAAGTGCGTGCACGACACGGGCATGGTGCACCTGGACGTGAAGCCTGACAACATCTACATCGCGGCGTCCTCCCCGTCGCCCTCGCACGCCAACGCGAGCACGGCGGGCGCAGCGGGAGTCCACACAGCCAGCATGGGGATGGGGAGCCAGGGCACAGGCAGCCAGGGGGCGAGCTGTGCGTCAGGCGGAGCCAGCGGCGCGGTGTACAAGCTGGGCGACTTTGGCCTCGCCATGGTGCAGGGCGGGCAGCGGGCGGGCACGTCCGAGGGCGATGCCAAGTAAGTGCGCGGGGCTAGCCACGGTGTCGTTGTACAATAGAGGATCACGGCCAGGTCCGTACTGACCTTGCCCTCTGCGATGCCTGCCAATGGGAAGGGGAGAGGCTCAGAGTGGACCTGAAACGCACAGCTAACGGAAACCCAACTGACATCGTTACCCCCTACGCCACGGCAGGTACCTGGCGCCCGAGGCGCTCAAGAGCCGCGACTTCCTGACCTCTGGCCTTGCGGACCGGCTGGACATCTTCGCGCTGGGCGCCTCGCTGTACGAGCTGATGCTGGGCACGGAGCTGCCCAAGAACGGGGCGGTCTACCACGACATCCGCGCGGGCAAACTGGCGGTCATCACGCACGTCAGCGGGCGCGTGGTGCAGCTCATCAAGGTAGGGAGGCGGGGGTCAGGCTGAGCTCGAGCTGCCTGTGGGCAGAGGGTCCCTTACTCCTGAGCCGCCCGCCGCAGCTCACGGGCATTCAACACGTCGGCATTGTAGTCCTGGGCAACAGGAGCAGGACAGTGCTTCGTGCGTCGTCACAAGGCTAAGCAGGAGCTGCTCGGCGCGTTAATTCCAGGTTCCGGAATGCTGCTGTGGAACCACATCATGGCCCCCGCTGTTTGCCCACTTGCAGAGGATGATGGCGGCGGACCCTGCGCAGCGGCCGACCGCGGACCAGATCCTCAAGTCGCCGGTGCTGCACCCGCAGCCACCACAGCAGCCAGTTGCAGCGACGCCTCGTTAAGTCCATGTGAACAGAAGCGCGTGCGAGTTTTATGACAGGTGGACGATGACTGTGATTAGCTTTAACGGCATACCTCGGTATGGTTCACGACGTGCCTTCACAGCCGCCTCAGGCTCGCACGGTGCAGGTTGGTGGGCGGGGGCTTAAAAGGTGGCGTATGGCCGGCGTGGGGTGTGAGGCCCGGCTAGATCATGGGGGGCATTTGACCTTTATTGGCCGAAAGGCCGGACAGGTAAGGCATTCTGCATTAAGGGGGGAGGGCATAGCGTAGTTGGCTCACGGGGGCACCACCTGTGGCTGAGGCGCTGTGCCATGTATAGGCAGAGGCGGCTAACCGATACATAAACACGCAGCGTACATGACTGCTGGCAAAGTTTGTCTGATAGCACTGCTGCACTTGAGGAACATATACTAAATTTTGCATCCCTGGTTTGTGCAGGAGGTAGCTAGAATGACAGCCTGCTCTGCGGGTGTCGGCAGGGGGGCCATAAGCCCGTGGCCTTGGCACATGACAAGCACTAAATCGTGCGCGGGTGCTGCAGAGGTCTGAGGTGGTCTGGGTCGTGGTGTATAGCTCTGCGTACAGCACCCTGCGAGTTGTATCTTCGTACGACGTTTGACCCTCGAACACATTGCGCGTGCCATGCAGCGCCACTCAACACCTTGATGCCGGCCTCCCTTTGTCGGCCATTTGCCTGTTGGACGTCCTTGTATTGCCGCCGCAGCGGTCACTTGGGCCGTGTAATTCCATGTTGTTGAAAGGCAGTGATCGCGGTGTGTAAGACAAGGCAATGTGCTTGACGCCCAGTGGCGGCCATCACGCGGGTTACTGACTTGGTATGGGAAGTTGTAAGCTGTCTCCCCTGGCTGTCTCTATGGCCGTGCGCCTGCCACCACATGCAAGGCAGGCTGTCCCCTTGTGTCTTGGGGGTCTGCGGGTCTCCCAGACCCAGGTACGGTAGGTGATACCTGCCAGAGGCAGAAGGTGCGCACTGCCCACATCTGGTCAGCGTTGAGCTGTTTGGAGCAAGGGAACTCAGCTGTTGGAGAACGTGCAAAACAAACTGTTGCAGTACCTAGCTGCGGATTGCTTTGCTAGGGATGCTTCTTTGGATTTCTGCCAGTGTAGTGGGCTAGTGGCGCAGAAACACAGTTGCACGACACCGCAGCGGGAGGCAGGGAGTCAGCTAGGACACGATACATATGATGGCACTACCATTACATTTATGTATCCTGATGTGACCAGATGGACCTCCCTCCTTCGTGGTCTCGACCACGTTACTTAGCAAGTATGTTACCGGTGCCCCCTCATGCCTCGCGCTTTCAGAATCCTGTGCGGGCGCGACAGCGATACGTGGCGAACAACAATTAAGCCATATAATGATAAAGAATTTTCCGCTCTATCATTTGATTGTTAGGCTGTGTGTCTTCGGAGTTAGGTTGTGCCAGTTAGTTCAGTACATCGCTGTTGCTAAAGGCCACCGACCGACGGGCGGGCGTACGGCACACAAGTCGCTCCGCTCCAATACGGAGGGGCCCCACCCTTCCATATAAGACGGACATGTAGTCTTCCTCAGCCATACAGAAGCACCAGCCTTCATCTTGCTTTTGTAATCAAGAGGCATCGCCTCGGCAGCTCGGTGCGCATCTTGCTTACCTCTTCCTTCGCGTCATCTCGATTCGCAAGCTCTAAGGTGAGAGCAATGGGATATATATAGCATGACGCGCATTCGTCGGAGCAGGAGCGCGCGGCCACTGCACAGCGTGGACTCGCGGTTGGCGCATGCTCATGTCTGGCAACCTGCACTTGGGCTGCACGCTGCACATGTTGTCGCAGCTATTGTGTAAGCAGTATGCCTTTGCTACTACGCCATGCGACGAAGTTGTGGTAAGGCATGATTCCTAACGTAACGAACGTCCCGGCATGCGCAGGTCCCTAACGTCCGGCTCGCGGGCAGCGCAAGCACCCAGCGCCATGGCTCGAGGAACGACACGCATGTTGGCGATTGTGGCCTGTATGTGAGTAAAAGCTCGAATTAGCCATGACCTTCGGGTGCCAGTAGCCGCTGAAAGCTTGCCATCCCTTCTGTTACTCGTTCGCCGGTGGGCCTTAACGCGCCCCACGCAAACGCCTCGGCCATCACGGCATACCATGCGACCACAGCCGCATATGCACTATGTAGCCGATACCTCTTTCTGACGCTGTTGTGCCCTTTGCGATGTGCCCCCGCCTCCCGTCCCTCCAGGGCCCTGGCCGGCCTGGCTGCCGCCACCAACTACAACCACAACGACAGCCCGCCCAGCTACGACTCGAACCCGTCGAGCAGCCCGTCCAGCTACGACTCGAACCCGTCGAGCAGCCCGTCCAGCTACGATTTGACCCCGTCGAGCAGCCCGCCCAGCTACGACTCTACCCCGTCCTCGAGCAGCAGCTCCTGCAACGTGTGCTGGGAGTGGACCCTGTCGG
>VFQN01005072.1_pt1 | contig 16584 bp, 25 predicted proteins | sample 3512371 | NCBI WGS metagenome assembly VFQN01 (sample SAMN10412370, study PRJNA504923) | tailings metagenome | isolation source: Replicate 2 from Balatoc abandoned mine | place: Philippines: Itogon, Benguet | collected 2017-08-28 | reverse complement strand
GCGAGCTGGTCGTGACGCACGCGGGGCAGAGCGCCACGCTGACGCTGGGCGGTGGTGGGAGCGGCGACGGTGTCACCAGTAGCAGCGGCGGAAAGGAGGGCACAGAAGCCGCGAGCGCTGCTGCTGGGGCTGCTGCTGCTGTTGCTGCTGCCACTGCGTCACCTGCGGCGGAGGCTGGCGGCAGCGGTTCCGGAACGACGGCGGTGGCGGTGCCTGCGCAGGCGGGGGGCGGTGAGGATAGTGGCGGCTGCGGCAGCAGCAGCAGCGGCGGCGGCGGCGACGGCCCTCTGCTGCACTTTGCCGCCTTCTTCAGCGACTGCATCCACGAGGTGCTGCCTGTGCGCAGCGGACACCGCGTGACGCTCACCTTCAACCTGCTGCTGGCGGAGGGGGAGGCGGAGGCGGCGGCGGCGGCTTCCCAGAAGAAGAAGCGGAAGGCGGAGGAGAAGCAGCGGCGGCAGCAGCAGGAGGGTGGCAGTGGCCGCACGGCGCCGCCGCCGCCGCCGCTGCTGTCTACGGTGCGGCCCCTCGCCGCCGGGGGCAGCATCCCATTCGTTACCAAGCTGAGGGAGCTGCTGGCGCAGGTACGCTGTGAAGGTGTCAAAAACGAGCGCGCTGATGATTCCCTGTACGCGCATGAGGTGGGCGGAGCACAGCTTTAGGTGGGAAGCAGGTAAGGGTGCGCGAAGGCTACTGAACGGAGCGGCCCCTGCTGGCCACGGCACGCAAATCTATGCGCAAGCAGGTAGGCCTGGGCAAACGCAGCAGAAATGGCATTGCTCTGAAGGTGCCCCCAGGAGCATACAGAACCGCATGCCGCCTGGCCCTAAAACAACACGCGCACTGTTGACCTGGTACGCTAACCCACCCTGGGTACGGTAGGCGCTTCTGAGTCCCCGCAGTTGCCCGCCTAGCCTCCCCCCTCCCGGGCATGTACGGCAGCCGTGCCACCTGCCCACTGGCAACTACGGTACCTTATGTTGCCTCCTCGAACGCCGTACACGCTCGTCCAAGCTGCCCCACTCTGCATTGACCCCTGGCGACCAGCGCACCCGCGTTCTGCCCTCCCCTCTCCCTCTCCGCCCCCCTGCTGACATGACCCTGTCCTCTCACCAAAGGACACGTGGCACCCCAAGGGCTGCACGCTGGGCTACGTGATGCAGCACCAGTACGCCACCAGCCTGAGGGACCTTAACAACGGGTGGGTGTGGGTGTGTATTAACTGTGTTTTAGCAACGGCTGCTGGGATACATGATGCAGCACCAGTACGCCACCAGCCTGAGGGACCTTAACAACGGGTGGGTGTCGGACGGAGCACGTGCACCGAATGAGCTGTGTGTACCTATCGATGACATGGAGGTCGGTCCAGCGGCTGGGCAACAGGCAGGGCACCACGGACAGGGTTGGTGTACCGTATGCACCTGCAGGACGCCGCCATGCATGGGCCGCACACACGTACCGGTGTATTAACAACGTCTCGGGAAACGCTTCCCGCTCAGTCTGCCCCCGAACACGTACCGCTGTATATCGCTACTCGCCAACACACGTAACTGCCCCGGCCTGTGGGGTGTAACACTCCCTACCTGCTACTCCACCCCCTCAACCCACGCCAATATCATTATTGCTACCCGCCCGCCCACCGCAGCATGTTCCCTCGCGCGCTCAAGGGCGGCGACCGCCTGCTGCACGCCGCCCTGTGCGGGGAGCTGGGGCTCAAGGGCGCAGTGCGGCCACTGCACTTGGCACAGTGGGTCGTGCGATGGTTGCACTGCTGCTCTGCTGCCAAGCATGCGCGCACGCCTTGCTCGCACCCGACACCGCTCCAGAGCACCTCTGCAACATGCGATTCGCATACAGCACTTACCGTTGTGTAGCAAACTAGCGGTGCGTGATTGCACTCCCCGTTTTGTCTTGTGAGTAGAAGGATTCCGGCAGGCAAGGCGAGGGCTGTCACGCTCCAGCCAGTCACGCACACTCTTGCCTGCCACACGGGCCAATGGCTACACGAAACGCATCTCCGCACATCATCAGCGCATCGTCGCACATGCGGTCCTATAGGTGGTGGAGGCAAGATGTGGCACACGTACAGCATATAGCAGCTGTATGGCGTCCGCAGTGCGCACCAGGGTGCTGCACGGCGTCCGCAGAACCTTGTTTACGGGACATTCCTCGCTCCCTATGGGTGTGTGATGATCAGCGGATGATAGGTGGTGGCGGTGGCTGCTGATGGCGCGCGGTAACTAGCTGCTTATGTTCAGATTATTGCACTCCTCCCTTACGTCGCGCAACGCAGGGCGGACGGTGAGGACCTCGAGGGAAATGACGACCTGGACTACACCTTCGTAGGACACGACTTCCAGGATGACAGCCAGCGCATCAGGTGGGCGAATACATGATTCTTTCAAAGACTCGGTATAGAGTAAGCATCCTGTCTGACCCATGGAAAGATGATAAATAGTATCATGTGCAAAGTAGCTAAAGCACGCCTGCCTGCACGTGGGTTCTGAGTTCCAGAGTAGCCACCAGCCACATGTACATATGGCCGTATCCTATGTACACCTTCGCAGCCTCTTCTTTGTGCCTACTAAGGATGCCCCGAGGCCGCGCATGGCCCGTCTGTAAATGCACCGTGCTCTAAGCACGCTTAGGGCGGCACACGGCCTCAACTGTGTTGTGTCTTGCACCCCAAGCACCCAAGGGGTGCGGGAGGATTAGGACACTGGACAGCCCACGTACTGGCTGATGCATTCTGTGCGCTTAGCACGGGGCGCCCCCTTCAGCACAAACGCCCTACCAGTGGGGCTACTACACACGCGCACGCCTGCGTACGTACCCAGTAACACGCACACGCGGGCAAGAAGTGGTAATCACTAATCAGTGTGTTGAACGTGAAGACAAAGTATAGTATGTGGAATTATGATATACGTAGTCAGAAGATTGACATGTTTGTACACATGGCCCCGCCGCAGCAACTTCTACCTGGAGAACATGAGCACTCGCGAGCAGATGGAGTACTCACGCTTTACGCAGGCCAGGGACGCCGCGGCAGTGTGGATTGGCTTGCGGTGCGTGAGGGGGGTGGTTGCCGGCGTGCACGCAGGGGCGGTGTGCCGGCAGGGGAGGCGTGCCAGGGGAGGCGTCCCCTACTGGCACCGGTTGGGTGCCAGGGGAGCGAGTCGTCCCGTGGTGCCGGTAGGGTTATGCACATACCACGCGGGCCTGGCTGGGACTTCTTGGAGCCTCTGGTGGCCACTGTGCGCCCTTCACGGTTCACGCCGTCCTTGCTCTTGATTTGGCCACAGCCTGTCACGCCACGTGACCTGTTCGTGCGGCAGTCCTCCACACCTGCTGCAGGGCTTTGTACGGCAGTTGGCTGGCGGCTCTCACCTGTGAACTGCAACGCCACTCGCTTGCTTAGTGGACTGTCGGTTCCCACACACACACGCAGGGAGCGCACAAGGAGCGCCTACTGACAAATTGATTCCATGACTTATTCCCGGTCTGTCGTCGCGTGCGTGCCCACACGCAGGGAGCACTCCCGGAAGGTGTTCTCGCTGCACTCCAGCTGCATCGCCTACGGCAACGAGCCCACCTCCACCACAGTGTACTCGGGCGTGGCGCTGCTGCTCAAGGTGCGTGACGGCTCGTGTGTTAACACACATGTAGCAGGTGCCGGTGTGTTACACATGGTAGGCTTCCCGCAACACGCCACCAGCCCCGCCACTCCCTCGACCAAACAAGCCTGGGTGTAGGGGGGAAAGGGCTGCTGCTGCAGGCGAGGGAGAGCCAGCTTGAGGGAATGGATGGAGGCTGATGCGTCGGTACATGGTCCAGAGCAGTCCAGAGTGTGGAATCTAATTCCGTCAGCATGCACTACCCGGACACAGTCAAGGCAGAGGGCACAAGGGAGTGACAGCCGTACATGGGTGCAGTACTAGAGAGGCTCATGTAAGGGGTCAGGCGCGCTTTGTGCTAGCTGTTAGGGTTTGACACATGGGGCGACATCCGTAGCATGCATACCGGTACCGGTATGCACGGACAGGGAAGGCAGGAGAAAGGCCGGGGCATGTTCCTCCACGCGGGTTGACCTTCATCAGCTGCTTGCAGTGACGGCGGCATTGCACTGAATTACCTGCAGCAGTACACTTGCATGCTAACTCCAATTGCATGGCCAATCCTTACCCCCCGGGTGCTGCTGCTGCTGCTCCTGCTGCAGGTGCCGGCATGGGGCACGCCTGAGCGCGCGAGGGCCATGGCGGCGGTCGCGTAGGCATTGGAGAAGCATATATAGGGGCAGTGGGGTCGTTGGAAAGGGTCGGAAGAGAGTTAGGCGGTTGAAAGCGGTTGGAAGTGCTGGTCTGTTGGTATGGACGAGGCCCCTCCGTCGTCAATGCCGGTGTAGGGCAGTTGCTGTTGCTGTCCCCTGGAGCCACCGCCGCCGCCACAGCAGCCATGGGCACCAGGGGAGGTTGTGTCAACCAGGGGTCCCCTGGTGTCAACACGGCAGGCGGAGGGCTCGGCCCGCTGCAGACAAGATGGAAAGCGCGGCGGTTGCAAACTGGCTGTACAGTCGCTCCGTTAGATTGTATCGATGTCTGTGTTTTGCACCTGCGGCGAGGTTGATGGGCGAGGCAGGCAGAGGCATGCCTAGCACCGGTGCACCGACCGCCATGTGTGTGCATGGCAGAGAAAGTACGGTACGCCTTTGCACCAGCACCATGTACTGTTGGGGGTGAACGCACAGGGGCAGCGGTGCATTCCAGTCCCCTGTTGGCCCGCTTGGGTCGCTGCCCCAGCGCCACGAGCCCCCAGCCAACTCCTGCAACCAGACCTGCCTCTTGCAGCGGGCGTATTAGGCTCCTTGATTTTACATGTGCAGTGAAGGCTATGGGTGAAGGCCAGTAAGGATGCCCGCGCCACGCCATGCCACTCGGCACGTGTCATTACCGTACAGCCGCTGCATGACCACCCAGGCTGCGTGCGAAGGCACTCCAGCACCCGGACCCTCCGTCCCAGCCCGTCCGGCCGGCCCATGGGGATTCGTGGTCTTGAGGTTGCGTCCCAAGACGCCGCCAACATAAGACAGGTGCCCATCAGGTCCCCTGTGCGGTAACAACTCCGCAAACAAAAACAAATACGGCCAGCCGGCAGCATTCGGTCACATTTACGCCGTGGGGCCGGCTGGGAGGGTACGGATGCAACCAGGGTGCACCTTGCGGTCCTGGTTGGACCTTGAGTGGCAGACACGTGGCACGTGGCACGGCGCGGCGCTCCCTCACTTACGGGGCCTCACCCATAGCCGCATGTACACATGTTATGCATACATTTGAAGAACCCATGGCCTCGAGTACACGTGTGATGCATACATTTGGGGAGCCTACGATGGCCTCCATGAGTGGCACGTGTGGTGTTGGGGATTGGTGGCCTGTGGGGCTGCGTTTTGAGACGGCCAGCAGGAGACACGGGCGCGCAACTATTTCACGTGGCACAGCGCCTGTTTGGCGTGCTGCTAGCAGGAGGGTTGCGAGCAGGGTGGCTGCTGAGGCGCAGACGAGCTATGGTATCCACTGCAACACGCAGGGGAGTCTCTGTCACCTCTGGTCACCTGGCATGACCGCGGACCAACCGTCTCCTTGGTGGCCTCCCCCGAATGCTCTACACCCCCTACACAAGCTTGTCGGTGACACATGAACACCTGTCGCACTTTGCGGTCTTAGCAATGGACTTCTCATTTGATGTGGGCTCCAAAGAACAAGCGCTTGACTTCGGGAGTTTCGACTTTGGCCAACCTGACGACAGCGCTGTTGCGTATCCGAAAGCTCCAAAGAGCTTGCTCAGTTCCGGTCTAGACGGAAAGAAGAAGGCGAACAAGCGGCCGCTGTCCGCGCACGGCCTGCATGAGCTAGTCGACAAGCCAGTGCATTTGCATGCATCCGACGTCAAGCAAATAGAGTCGAAAGCAAGCAACAAAAAGCCTCCTAGTGACCGGCAGCCATATTCGGACGGAGCTGTACGCGACGGTGGGAGCATCGCGGCGGAGGCGGCTGCCAAGCAGCAGCAAAGCGCAAAGGGAGCTCAGCGAAAGGCCAAAAATGGTACAGCGCGAGACGATGGAGGTGAGCTTGGCCATGCCACCGGTCTCACGATTGCAGACGGGCCAGGCACCCAGCCTGGCGTGCCCGAGGGCCCCCCGGCACCTGCTAAAGCGCAGGACTCCGCACGCCAGCAGAAGCAGAAGACCAACGACAGAGATGATCTTGTAGGGAAAGGGGTGAAGCACGAGCAGCAGGAGGAACGGAGGCAGATGCAAGCGCAGAAGCCTAAGCGGGCGGAGGTACAGGCGGTGGCGGAGGCGGCAGAAGGCTTGGCACGGCCACAGCCTGTGAAGCCCAGCACAGCTGCTGCTGCTCCCCGGGACGCCCCTGCTGAGCCTGAGCCTGAGCCTGAGCTTCACCCAAAGAAGAAAGCGAAAGTACAGCAGCAGCAGCAGCAGCAGCCTCTAGCGGATGGGCGAGACCAGCAGCGGGTGCAAAAGGGGAAAGCGGTGCCGCCTACCCAAGCGGATGGCGACGTTGAGCACCAGGGGCAGCAGCAGCAGCAGCAGCAGCAGCAGCAGCAGCCACAGCGGCCAAGGCAGGAGGCACAGAAGCATGAGCGTGGGTCAGGGGTGCTGGAAGGATTGCAAGGTGGACCGGAGGCGCAAGCCCCGGCTGACACGTCGGCAAAGGGCGCAGGCGGAAAGGCGGCCAGCGGTGGTGCGGCCGCAGCCGACGGTAGCGGCCCTGTGCCCAGGAAGGGGTCTCGGGAAGCGCGGCAACAGCAGCACCAGCAGCAGCTCAAGGAGGCCGGGAAGCAGCAACAGGGCAGTGCCATGGTGCTGGCAGGCCAGGGTGCGGAAAAGAAGGCAGCACGGCAGCAGCAGGGCAAGGGCAAGGCGGAGGCGGGGGCACCGGAGCGCCCTGGGGACGGGGGAAAGGGGGTGCTGGACGCTGTTACCGGGTCGGAAGGCCCACGGAAGAAGCAGAAGAAGGGGCACCAGGGTGGGGGCGAGGAGGGCGGGGCGGCGGGGGTGGCGGGTGCCGCGGCGGCTGCAGGAAAGCAGCTTGTCGGTGGTGCGGACAAGGCCACAATTGCGAAGGGCAAGCAGCGGCAGGACCAGCAGCAGCAGCGAGGGGCGACGGCGGATGGCGGACGCACGACAGCGGCGGGCGTCCCCACGCTAGCGGCAACGGACGCAGCTGCCAAGCCCCCGACTGCGCAGTCCGCTGCCAGCCTGGCAGCAGCACTGCGCGGCGGGAAGCTGGGGTCTGGCGGAGCGACGGGACAGGGGGCTACGCCTGCTCCTACGCTGCCTGCTGCTTCCGGTGCTCCTGCTGCGGGCCCTGCTGCTGGGGCTAAGAAGTTAACACACGCTGAGGCGCTGGCGGCCATGCAGCGCAAGCAAGCCGCAGCCGCAGCCGCCGTTGTTACCACGGTGGTATCCGCGGATGACGACGCAGACGGTGGCGGTGCTGGGGGTCGGGGTGTGGGCCTGGGCAAGGCGAAGGGCAGCGTCAAGGGGCTGGGAGCGGACGCGGGCGGGGGCTTCCTGTCCCGCCTGCGAGACAAGCTGGCCGGAGGGCGCTTCAGGCACCTGAACGAGGAGCTGTATACCAGGAGCGGGGGAGACGCGTATCGTATGATGCAGGTGGGGGTTGCATGGAGGTGGAGTGGAGTGGGTTAGGAAAGGGAGCAGCATGGAGTTGGAGAGGGAGGGAGGGAGGGCTGGGTGCGGGGGCATGGGGCCGCAAGGACCGCTGCCAAGTGCGGTACTGTCACGCAAGTGCCTGGTTGGATCCTGTGGGCTTGTGCTGCTCGGTGCTTCTTTGTCCACACGCCGCACGTCCGACAAGCTTTTGCGACCTCTTGATCGGCATCATCACGGCGGACCCGTTGCTCCCTCCCTTGCCCCACAGCGCGAGCCGGAGCTGTTTTCCCAGTACCATGACGGCTGGAAGCGCCAGATCGGCAGCTGGCCCAAGAAGCCTGTGGACGTGGCCATCGCGTGGCTCAAGAAGCACAAGTGGGTGGCGCACAGAATGGGCATTTGATTTTTGATGCAAAGAATGGGTGTCTGGCCGCCATGTCGCGGGTGCAGCAGGGGCGGCGCTGTCGGCAAGGCGTGTCGTGGGTTGTTGGGAATACGGGTTTGCGGGTGGCGCCGTCGCAAGGTGGGAGACGCGCTTCAGGGAGGCCTGCGGTGGGCGGGTGGGCGTACAGTGCGGCTGCGGCTGCAGGCTCGGCGTGCCATGCGGTGCAGGATGCGAAGGGAGTGGAGGGATTATAGGGCTGCGTGGCGCTATTACAGCAATGCCGGTATCACCTTTGCGTAGCGTTGTCAGTGTCCCGGAGGCTCCGAGCGCGCCGGACACGGTCGTGCGCGGTGCAAGTGAATGGCTGTCGCCAAGGGTAATGAAGACCGATGCACATCGCTGGCTCTACCCTGTGCGGCCTTCCTGACCCATTAAGCGCTCACCGCCCGGCCCTGCCCTCCGCCGCCCTCTGCCAGGTCTGAGGTCAAGGAGGTGGCGGACTTCGGGTGCGGGGATGCCAAGATCGCTGCGTCCGTGCCGCAGGTGGGGACGCGTGATGGCCCAGGCAGCAGAGGTTGCTGGCGTTGACCAGCGGCGGGCGTTGGCGACGAGCAAGCCGTGGCCAGCGCACGCGTTGACTAGCATCTCGGGGACACAACGACACGGCATGCTGCTCATTACACCACGCCCACTCCACACGTGCCTACCAGCAGGCCCAACCTGACAGGCACCAGTTGTTGGTCTCAATTGGGGGAGCCGCCGGCACGGAAACAATGTCCGACGCCTGCACTACCGTACAAGCGGTCCTGCACACCCGGCCACGCAGTGCTAAGCCACGTGCCGCATCCTCGCACTATCGCATAACACCCCGCCTTGCGCACCAGCGCCAAGCCCTGGGCTCGCACACCCCACCCCACCCCACCCTAGTCCACCTTATCCCACCCCAACATGACCGCGCCGAGCCCTGCCGTACGTGCCGTACGTGCCGTGCCCCAGGTGGTGCACTCGTTCGACCTGGTGGCCAATGCGCCCGGCGTGGTGGCGTGCAACATGGCACACGTGCCGCTGGGCAGCGCGGCGGTGGACGCGGCGGTGTTCTCCCTGGCGCTAATGGGCACGGACTACGGCAGCTTCCTGGAGGTGGGTTGGGTGTGTGGGGGTGTAATGCTTGTGGGTTTCAGGACAGCATGGGGCGTTGGCGGGAGCGGGATGTGGTGTTCGCTTGCGTGTCGGACGCACTGCTCCTTATGCCTGGCTTGGCTGCTCATGTGCACTCCACGGCTTTGTGTTTAGCCAGGTTAATATGTGCATCCATAACGCGATGCCCATCGCGCTGCGGCCCGGTCCGCGACAGCCCTGTCACACCCTGCCCTACCCGTCTCTCGCTCCTGACCTTCCTGGCCCGCCTTCCTCTGCCGTGCAGGAGGCAGTGCGTGTGCTCAAGCCCAAGGGCTGGCTGTGGATCGCCGAGGTAGGGCAGTGGAGGGGGGCAGGAGGTCAAGCCTGGTTGATGCGAGGACACGAGCTGGTAGCCGCAGCGCACCGCGTCGCACGCTTGTTGCCGCTTACTCATGGCCGGCAGCGCAACACCCTTGCGTGCCGTGTCCTCGGACAAAGGGCCACGCTCCCAACGATCGTTCTCCCCTCCCAACCAACTCCGTACCGCAGGTGCGCAGCCGCTTCGTGTCTGGCGGGCGGCAGGAGGGCGGGGAGGCGGACGAGGAGGACGAGCAGGGGAGCGATGGGGAGGGAGCGGCGGCGGCGGGTGGTGGCGGCGGCGGCGGCGGCGGCGGGCAGGAGGACTTCCGGCCGTTCCTGTCGTGCCTTGCTCGGCTAGGGCTCAAGCTGCAGAGTCAGGACGTCTCCAATAGGATGTTTGTGGTGTGGGTGCTGCGCAAGGGGGCGGACAAGGAGGGCGGCAAGGGCGGGGCCAACGGCAAGGCAGGCGCGATCCCGTGGCCACCCCTCAAGGCGTGCGTGTACAAGAAGCGGTGATGGAGGCGTGCCGTGTGGGGTGGGGGAGGGAGCTGCAGGGATGGAGAGGTTTGTCAGTGAATGTAGCAGGGGACATTTGTACGTGCTTTGTTTGCCGTGCCGCTGGAGCCGAAGCCGGACATGTCAACAACTCCGCCAAGACCACGCTTCGCTCTACAACTTCAAGGCTTTGTGTTTGGCCGGGTTAATTTGTACGTGAGCATGTCTAGCTGAGGCGCGCCGTACGTCGTCTGCGGATTGTCTGCGGTGTTTGCGGTTGGGGGGCAGTTGGCGGCGAGCGCCTTCAGGGACCTGCGGCTGACCCGGCTGTCGATGACTGAGCTGTGCATGGGGGAGTCTGGACTGCTGGCTATTGCCAGGGCAGGGGACGCGGGTGCAGGAGGCAAACTGACAGCCGCCAGGCTGTGCATGCTGATGTGGTTGCCCCTTCCGACATTCCTCGCGCCCTGTGCGGAGGCGCCTTGTGACTTCAGTTAGCTTCGGGGTTGGCACGGCTACTGGCATGTGCGCACTGTATTGGCCAGAAGAATATCAGCGCGAGCTGTAAGCAGCCACAGGATGTGACTGAAACGGTTGCCACACGCCGAAGTCCAGAAGCTGCAGCTGTACGGTTTTGCGGGGACTCCCCTGGTGATCACACGCAACGCCATAGCCAAGGCCACAAGCAAGCAGCAGACAAACGCACTGAATATCGGCCACAGTCAGCCGCTAGACGACCTGCACCACCGGCAAGCTGTTCTAGCTTCAAGGACACGTCTGCGACAGCCTCGCAGTGCTGTCTTTATACTGCAGCAATAACCATTGCTCTACAACTCTTCACTGTTTCACATATTTGTCAAGAAGCCCTAATTACAAAGCAACCGCGACATCCCTGTGGCGCCATTAGCCGCTTCCTTAATTCTGCTCACAGGCGCCCTATAGCAACCAATGGGATCACAAAGACACGCCATATCTGTAACATGGCTACTCGTGCTTGGAGGAATGGCAATGCTCTGCTCTGCCGACTTCGGGCAACACATCGTCGACGAAGCTGTGGACTTGGACGCTGTAGCGGAGGCCATTGGTGCTGAGGGTGGCGACAATTATGAGGATCTTCTGCATTGGGCCATCTCGCACAGTGATCCCGCAAAGCTGGCGGAGCAGGCCGAGGGCGCACGCCGGGTGGAAATGGTCAAGGACCTGAAGGAGCAGCGCAGGCGCGTAAAAGAGGTAACAGCTGCAAACGGCCTGTGAATCCTCCTGGATACGCCTGCAGAAGGACTAGTGCTGCGCACGCTGTGCGTTGGGCAGGGTGGAGTACCAATACACAGCGCGCACGCGCATCTGAGGCAGGCACACACGCCTGGGCTGTCTATTCCATGCGTATCGTACCCACTCTCTTGCATTCCACATGCCATGGCAATCTTACCCACCTTGTATATTACCCACCCTGACTGTACTCGCAGCTGCTGGACCACGTTCGCCAACAGCCCACGGAGGCTGACATGATGAGGGTGAGCAAGGGGTTCCGCCGCTCAAGGTTGTCCCAATTTCGCATCAGAGCGCACACGCGGGTGACAAATCGCCCTACGGGTATTATAGCCCCGCCCAACAGCTACCTGCCCGCCAACCGCCAACGGCCAACCGCTGCCTCCTACCACGTACCTTCCCTCACCAGCGGCTCGCCAAGACACCTTTGTTCAGCAGCTGGTTCCCCACCACCCCAGCTGTTTCCAACACCCCCTCCCCCAAGCACACGCGGCGCCCGTGGCCCCCAGCCCCTTACCCGCGCCCCTGTGCCTGCCCCGCAGGAGGGTATCGCCATCCTCAGCCGCCCCACCGCCTCTGACACGGAGCTGCTGGCGGCGCTGCAGGCGCTGCAGGTGCTGGTGGAACCCATCGACAACGCCAACGGTGGGGCCGTGTGGGCCGGGGCTGCCGGGATCGGGGCCACGGGGGTCGGAGCTGGGCTCACATGGGCTTGAGGGTTAAGGGGACAGAGCTGCTCGGTGTGTAGCGTTCACGTAGCAGGCTGTCAGGGCATGCATCCCTGTGGGTACAACACGAGACCTGTAGGCACTGGCGGTTTTTGTAAGGCATCGTGTTTTGCAGGGTCTGGGTGTGGAGGGTGTGTCCTTCACAGCAGGAGGAATGCGTATTTTAGTGCTCATATTGGCAAAGCGTCACTCGTGGCCTACGGCGCCGCTCCTCCGACGGCGAGGCGTGTGGGCCTAGGGCTGGGGACCGTCCCCTTCTCCAGGGCACCCACCCGCACACCAGTGTGGCATTGGCCCTCATGAAGCTCTTGTCATGAACCGAGCTACGCTGCACTGCCCACTCCCCATAGCGCAACGAGTGTTAGTGAGACTGCAGCTCTCGCGTGCTGTGCCGCAGACCTCCCCGGCATGGGTGGCTTAGCCCCCGTGGTGGCGCAGCTGCTGTCCCCCAGCCCCCAGCTGGCGGCCGCCGCCGCACACGTGCTGGGCACCGCCGCCTCCAACAACCCCAAGTTCCAAAAGGCGCTGCTCACGCAACACCCGCACGTGCTGCCCACGCTGCTCAAGGTGCGTACGGCACGGCGCAACGTGCTGCGGCTGTGCTGGATGTGTTGGCCATGCGTTGCGTGGGCTGGGGCATTTGGGTCTGAACAGCCCGGCGCATGGGGTTGTGATCTTCGCCCGAGCGGTGTACACGTGCGTCTTCTGCTTACCCCAGGATTCGTGCTTTGCATGACAAGCATGCTCGCCCCGCATGACACGCCCTGCTCCTAACCTCGCCGCCTTGCTGTTCTCCCCGTGCACGCGAGTACATGGCCACCCCTCCATCTCCACCCCTGCGTGCTGCAAATACCACCCTCACATACCCGGTAACACACATGCTCGTTGCGTGACCCACGTGCCCCCAGGTGTGCGAGCACCCGGAGGAGGAGAGTGCGGTCAAGGGAATGTACGCGCTGGCGGCGCTGGTGCGCAACCTGCCGCGGGCGCAGGCCCTGTTCATGGAGGCAGGTGCGTGCGGGGCGCGGTGCACCGGGCGTCCTGAGCCACCTGTTGCCGTGTGTGGGGTGCACTCAAACGGCGCACAGGGCCACCATCTGCGCACGGTCCGCAGCACACGCACCGTCACATCTGCGTCCCCAGGCCCGCATACCCTACGGACGCCCCGGTTACGCTTTATGCCACGTCCCTCATCCAATTGACGCATGCAGGAGACGAGCTGCCCCTCCTCAAGCCACTTGGCAACGCTCCGCGCTATCTTTTCATGCCATTTGCACAGCGTCTGCTGCTCCCTCACCGCCCGCCGTACCGCCACCCGCCGTACATGCCACAGGCGGCTTCCGCACCCTGGAGGCCCTGCTGCGCGGCTCCTCCTCCCCCAGCCGCGTGAAGCGCAAGGCGCTGTCCCTCTTCATGGACCTCATGGACACGCAGCCAGCAGCAGGGGCGGCAGGGGCAGGGGCAGGGACGGCAGCAGATGGCGATGCTGATGGGCTGTGGGCGGCTGAGGGCCAGGGTGCGGACCTGGGGGCAGGAGGAGCAGGCGGCCCGGATGGCGACCTGCACGTGATGCGTGTGACCGTCAACCAGGCGGCAGAGGGCGGGCAGCAGGTGGGTGGGCGGGCCGCAAGTGCTGCGGGTGTGTGTGGCGGGGGTCTGGGTATAGGGACCAGCTGGACTTGCCTTTGGTCATCACTTGCTGTGGAGCGGCTGCCCAATGGCGCAATTTCACTACGGCCTGGGCAGCGTGCACCGCAGTGTGATGGCCATGCAGGCACTTCTGCGCGTCCGAGCTGCGTGTGGGTTAACCGCTGAGTCTGAAACTGAAGTCAGACCCGTTGATGCTGTGCGTGCCGCGCGGTGGCTTCCCTGCAGGGCTCCTCCGCAGGCGGGGGTGGGCACGTGTCCGACCAAGAGGGCTCTGCTGGCGGCGCCACGCGGCTGGCGGCCGCAGCCATAGGGACAGGGCTGCCGGAGGCGGTAGTGGGGCTGCTGCGCGAAGGGGACACGGACATGCAGGTGCGCGGGGCGGGGTGTGGGCCGGAGCGTAGGGTCGGGCGGTGTGTGGGGCCCCTTTGGGAAGGCGATATGGACATGCAGGTAGGGGCGGGGCGCGGGACGGATGGGATGAGGGGCGTACGGACACACAGGTTGGGCAGGGTGTCGGGTGGGGTGGGTCCGGTCGGGGTGGGGTGGGTAGGGGCAACAGCTGGGTGCACATGAGAGCAGGCACGGATGGGGTCCACCATGGACGGGGTGGGCCCACGGGGTGGGCCTGTGGTGGACTGCGGGCGGGAGAAGCATAAGCCGGGCCGGTGCAGGGCACGAGGTAGGCGGCTGCTTGTGCTGTCGTGGGCTGCGGGGTGTACCAGGGAGTGAGCGCGGTACGCTACGACCAGGCGCCTCGCCTGCTCCTACTCTCCAACCCCACACACACACACCGAAGCACGTCCTGACACGGCCCATGTCACTGTGTTTATGTGTGTGCTGAGCAGGAGAAGGCGCTCCTGGTGGTGCAGCGGCTGGCGGGGGATGCCGTGGCGCGACGGGTGCTGCACGCGCACGGGGCAGGTGAGCGGTTACAGAACGGCCGCGATCAGCTCTGTTTCCTGAGTGGGAAGGGCTAGGCTCTGGAAGGAGACCCAAAACTGTAAAACCGTACATACGTCTACAGCCCTACCTCCGGCAAGACTAAGTTCTGTCCACGGCTTTCGTTTCGACTGGCCAGTATACATCGACACATTGGGTGCGGCGCCCGGGGCACACCTTGCGTGCCCAGCTGCCAGGGGACCGTCGCCTCGGCTTGGTCACTGCACTCCCGCTGCACAATGCTGCACCGCTGCACAACGACGCTGTGCTGATTTACTGCCTGCGCAACGCTTGGGTGCAACTGGGAGCCACTTGGGTGTGCGTGTGTGCCTGCGCCGCCTCGTTCGCAAGTGACTCATATGCATGTTGTGTTGGCCACGTGTGCTCCGCGGCGCCCCACAGGGGAGGCCTTGGCGGCCCTGCGGCTGCAGCTGCAGGCGGATGGCCCTGAGCCGGGGGACGAGCCCGACCCCTACCACGACTACATGGTGGGCCTGGCGGACGAGGTTAATACACTGCTGCACCAACCCGAGCAGCAGCAGCAGCAGGGCGGGCAGCAGGCGGCTGCGGCGGGGCAGCAGCAGCAGGGGCGCGCAGACGGGGAGGCTGGGCGGAGAGGAGGGGTAGGGAGCAGGGGCGGGGCGGGTGGGGAGGAGGTGCAGCAGGAGGTGTTGGCGCTGGGGGGCCCGCCGCCGCGGGCGCGGAGGGCGCAGGATGAGGGGGCGTGCGAGGGGCGAGGGCAGGGGCGGGACCGGTGCGAGCTGTGAGGCTTTTGGGTACCGCTGGTGCATTGTGGAGGAGTGGGCATCGGTACACCCTGGTACACCTAGGCATATGCGGCATGTGGCGTGCGCTGGTACCGGTATGTGCTGGGCGGCTCACGCGTGCCTGGTCGTGCACGTTGGCATACCGGTGACAATGTTTACGGAAGGGTTGAAGCCCTGAAGGGCAGAGGAGGACTGTCATGTTTGGTCGCCAATACAAGGGTGGCGACCCCTTCCGTAACAAACATGCATGGACGAACGCCCCAACCCTATGCTCCCCTGCGTGCCTGTTGACGCGGCCCTGGCTGCATGTAGCCTGATAGGACTCGCACAAGTAACAGTTACAGATCCCAAGGGTGGTACATCCTTAGAGCCGAGGGGCCGCAAGGACGAATGCTCGGGCCAGTCCATCAAGGCACCGGTACGGCTGGGTACGGCGTCCTGAGAGCCCTTTGCCGGCATGCAAGCACGTGGATGTCTTGGCAGATCCAAGCAGGGAGATATAAGATACAGTAGTTAGCCGCTTAGCTATCGTCTTGGCCGGCCAACCGGGCTGTAGTAACAGAGGAAAAGGAGGAACAGCGGCTGGAGCACCATGCAAGTCACGGCGTTGTGTTTAGCCGGGTTGAATTGCACGTCCAGCGACGGTGGAAGGGTGCATTCACGCAAGGGCACGCCCTCGGTTTGCAGCTCACATACGTAAAAAAAGGTGTCACGGTGGTGTCACTGCCATGGTCGGCAACCGCAGCAAGCCGAAGCACATTGCCACGCTTCGATGCCAGAAACCTGAAATCACGTTCAAATCGCATAACCGCACGGCCTTGCACGCCACTGTTGTACGCCATGCGGCTCACCGTACAGTTCATATACCAGCGTATTACTGCTGAACACGATGAGTCAAGGGTGCCATTCGTATGCATTACGGCTATAGGACGTCCTCCACGTCACACACGCCGACGTCAGTCGTTAATGGACCATACACGGGCTGCATTCCCACAAATCACGGCAGTCGCAGATGTTGCCAATACACAGTCATCATTCCCCGTCCAGCATACAAGTATCTACCCACTGCTCACGGTAATTAGACAAACACCCCCAGCAAGCACCCCCCCCCCCCCACCACCCACCCCCCCCCCCCCCCGGCGCGCCCCCCCCCCCCCCCCCGCCAACCCGCCCGCCCCCTCCCCC
>VFQN01005071.1_pt1 | contig 16586 bp, 15 predicted proteins | sample 3512371 | NCBI WGS metagenome assembly VFQN01 (sample SAMN10412370, study PRJNA504923) | tailings metagenome | isolation source: Replicate 2 from Balatoc abandoned mine | place: Philippines: Itogon, Benguet | collected 2017-08-28 | reverse complement strand
AAGGAAAAAAATCCATACGCGTTTTTTTGTTGAACACACAGCCGATCGATTAATTTAGCAATTAGTTTATCTTCTTGATACATTGATAGAGATTGAAGATGGAACGACAAGCATTTGAGAAGGAGTTAGGAAAGTATAGTGTAAGAAGATTAAAATTGGGTTCTATCTTCCGATTGATTGATTTTTGGATGTTTTTAGATTGTCCGCTTAGCGGATTTTTACAGACCTCGCTTAAAGGTGAGTCGCTGCATCTCTCCTATTTTGCTTTCATTATTGTTGAAATTATAGAGACAAGAAACAAAAACAGCTACGCCAAGATTAACTTTGGGAGACAAGGGTGAGAAAGAGAAGTTTAAATTAGTCGATGAAAGTCAGCAGAATGTTGGATTTTGGGATCTTATGGAAAAAGCAGCAAAAGAAATTTTATCACCAGAAGAGACAGAGAAATTCTTAGCAGCTGTTAGAAAGGTAATATTGCGTCTCGTATAGTGAGCGCTTTCTTAAATTTTGCCTGTTATAGAACTATAAGGACGTTCCTGACCTCATTAACTTAGAGGATCTAAATTATGCTGCCTCGATTCTCGAAGATGTAAAATAAGACTTGTAAATTACTAACTTTAAATAGATAACCCTTTCCTTCTTTCAATCTTACACAATTCTTTTTAATTTTCGATGATGAAAGGAAGATTTATTTTCAGTGAGTCCATGTCAAGGATTTAGAATCCATCTCAACAAAAACTGAAAACCTCAACCTATGTTCACTGATGTGATGTTTGATTTCATATGAGAATTAGTCAAATCAACCTGCTAGCAGATTGACGGGATTAGAGGATGTTTCTGTTACGAGGACAGTTTAATCTCGCCGCATTCGAGAAATTGTGGAGTCAGAAGGTTTTCTTGCAAATTACCAGTGATTATGAAGAAATTTCATCAATACTAGTATGTCTACGAGCTTTGATTTCATTTTGTTTGATATTTTCGTATTTTACAGATTTGTCGTGAACTTATTTCTCGTTGGAATATTGGCGCTGTACCTATTCCTCTTTCTCCGTACTTATATTGCACTGGTTTCAATAAAGATATAGCGCAAACTATTTCTGTTTCCTTGAGCCTTGAACTTAGATGCTGCAATGAAATGCTTGAAAATGAAGAAAATCAAATATATTTTGCCTTTTCGCCGCAGCAGGCGATTAGCTTTAATTTATTCCATTACTGCTTAGAGAATAATTATATACCCTACTATGACTTCCATCTCTTTTCCTATCAAATAATGCCAGACTTTGATGAAGACTTTCAAGTCGTAAAGCGTCCGCTAATTAGTATTTGTAATTGTGTTATTGAGGGTGCAGGTACTCCTTTTCCTTGACTTAAATAAATCTTTCTGAAGTTCTATAGGAACTATCTTAATCTACCTAGATATTTCATTTCGCAAAATTATTATCTCTGAGAAAACTGGAATTATGGACATCTATTGTGAAGATTCTGATGAAGATGATATTAACAACTACGGTCAGATTAAAGGAAATTTTTCTCATCACAACTCATTCTATATTTTTTTGTTTGTAGATATGAAGAAAACAGTAAAGTCCGAATACCTTCTCACAGGGGAAGAAGTTGCTATTGATTCCAAATATGTTGTTGCTCTCAATCGAGCAGGTATTTCTTCTCAGCCAATCATTGAGTTATCCACCCTACACGAGAAAGCCCGAGGTTTCTTGCAATATGTCCCTGATACGATGGAAAAGTTCAAACTTTATTGGAAACTTGCAGCTGGCAAGGGAATCGTTAATGATGGGAGTCAAGCCATGTCCGTTGCGTCGGTACGAGGTGGAATCGGTGGAATGAATAGGATTGTACCAGCGAAGTGTGTGATCAGGTAATACAATCACGCTTCTTTCATACCAAGCACTAATTTTTCAGATATAAATACAAATAAAAAGAAATTTTTATGACATCTCAACGAATCATCCTGGATTTATTGAAATGGTGGACGAGCTCTTACTCGGCTTACATCATGTAGCTCGGAATATCCCTTTCCTGATATTGGATGACAATATTCCTCTTTTAGATGCACAAAAGCAACATCATCAACAATTTCGAAAACCCTCTTTTCAGAGAGCCTCTGTAGTCTATGCTCGAGAGAGAGAAGGGTTAGATGAATTATTTGACGATTCTGACGAGGTGATAGTGATTCCTCACAACAGAAAACCTTTTAAATAACCATAAACTGCACTTCTTTATGACTTAACTTACAAGTCTTGCTTCTTGTCAGCTATAACATTACTAATTGTAAAGTGATATTATAATATTTTTGAATAATAGTTTATGAAAATTTCATCAAAGCGGTTTCTGTACAGTGAAAAGAACACATCTATTTATATTGTAAGAAGGAGTGATGTCGTCATCAAACCATGATTAACAGACCTGAAGTTCGTCCACATCATGCTACTCTGACATCGGGTATAGTTGCAATCTTTCCATTCTTCATTCAAGTATTGGAATCCGTATTCCTGAATCACATGTTTGAGTTCTTCGTAAGTTAACTAATACGAGAATAAGATGCAAATAAATCAAAGATTAAAGGCTAACAGAGAATAACACACCTCAATGGATTGCTTATATCTTTCATCATTATTCGACTCTACGTCCGCTACCCAATGATAGAGAAGAGGTCCAAGGTTAATCCATACTCCTCCTGGCTTGAGAACGTGATAGATTGTCTCCACATATCTAAATACATTTAATAAGACAAAGAGGAAAATCTCATTTGAAGCTCTTACTCCATAGCCACGGCGGCAGTATCAAGGAAGAAACAAGTCACAACAGCATCCCAACCACTCTCATTATCTTTATTTCCATAGATATCAACAAAATTTCCGGCGGCCATTGAGAACTTTGGATAAGGAAGATTATCTGATCAAAAGAGATCATTAAAGCAGTCAAGCAGTTCAAGTTCAATAATACCTTCTTTTTGGTCAAGGCTGGGTTGGAGGAGCTCCACAGCAGAAATATCAGGAATTTGAACAACTTCAACATTATCATCTACTGAAACGATATTGCAGAGACTAAAACATGAGAGTAATGGGTGATAGAAGATGTTAGTGAGAAGGCGTCTTACTTGCTAACCCAGGGATAAATAGAATAAGCATTCGCTTCTGTGATTCCGTTAATCATAAAATTGCTTGCAACCGCCATGTAACTATATATTAAGGTGAGATTGGTTCGAACCGAAGAAAACATCGACTTACGCGCTGTATTCATTTCCCTCACATGCATAACCCAGTGCAGCGACCTCTACTGGCAAGCGACCCAAACCACACCCAGGCACTAAGACGCGGAGTGAGTAGTCCTTTTTCTGAAGAGGCTTTTGCTTGCTGAGTTCAGTTAGTAACACGCCAAATGATTGAGAACGTTCAACAGCAGCTTCCTTACTCCACTCTCGATAGAGAGAATGTAAGGTTGCTTGGTTACGATGCTGCTGTCTTGCATCAACAGCTGGACCGACATCTTTATGTGGAAGGTACAAATTTTCTTTCTCAAGTTTAGGATCCTTGGAGTTAAGAAGCTTCATAATGTAGGCCGGAGGTTGAGAGAAGCCAGACGAAGCATGAAAGGCAACCATATCCTCTAAGAAAACTTGATTTGCATCAATACCTAATTTAAGATCATTTAATTTCGAAAAAGTAATATCAGGTAATTTTTTCATATATTTTTCTGGTAAACGATTTAAATGTTTTTGTCTTCTTTCAATCTCTAAATCAGAAAATTCTGAATAATATAAGAATGTTCTCATTACTTGCCACCAATGTTGCTTTTCTTCATCATCATCAGTAAAGCTATAATCATATTCTTTCTCAAATTCATGCATGATTCGACAATTATCCCTTTAATCTAATCCAATCAAAAAAAAGTGAAGATTTGCAGATCTACTGTATGAAGAGTTATGCAATTCCTTATCCATCTTAGAGAGAGTGTGATGGCGTTGATTGTGATACCTTCAAACGACTTCAAACAGTAACTATTCCTAACAGAGATGATTGATTTAATGATGATATCATATAAAAGTATGTTCTTTCTCTCTATTTTTATTTTGTATTGTCTACCAGTGTCGAGAGGCTTTCTTCCGACACGTTTTGCATATCGTTCGAATCATTTAGACTTTAGTCAGAGACAACTTTACCTTGATACGAACCAAGAACCGAAGCCAGGAGAGTCTTACACCCTTAATAAAGACATTTTGAACAACCTTGAAGCTTCTCCGACCCAATCCTTACAGATCCTACGCCTCAGGTATGAGTTCTTTAGAGCACCATTATCAGCACAAGAGATTCAAATCATCCAATCTTTACTCAGTCAATACTTATTATCAATACAATTAATAACATTACCAGCGAATACTGTAACAGCCAATCTATTCCAACATTTTAATCGTGTCAAACAAATATTACCAAAGTTATTATATTCATTAGGTAATTTAAAGTCGATATCACCTTCCTGGTATTTACAGAAAGAACGAGATATAATTATGCAAATACTTTCAGCTTATTATTCATCAACTGCTAGTAAAAAGAATCAATTCTTATATTTTGATGGTTTAGCATTATCAGATATTTTTATTGGATTATGTAGATTAAAAATTTCGCCTTATTTCCTCTTAAATAAATCATCTTTTATCGATAATATTCAATATGAACTACAACGATTATTAAACCCTTTCCCTGCCTCTTCCACCTCATCGACTTCTTCGTCTGGGACTTTTGAGAGTTCTCTCACACCTCACTATGTATTAGTAGGTGATTTACTGTGGTATTTTGGTAGTTTCTCTATTAAATGGTCGTCCTTACCTCAATCTTTGCAGTCAATCTTACTTTTATCTTATCAAAGTGGTGTCTCGAACTTCGCCTCTTCCTCTTTAGCATCGTCTATTTGGGCTTTTGCAAAGATGGGAATTCAATGGAGACAATTTAGTGATCAATTACAGAATGTGATTTTGAATAAAATATCTCAATCGATGAGTAAATTCACTTCACAACAAGCGATGAAGGTTTTATGGAGTCTGAGTACTTTAGGTGTTCGATTTAGTCAGACATCCATGAACATGATTGAATCATTGCTTACTAAAGTTCTTCTGACAGGATATACCCCTAAAATACCAGCATCGAACAGTAACACAGCTTTCATGGCAAGCAGTGACATCGTCGATGCCACTGTGACCACTGCTATCCCCACTGCTCCTTCTGCGACGGAAGATGTCGCAGAAGGCAAGGATAGTGATGCTAAAACAATCCCTTCTACGGCTGAACTGTTATTGCAACAAGACTCCGCGTCATCGATAAGCCAAGGACTCATGGCACTCGCTAAGATGAAAATACGATGGAATGACATTTTACAATACTCTAACCGCAAATATTACCCAACCCTTCTCTCTTCTAGCCAGAATAATAACCCTACACATGCTGCTAGTGTAGTAGATCCTCCTTCTAGTATGGTGAGCATAGAGAACTTGGATCTTGTTAATAAGATGCTTGATCGCTTCCAGTACATCTGTCTCTCTTATAACTCTGTTGCGATCTCAAATAGTATCTGGGCATTAGGAACAATGGGCTTAAAGCTAGGACAGATCTCTTCCTTTTCATCTTCTCCATCCATGTATTCACCTAATGGCGGTAATGTAGCAGATTATTACAACGCAGCGACGGTTGTGACAGATGTCAGAGATGTAACAAAGACAATGTTACAAACAATATTGAGAATATTACCTGAATGTAATGCTTGGACTTTCACGAATATATTAAGGTAAGTCTTTCAATCTATATCTCTCCACTTCTTAACTCTGACTTGCATCCTCTATCTTCCCTCTTATTATTAGTGGATTATCTCTTATGAAGTTTTCTTGGTTTGATTTACCATCATCTCTGCAGGAAACAATGATTGCAACGATCTTAAGACTTCGTTATCAAATGAATACTATTGATATTTGTACTATATTATATGCTTTAGCTGAATTAGACTGTACCATTGATGGATTTCCTTCTTATTTTATTGATAATATATTAACACCAATCTTAAGAAACCTATCATCCATGAATGGTAATGAGTTATCGAATATTATTAGTAGTATGAGTGCTTTAGGAATATCATGGAATATGTTACCCGCTGAGATACAATGGTAAGTAATACTACTTTGTCACTCTTATTAACCTAACTTTGTCGAACTAGGAGTATTAATAGTGGCATCAGAAGAGAATATATGAACATGACAGCTCGTGCACTAGGCAATACAGTCTATGGAATAACAATGATGTGTTTTGATGCAGAAGATACGTCAGATGTTTCCTTTCGAGGAGTACATGAAACATTACTCGATGCTGTCATAGAGAAGATTAAAGGAATTAATCTCGCTGCATCAGACCTTCCTTTGACGACTAAAACGACTGTTAATAGTCGTAATGACGTCATTGAAGAAGAAGATTTATTTAATTATCGTATTTATTGTCATTATATTCATATAATGCAATATATTACCAATCCAAGGAGAATCCCATTATCATTATTAAATTATCAATTAAATCGTAATCAAATGAAAGAAAGACAACAACGTCATTCTTATAAACCTGACATTTCTCCAATGCAATGGGAGATCGAAGAAGAAGAGAAAGAGAAACGAGAAGAAGAGGAACTGAAGAAGAAGAAGAACAGCAAAGATGATAGAGCAAAGCTAAGAGAAGAGGAATTAGTGAAAGTATTTGGCTTTGTCACTCCTATCCGTTATACTGAACGAGAGAAACATGAAAGAGCGATTATACAATACTATCAGAAGTCATCGATTGTCATTACAACGAATACTTCAAAGATCTCAAGCTTACAAGAAGAGATTTATGATCATCTATTACAAGCCATTGATACTTTAAGTGCGAATCAAATCCTTCCTTCTTCAATGACCACGTCATCACAGTCATCATACTCTCCATCCTCCTCTTTCTACATAGAAGAAGATATGAGTAATAGTGGTAGTACGTCATTAGAAGATTCTTTCTTAGCCAATAAGAAGATTGTCATCTCTAAGGAGGTCTCATACTTTGATGGTCTCTTCCCATTAGATCTTGTGATAAGACTAGAAGATCTCCCCTCTAATGCAACCATTATACCATTAACCTCCTTACTATTAGCAGTGATTGAAGTGAATGGACCAAGTCATTATACAAAGTCCTATCAACAAAAGTTAAAAAGAAAAGATAAATATAAAGAGATCATCTATAAACGTTTATTCTCTTATATTAATGAAATGAATAATTATTATCCAATCCAATATCTGCATATGAAATATAATGAAATCCAATATATTGGTGCAAGACAATTATGTAATGAATTAATGATTTCATTAATTGAGAAGGTTATTCAATATTATCAATCATTATATTTTATACCATCTTATTATTATTATAAATATCCATCTTTATATAATGTAAAGAATTATTTATGGAAATTACAACAACAGTTAAATGAATTCTTTAATTGGGGATTAAAGAAATAAATGTATACTTAATATGGATGAAGTGTGTAAAAGGGGTTAATGAAAGGTAAGAATCTATTTGATATTGTTTTCATTTTTATTCATCTCTTTTATAGTTTTCTTATTTTGTTATAGATCTCGAAGGTGATGCTCGCTTGGATTTAAGAGTAAAAGGAGTTAAGTTATGATGATTGATAATAGACATGAACACAATATGATTCGTAATTTAAGATTATTTCATGTGATTAAAGAAGAAGATATAGAACAATAACTATCATAATACCCTCTCTATTAGAATTAATCCTACTACAAGACCAACCCCTCTCTAATCTTTGTCATTATTCATTTGACGAGCTCTGATACACAGTGGAAATAAATCACACAACAGAGATTATTGTTCAAGACTAAAGCTAAATAATCCTTCAATATCCATCAAATAACCACCATGTTCCGACAACAATGACCGCAATGATTACTGTGAAAGAAGCAGAGAAAGACCTCATGGAACCACTCTTAACTATAATAATAACAATAGATAACCAACAAGTTAGAAAGAAACAATGAGCAAACAATAGACATATATTGACTCACCGTTTTTCACACAGAGATCATGTCTACAGGTATATTTCAGTAAGAATTGTCCTGTGCCACCATATCCTGTTATGACATCAGGTAAGGTGAGATTCAGCTTTACACTTCCAATCTTAGATCTAGCACTCTTCGATAATGATCTCCAAGGATGATAAACGATGTTTGTACCATAATCACCACCACATCCTCTAACAAAGTAATATTCATAATAATCATTCTATTAAGAGAATGAATGGTAAGAGATATCTTACGAATAGATAAGATAGAGTACTTACCCATGGATAATCAATTAAATCTTTAATAATATTATAATCAAAAGTGACTGCTTCAAAACAATATTGAGCTTTAGGGCAAGATTTAGTCCATGCAATTTCATTACTATTGACTAATCCTCTTTGTCCATATCCCATATTACAATTCAATGTATCAACTGGTAGAAACATGAGACCAAATACAAGAATGATAATAATAGACAATGACTTCAGGGAGAGGAAACACCACATGTTTTCTTTGAATGATTTAAGGATGTTCTATTAATTAAATATAATGTCTCATAAGAACGTTTCAGCGCACATAACCCCTTCATTGGAAAAACGCTTTTCCTCCAAAGAAACGCGTTTATGATAAAAGCCGATTCTTTTTGTCCGATTTGCCGGAGTTTCATCGAAATATTTTCCATTCATTTCATTGCAAAGACTTTCTTATCTTTGATTGACATTGATAATTAGTGCTGACTCACTCTTGGACTTTTTTTTTGAATAAAAATTAAAGATGGATTCTAAAACCCCAATTACAGAGACCAACAATACGACTCAACAGTCGATATCAGTGTCTTATCAATGTGGAGGTAAGATGGTCGTTACATCATATATTGCTGGTGGAATCTGAAGTTAAATTCTATTTAGCATGCGGCCAAATCAATGCCATCAAGCCATCTGATCCAATCCGTTGCAGACATTGTGGTTATCGTATCTTGTATAAGACAAGAACTAAGAGAAGTAAGTCAAATACTCCCTCTCTCCCTCTCTGTTTGATATACTAACCTGATCTTTCCTTCTTCCTTTTGTCTCTCTTCTCACTTACAGTGATTCAATTTGAGGCACGATAAGAAGTCTCTTTCATTTTCTTTCCGTTATTTCCTTCTTATTGTATATAATGTTAACAAAGTAATTCCTTGGTGATTATTTTGATTCTTTTTTCACTGAATCAATCCTCTGAGTTTACACAATATAATACCGAAGTAATGAAAGAGACGAATTAGAAATTGATATTGTTTATTTATGCTTATCAGCCTCAGCGATGACATCAGCAGGAGCTTGCACTAACTCCACTAACACCCCACCTGCGGACTTAGGGTGAATGAAAGTAACATTGTAGCCAGCTACAATAGACAAGAGAAAGGAAGATATTAGCAGAGGAAACCGTTGAACAGGAGATCTCTTACCTGCTCCTTTACGGATTCCTCCAGGTGTAAACTGAATACCCTGAGCTGTCAGGTGTTCAACAGCCTTCTCAATATTATCAACCCATAATCCAAGATGATTTAACGCAGGTGTTTGGACTTTAGGGGATTTAGTAGGATCAATAGGCTGCATGAGATCGATCTCAACTTTATGAGGTCCATGGCCTAAAGACAAGATATCTTCATCAACATTCTCTTTCTAAAAGAAAAGAAGAAGAAAAAATGAAAAGAATAATGAGCCTGTTCTTACCTCAGCTTTATATGTTCCAACTTTAGGAACTCCAAGTTGATCAACCCAGAATTTCGATAAAACATTCTTATCCAATCCACCAATAGCAACTTGCTGTATACCCAAAATTCGGAATGGTCTATGGGTAGAAAATGATCTTGCCATTCCCTATTTACATCTGGTCAAATGCTCGTTGCGAGAATGGTTCATTAATCTCCTCATTACCTTATACGCAGTTGCAGTCAACGAAAAGCTACGATGCATCATTTCTCTTACAAACGAAATTTCAAAGTATTGATTCAGAGGCAAGAGGCAAGAGATGTTTTGATAGTTTTGTTGTGTTAGTTGTTCTAGTTGCTACCCTTCAAAAGATAGAAATAATAAAGCAGAAAATAGAAGTTGAACTCCCTAAACACCTAAAAAAGAAGCCCTATTTCCCTTAATTTGAGATGGTATGGTAGACTAATAAAAGATATTTATAAATTATAAATACCCTTCAAGTTTGTTAATCTGAATACTAAAGATAATTGCTTGAAAATGAGTATTCTGATTTTGGCTTGAATTTTCTGTTGTAAAAGCGATCGCGGGCAAATGAACCAGGAGAAAGGTAATAACTTGCCACGTGCAATTATTATAAAACAACAAAAAATCAAAAAAGAAAGAGGCTGGAGGATAGGGAAGATGATGTTGCTAACGATGAGTCATAGAAGATACTTAAAAACAAAAATACTTGAGTTAAGGAGAGCACAAATAAATCTTTTCGGTCAATTTAAGCATCATCCAAGATTTTTGGTTTAACGTAGAACTCATCAAACGAATTTTAATTTTTATCCTTTTTTATCAAACCTATTTTTTATCCTTAGTTCTTACATTGCGATCGTTGACTACAGATTATCTCGTCTACAAATACAGGTGCTTCTTTCTCATCATGATCTGCTGCTGGTGACCTGTAACTGCTTTAAAACTATCGTTGGTAAGGAGTTGAAGCTCATCTTCCAGTAAAATAATTAGTAGGTGGCCATTTTGGAGGATCATAACCCTTTCCTCCAGTCGGGTTACACCTCAGAATCCTCCATGCTGTCAGAATTCCGCCTTTCCAGGGACCAAATTTCTCGATTGCCTCAAGTCCATAAGAGCTGCAGGAAGGTAAAAATCTGCAAGTTGATGGTAAAATCGGGGATAGGTTATTCTTATACCACCAAATCGAACTCTTCATAACATCAGCTAATGGTTTATCATACTTTCCTTCAAAAACATAAGGTCTCTGAAATGACAATCGTTTCTCCCAACTATTTCTTATCTTATTCTTACATATCTGACATGCCAAAGAAGAGAAAGAATAAAAAGTTATGATCAGAATAATAATGATTAACTTCAATGAAAACATCATCCAATTTTATATGACCTTTTTACAATTTCACGCTACAAGACTATGAAAAAAGCGCTTTTTCAAGGGGTTTCTTTTGTATTGATGACTTCGTTCTTTTTATCTTTGTTTTTCAACTTGGTGAATCAGAAGTGTTTTCATTGACGTAACTGAAGGAATAGATCTCATTCATCAGAGAGAAGATTTCATTGGAGGAAGAAATGGTGTCAATATTAGCTGTGTTAGTAGTTTGTGCATTGCTCGTCCTTCTGAAACCTGTGGATGGGTTTCGCACTTTAATAACTAGGAATATTGGTGCGATTCGAAATGTACCGTCCACTACTTTATTTGCTGCTAAGCCTCCAACAACAAATTCGAAGACTGGAAAGAAAGATGAGGTTGATACTTCGCAGTTTTGGCAGGGAGAGTGGGTAAGATAGGTACATATGATTAAACTATTCTTATTGCAACCATTAGGTCTGTGCAGATTGTGGCTATATCTACGATCGTGAGTTTGATGGTGGTGGATTATACTTTGAACAGTTACCCCGCGGCTTTGTTTGTCCCCAATGCTCAGCTCCTCGCAAAAGATATGCTAAGAAGGTTGGTGATCAATGGGGTGTAACGAGAGATGGTGGTGATTTACCAATCTATGCTTTCACTTTTGCTGGTCTCGCTATTGTCGTATGGTTTTCTCTTTACTATGTTCCTACAATGTAAAATTCATCACCTCATTCTTTTTTGTAAATTATTATCCCTATTCCATTAACAAAAAGTGATCAGCTAAATCATTTAAATAAAAATTCTTTCTTTAAACAGGATTTCCTTGTGAAATGACCCCAAGAAATTCAAGGATTGCGGAAACACTAATGACAAGCACATTTAGACCGGTAGCATCGCTACTAGGTAGAACAACACGGAAAATAAAATTCGTTTGTCGAGGAAGAATTAAATTATTTTCAAGAAACTCAACTACAAAGGGGAAGAAGAAAGAAAGGAAACAAATAGAACTCTACAACTCAGCGGACAGAAATATACGTAGAAGAAGTGAAGAGGCACTTGACACAAGTTCTAAAAGATAATATTTCTTATATGAATATGTACAATTACACCAAGAAAGAAAGAGAATGTCAGAAGAAGGGGGATAAAAAAAACTAAAAAAACAAAAATATACTTAGCAGCTATGAGCTCTTTATATGATTGCTATTGAGACAAGTAGAAGAAACATCTCGATAAGTAAGTATTAATTCATATGTCGCGACAAAAATTGGCAGTGAAAAGTAAATAAATCAAAATAAATGTCGATTGAAAATCTATTTTTTCAAGGATCATTATGAATTCTTTTCTTTTCTCTTTTTTTTTATTATTTTTTTTTTCATTAAAACTCTTGATGCCTTGTACTGGGGATATATGATCTGTATTTATATATTGAAGGGAATGGACAATAAATAATGAGGATTTCTTAGTAATTTGTAGGAGAATAGAAGAGAATAGAATGAACATGCACGCTTGGTCACGCAAGAAAATAAGACAAAAAAATCAAATTGAGTAGGACCAGGCAAGCATGCGGTCGGGGAATGAGCAAAAGGACAAGAGACAGCAATATCAGTATTGGTGCCTTACAATCTGGCGACGACGTATAATATAAGATAAAAGAACACAATCAAAGATACACAAATACATCCTATACACGTATATATCAACATTCATCAATCAAAACAAAGCACAGTGAAGTCAAGTAGAGAGAAGATGAAAATGAAATTAAATGAATCAAATATTTTAGTAGTGATTGATTTAATCATTTAATTTTCATCATATAGCATTCTAAAGTAGTATGTTGTTTAATCGCTTCTTTCCAAAGAATCATTCAAGTGCAAAGAATATAATCATTATCATCTTCCGGAGTATATAAGCAAGCTTGTTTCTCATAAGAAGGTTATTATTTAAACAAACAACCCAAATTGAATACAAGATATAGAATATATTACTTTTGATCGATTACTTTCACAAACTTCCACATTCAATAATCAGAAATATTTTACTTGTTTTAAAGACAAACCATTTTCCACTTTCCCAACCATTCACCTTATATAATAATAAAATAAACAAAATCACTTTAAATTCTTAAAACTAATATCCAAATTCTTAAGCAGGGAGAGAGAAGTGAGAGAGGGGAAGGTGAAGAAGGAAGCTTCAAGATAATTATATATATATCGGATATTGGAGAAAAGGGAAAAGATAAGGAAACAAAAAATAAACAAACAATCAGTCAATCAATCAGAAACAAACACAAATAGAGAATCTCAAGAAGAAGAAGAGAAAAGAAAAGAAAAGAAAAAAAATTGAAATAAATAAATTCAATTCAACAATCAAAGGAATTCAATTATTATTATTTTCATCTCATAATCTTTTTATTTTGAATTTATTATTATAGCTTTATGTTCCTTACATTAATAACATTAAATTTTCGAAGAACAATGATCTTTCTTTTATTTTCTCTTTTGACCGTAAATTTAGCGTATTGCTTTCCCATGATGATTCTTCTTCATATTTCTTCTTCATATAATATAAACCAATGAAATAATAAACCAATTAACCTCACACTTTTTCTTCTTGTCATCATGATAACAAAAACAAAAAGATTCTTTTAAGTACACAACTAATCATTCGTAGGGGGAAAAAGAGGGATTGATATTTTTAAAAAACATGAAAAGATATCATCCCTGTAGTAAGAAGATACATAAAAGTAAAGCACAGAAAAGAAAAGAAATTCAAAAGAATGTATTTATTTATATATGTATGTTATCCACATCATCGGAAGTGGATATATCAATGATTAATTAATTAATCTTGCACCTTTGTGAATGAATGCTAACTGTCTCGTAATAAAGAGACGAAGTTATAATTCTTATTTTCTTGAGGGAAAATAATTTAAATCACTTATATTAGATTGAAGAGGAATTAAAATTATTCTCTTGTCGAAAGTTAACACTTTCTGTAATATCTTGACGATAACTACTAGTAGGAGGAGAAGATCTTTCTCTTGGACTAACATCATCCATAGTTCTCATGCTTGACATGGGAAAAGAAGTTGGCATTGCCGAAGGACCGGTAATGATATAACTACTATTATTATTACGCTCGCCAAAAGATGACTGAAGCATATTTCCAGAGGAATATGACTGATAAACCTGATTTTCCTCTAGTGGGTAAGACGGAGGAGAAGATTTAAAATCTGTACGAGAATGAATATTACCATCCCCATAGGAACCGAAGGTATCTCCATCTTTTCCTTCGAAGGAAAGACGAGGACCTTCACTTTTAGGGGCTTCTAAATTGGTCATATAAGGTCTTGCAGTGGGGTAGCCAGTTTGTTGAGGGATTACTGGAGCACGAGAAGGAGCAACTGCTGGGTAGTAAGAGGCATTAGATGATTCCCCATAATAGCTAGAAAATTTTCCTGATGTTTGTGGAACTGCCGAATGTTGAGCAGGAGGAGCAGGCGCAGCCATAGAGTATGAGTAAGTATCCGAAGGTCGAGAACGAGGGGAGAACTGATCAACAGGCAAACTGTTGGTTAATGAAGACATATTAAACACTGATGTAGGAGGGGATGGATTATTATAAGTTGATAAATTGTTATAATCTCTATTCACATAGTTTGCATGTTCAGGATAAGGAACAACGGCGGGTAATTCACCAGGATGATACTGAGTTTGAATAACAATCTCTAAAGATCTGGTTAAACAGGAATCATAGGTAACACGATCAATGGTATATTGACGAATTAAATTAGTTGCTTCAATCGCAGCAACAATTCCTTCCTTTGTTAAGGGAAAATGAATGAAACCATATCCATTCTGAATTTTCAATCTCTACAGATAAGATTTCTATCAGTCAGGAATATAGTCCCAATGGAGGAAGTGGTTGACTTACAGGGTTAAATTGAATCTTCTTAATCGCAATATCTGCCACTTCGCCGAATCGACCAAACAAACTGCGTAAAGTAGTCTCTGTGATGAGAATCTCGGTCTTTAAGGAAGATATGAGAATGGAAAGCGAGAAATTGTTCTATAAACTTACTTGTTTTGACAAGAAACTAACATGAATCTGCGCAGTGGGGGTAACGTCAGTTGGGCGTACCAATTGAGAGGGAGCCAATTGGCTCTTGTGAGCGGCCCAACCAAGTCTATTATAGAATATATATTAAATGTATGCAAACCACGAAATACATCAAAACTTACCTTAAAGCACGACCCAAGAAAACTTTTCCATTCATAGTTTGTAAAACACGAAGAGCAACATCTTTACTTGCATAGGTTACAAATCCATAAGACAAGTTTTTATTGTTAACTGCATGTTTAATTCTAATCTTTTCAATAGCACCAAACGCACTGAAAAAATTAAAAATATCTTCTTCAGTACAATAGACTGACAAATCACCAAGAAATATGGTTCTTTCCTCAGGTGGACCTTCAAAATTATGTACCATGATACCACGATTCATAACAAAACACACAAATGATAATTGAAAAAATGAGAAGGAAAGAATTAAAAAAGAGCACAAAGTATCAAGATATAACAAAGAAGTAAACCAGCAGCCAAATGAGAAAGGAAAGTACACTTGTTGATGTTTGGAATGAAAGATTCTTTGTGTAGAAAAGAGAGAGAGAGAGAGAGAGGGAGAAAAAAATAAGCTAGAAGGATCTATCTAAACTTTAATGTAACTGATATAAAAAAAGCGATTTCACCTCTTTCCAAAGGAAAAATTTGACAAGGCGAAGTCAAGGTAAAGTCAAAGCAATTAGAAAATGAATCTCTCCAACATAAACTTTGAACGAGGGTAGACTGTTACCCGTTAAAACTGCATAAGATCTCTGCGTTCAGCATCAGGGAAAGCTGGAATCATGCTCTCAAAGGACCGGTGTGGAAGAGCAACGATGTAGTAATTTCACCCCTTCACTTCCTAAGCACAATGTAGTGACAAAATTTTGGTCCCTGGGAAAAACTATTTTCTCCAAAATAAACCTCTGGAATTTGAAAAATCTACCAGAAAAACACTTGGGATGAAATGAAAAAGTACTTATTGGAATCGTTACAGAATTTCTGTTTCTTTTTAGTTGTCAAATAAGAATTTGCACACTTCCATTGTGCACATCGGTCCTTCTCTGCTGCCCCTCTTCTAATTTCAAATTATAGCGGAATGAGATTCATGATCTTATTCCGGTTCTTTTGGTGGGGTGCTTTTGTGTGGTGCCTTATGAATATTCAATTAGCAGGAGCAAGATGGATGGATAATGTTGTTAGTCATACGATCTATGCACCAAAACAGATTGTGTTTCAATTGTATTCATGTTTGGATCAACATCCAAAATGGTCACCATGGTTAGAGAAGGTTGAATTTAATCAAGCCACGGGGTTATCA
>VFQN01005069.1_pt1 | contig 16589 bp, 27 predicted proteins | sample 3512371 | NCBI WGS metagenome assembly VFQN01 (sample SAMN10412370, study PRJNA504923) | tailings metagenome | isolation source: Replicate 2 from Balatoc abandoned mine | place: Philippines: Itogon, Benguet | collected 2017-08-28 | reverse complement strand
ATACTGGGACTTTTGGGCGTTGGGTTTTATCAGAACTGATAAAATGCCTTGGTGGAAGAAACCAGCCCTGCGTGCATGCACACCATTCGTACATGCGTAGGGCTGTGGGGGCTGCTGTGTGCGCCTCAAACCTCACGTGTGCCCTTTGAGCGAGACGGCTGGCGAATAGTGGCTGCCGCCGATACCGGTATTGCGGTGTGGTGGTGGCTGCGGATGGCGTTGTACCTGCTGTAGCGGGCTTGCGGCTTACTTTGCCGTAGCGACATCAAGTATAACCTTTCGGCTGCGCGAGCTATGTGGCTGCTGAGGGCCTGACTGTTCATTGCGTCCTATGGGCAGAGCGAGGGGCGGTCGGGTCCGAGCAGGGGCCAAACAGCTGCCGCAAAGGCAGGCGAGCAGCAGGAGTATTCCGGAGATCGTTGGTAGCCCGCCGGTGTGTATGCAGTGTGGTATGCGGCAAGGTGTGGACTACTTCAATGGCAAGTGTGGCGTGTGTTCTTGCCGAGTGGTGGCTGGCAGGTGCTTTACGGTAGCGGACTTGCCCACCCCCTGATCAATTAAGTCAGCATGTGAGCTTAGCTGCGTGCATTGTCGTACGCAGTGGCCCCATGCGAGGGCAGCAGCAGTCCGTGTCTGGGCGGTGCTCGGTTGACCAGCGTGCTGTACTCGGGCACGGAGCATGGATAACCTCCCCTCACGCCCTGACACTCGCAGCACCTTGATTCTTACAGCAGGAAAGCTTCGGTCCCCCTCCAGGCTTGCAAAAGCCGCCATGTCAGCGTGCTGCAATCGGGCACGGCGCCAAAGCACAAGCTCAGCAGCGGCAGAACAGCGCAGCATTTGGGCCAATCTACATGGTCGAGTGCATATGTACAATCGTACACTAATGTGGGCTTGGGTACTTGGCACCTGGGTCGGCTGGGAAGCTCACCAGTTGGCATAGCGGCATCAGTCAGCCCCCCCCCCTGCCCTGCTTGTAGCCGAAGCTCACTTGGTGTGAGGTCTGGTCCCCTTTGGCATTTGTAGCTAGCAACAGCTGCAGCACAGGGCAGGCAAGAACCACAGTGCCTGAGGCTTCTACCCAAATGGAGTTTTAGGAACGCCCATGAAAGTGAGATGCGTGTCCTCCTGGACTGTTGAGACGGTATGCGTGCGTGTCCGTGCCGTTCCCGTGTCGCATGCTGGATGACAGCGGTGCACTTGGCTTCTGCTCTACACAGATCTGCAGCGACAATTCCTTTATTTTGTCAAATAGATACGCGCCGTGTTCCATACCAGCGACTGTTTCGCCTTACTGCTTTCCCGTTTTGGCAGCCACCCGTCTCACAGCAATCAAATGACTTTGCTGAGCTAACACCTAGGTGAGATAGCAAAGACGTGCAGGTTGGCGTTGCTGAGTTGAGGCAATGTCCGAAAAGCGGCCCGGCGATGGCGTGGTGGAGGCACCTGCGCCAGCCCCCAAGCGTGGGAGGTCAGTGTTGGGCTATGTTCGGGAAATATGTGCAAGATATGAGCCTGTTCTGCGCTTCTGCGCCGACCAGCGATCCTGCTCGCAAGGGACACAGTTCGCATTGTTGCAACATCGTAACGGGATCACTGAGCAACATAGCACATACTAGCTGACAGTCGTCTGTGACTGGGGCTCCCACTGGAGCTTTGTTCAACCCGACCAAAGCTGAGCATGGCGCTCAGGGCTCTGACCCTCGCAGCTTATGCTGGCATCCTGCCGGTGCCCTTGCAACAGCATTTTGCGCGTGCCATTCGCCGACTGCTGGTCTTGTCTCGCGGCTAGCAGCAGCTTGCTCAACCAATCCGCTCCCCGTGTGCCAAGCCGCTCCGCTTCTGCCTGTCCCCGTTGCCCCTGCCCCCCATCCTGCACTTCCCCCATTCCCTCAGATGGGACGCTCCAGTCCCCGCCACCAACGGCGCTGCAGCAGCAGGCGCTGCGGCACCTGCGGCTGCAGCGCCCTCCACAGCTGCTGCCACCTCCGTCGCGGCCGCCGCTGCCGCTGCCGCCCAGGCAGCTGCCGTGGCAGCACGCCTCAGCGGTGCAGCCGGGGGAGGCCCCGCCGCAGCAGCCGCCGCAGCGGCGGCAGGGGCCCACCTGACTCCGGCAGCTGCAGCGGCGGTGGCAGCAGCAGCGGCCGCAGCAATGCAGCGGCTGCCTGCTGGGGCACCAGTAGCGGCAGCAGCTGCTGGCAACGGTGCTGCTGCCGCTGGTGCTAAGCCGGGGCTGACCAAGGAGGCATTGGAGAAGCTGGAGAAGGCTAAGAAGCTGCTGCAGCTGCAGAAGGAGATCCAGGAGAAGGCCAAGGCCAAAATGGCGCAGGTGCGTTTGGCCGTTGACCGCTGACTTGTGGGCCAGTGCCCGCACGCGACGGTCGTGTGGGGGAGTCGTCTATCAGCCGTCGGGGAGGGGCTGTGGTGAGGGATTGGATTGGGGCCCGCAAAGCGGGACTGCGCCAGCCTCAGCGGTGCTTCTCAGACTTACAGCAGCAGCATCAGTAGCAACTAGTGCGGCAAGCTGGCGAAAATACGCTAAGGACAAGGTTGGGTCGGGCCAAATGGCAGGGGCAGGGGCCGGGGCCGGGGCTTGACGGCGGCCAGACGAAGAGGAGCCTGTGTGAGGAAGGGGTTTGTCATGCACTATAGCCAAGCGCATGCTTTTTGCGTGCTAGGGAAGCAGGAAGGTGACAGCGCTGCGAGGGGACAGCGCCATCCAGGCCCGCGGCCGGGCCATTGCCGTTGCGGGCAGCCACTTAGCCATACGCTGGCTGGGAAAGGGCCCACTTAAGGGCCAGGGCACCTGCTGCGTTAGGTGGGAGCCAGCGCACCAAGAAGGCAGCACGAGACGCCGCCGCAGTTGTAGTCAGCTCGTGTGGTTCCTGTCCAACGCCGCACTCCACCTTATTCCACCACGGCTGCCCTACGTGCAGATTGCGAGCAAGCTGCCAGCGCCTTCCGCGCCCCCGCCCGTGGCTGCCGCTGGTGGGGCCGCTGCCGTGCCTGCGCTGGTGCCCACTGGTAAGGCCCACCGCGCACCGGCCACGCACCTCACTCCCTTCACTCTGGATCACAACGCCGGGATGATGCACTGTGCTATGGCGTTCCTCCTGGCGGACTGGGTACCCCACGGCCAGGCGCCACACGCCCCGCACACTTCCATGCCCCGCACCAGCTCCTCCATGCCTTTCTGTCGCTTCCCCTCCCGCCTGCCCTTGGTCTCAATTACGTTGCTGTTGCCCGTGTCTCCGCTTGCCGTACAGTTCCCGGCACCGCCTCCGTACGGCCGTTGCTGGGCGTGCCGCCCGCCGCGGCGGCGCTGGCGGCGGCGGGCGCCTTGCGGGCTGGCAGCGCAACGCCGGCACCGGGGCTGCTCAAGGTGGGCAGGCGGCGGCAGGGGAACCAACCGTGGTGTGGTGTCCTCTTTACTTGGTTGTTGCGGCACAGGTGTGACGGTGGAGCGGCAGGTGGTGAAGGGGACGGCAGCTGGATGTGCACCGTGCAGACGGGTAGTGCGATTTCGAGGCAGGCGGCGAGGGCACAACTGGGTGCTAGGAAACCAGACGGGCAGGGCCGGCGACAGAGGCCGGGCACTTGCACAATGTTGCTGTAGGGGTCGGCTGTGACGGGCACGGGGTGTGGGAGACTCGCAGGGCGAGTGAGGCTGCGCACCCGCTGGGCGGCGGGGATGACTCAGGGACACGGTAGGGGCCTAGCCATCTGCGTCCAGGTCACCATTGCTAACCTCCTCCTTCGCACCGTCCCCTCCCGATGCTTTCAACCGTCCGTCCTACCCCTTTCTCACAAACACAATACCACACGCGAATTTCAAATGTTCCCCTCACTCCTTGTGTCCGCTCACGGCCCGCAGGCCGGCATCGCCAGCCTGCTGCCCCGCACCGCCCCCACGCCCGCCCCCGCCGCCCCCGTGGACGACCCCTTCTACGACCCCGCGCTGGACCGGGGGCGCAAGACCGACAAGCGCCGCAAAGTGGGGTTCAACTTCGTGCAGGAGGGCAGCTTCCAAAAGGAGGCGGAGCTCTTCAGGTGTGGGGACACGGACGTGTGTGTGTCTTAGGGCGTGTGTACCAGGGGTTGGACGGCTGGGAGCCAAGGGCTGAGTGGGGCCTGAACTTGTGACTTGTCTTTGGATTGCCTTGTGGGTGCCTCTGCCTTGCTTCTTCTTCGCACCCAACGCCCCTTGTAAAGGGCCCCTGCTAGCGCGCGGCCATACCTGCCAAATTGTGCACGACTATGGACGCACCCTCTCACAACCCCGCTTCACGGTGCCCCTTCGCCCCTTCAACGCTCTCTGCTCGCCCGCCTGTGCCCCCCAACCTCTGTGCCTTCTGCCTTCCTTCTCCGCACCGCCACCCCCAGGATGAAGGCGCACCTGGGTGCCGCCGCCTTCCGCAAGGGCGCGCCCCGCGTGTCCGGGCCCCTGGGCAACCCCAACCTGGCGCCGCTGGGCGCGCTGCCCGGCCGGGGCGTGGGGGCGGACGTGAGCGGCATGGACGCCAACAGCGTGCCGCTGGGGAAGCGGGAGCCCGCGGCGGCAAGGGAGGCCACCCCGGCGCTAGAGGTGGGGAACGGGATCGTCTTTCAGGGCTGTCGCTCGGCTGCAGCCGTGCCGAGTGCCGCTGTGAATGGGGGAATGGGGGCTGTGGGTCAAGGGAGGGTACTTCAGCGCCAGAGGTGAGGCAGGGACGGGGGACTGACAGTGCTGGTGGGTCCGTTATAGGGGATCCAGACGTCTACAGCTAGAAGTTGGGGTGATGCTAGAATGGGGCCCAGGCGGCAGCGGCAGGGGCTGCCGCTGGGCAAGGGGGAGGGGCGGCGGGTCAACGGAGGGCAGCCCAGCGCCAGAGGTGGGGCTCCCTGTCGCAAAACCGCCAGCAGCAAGCGGTCGGGCCGGGGGTTCTTACGCTGACAGTGCTGGCCGTGGTGGGGTGGAGCGGGGTGGGTTTCCGCCACTTTGGAGGTTTGTGAGGTGGGGTTGGGCGACGTGGAGCAGCCTGTACCCTCTGCACCCCCAGCCTTGTCGGACTAATCAACAGTGTCGGTCGCTTTATTCCGACAGTCCCCACCTCACCTGCTGAGGTGCATTGCTGCTCTGTGTCTCGTGTCGCGGGGTCTTCCTGACGTTTGCACCATGGCATCCCATCGCCATACCCCAGGCGGAGCCGGTCCCTGCGGTGGAGTGGTGGGACCGCGGGCTGCTGCAGCACGCCTCCCTGGACGCAGACGTGCCGCCCCTGCCCGAGGACCTGGAGGACCAGGTGGCGGCGGTGGCCGCGGCGGCGGTGTCGTACGACGACGAGGAGTACGGCGGCGACGATGACGTAATGGCGGAGGCGGACGAGGGGCGGCGGCGGCTGCGGGAGGCTGCGGCGGCGGCGCAGCGGACTGCGGCGGTGGCGGCGGCGGCGGCGATGGCGGGCGCGGCGGTCGGGCGGGTGGCGGCGGAGGCGGCGGCGGCGGAGGGAGGGCAGGGGTTCGCGCTGAAGGAGGCGAAGGTGGGTGTGGCAAGGCAGCCAGGTGATTGGGCGAGGAACGGGGCGGCTGGGAGGAGTGCGTGGGTACTGCGTAGTGCAAGGGTGGATAGGTCGGCGCGGGCACCCGGTGCTTCTCCACCAGTGTACCAGTACCGACTGCCCAATGGGGCTGCTGCGCCTTGTTGAAGGGCATCGCACCTTGCTGGTCGCCTTGCCCCCCGCGCAGCTCAAGCTGCACCCTAAGCTCCCTTACTCCACGGCAACCACCTCGGCACATGGAAACCACGGGATGTGTTGATTACTCAAACTGCGGCGTTGTAAATGCGCACGTCCTTCCTCCCGCCCTGGCCTCCCGCAGCTGACGCTGTACGTGGAGCACCCTGTGCCGCTGGACCCGCCCGCGGAGGCGGCCCCGCCCCCCCCGCAGCCGCTCAAGCTGACGCAGAAGGAGCTCAAGAAGCTGCGCACGCAGCGGCGGCTGGCGAGGGAGAAGGAGAAGCAGGAGCTTGTCCGGCAGGGTAGGGTGCGCACGCGGGAGGCGTGGGGAGGAGGGTGGGGAGCGGGGAGGAGAGTGGCAGGGATGGAGCTGGCACATGAGGATGGGGGGGGGGGGGTGTAGGAGGGCGGAGGGGGCATGGGGGCAGTTTGTCGGCCACCTGGAGCACGCCGTGCGTGTTCATTGGGGCGTGGTAATGGGTCTGGTCGTGTTCCGGTGTTTGCCTAGGGAAGGCGCTCTAGTCTATTGCTTACTCCGTGCCCTGGCTGAACTTCATGCCAATGCACCATGTTGCCTCCTGTGGTAGTATGCTAAGTAGAACGGCACGGCTCTTGTTTAGGCTACCAGTCTGCAAACATTATGCTTCACTAGGCTCCATGTTTGTCGCGCCCCTCCAGGCCTGCTGGAGCCGCCCAAGCCCAAGGTGCGCATCGTCAACATGCACCGCGTGCTGGGCGAGGAGGCGGCGCTGGACCCCACAGCCATCGAGAAGGAGGTCCGCAAGCAGATGGCGGAGAGACAGGTGGGGGCCGGGTGCGGGTGCGGGCGCGGGCGCGGACGCGGGTGTGGACGAGGTGTTGTGGGTTTGGTAGCTGTACTGGTGCGGCAGCAGATGGGGTCGGTGTGCTATGGCGGTAACATGTTCCTGGGGACGCGCTTGGGCAGCATTGGGCGACTGGGGGACTGCAGGGTGCGTGAGCCGTGCGGGTGGAACGTGGTGTTGAGGTGCGCGACCCGCAGGCATGTCAAGCACATTCAAGCAGGATTCAGTATGCGTAGTTGACGGACGGTGACTCCACGCCCATAGGCAATATGCCCCTAGGCTCCCCACGGGGACCGCAACCCGCGGCTTGTATGCTGACCCGCCACGTCACCACCTCACACCTGTTATCCCACACCCCAACCCTGATAAACGTGCCCCACGCACCTCCAGGCTGCCCACGAGGACCGCAACCTGGCCAACAAGCTGACACCGGCCGAGCGGCGCGAGAAGAAGCTGAAGAAGCTGTTCGGCGCCGCGGCGGTGGAAACGGGCGTGGCGGGCGTGGGCGCGGGACGCGGCGGGGCGCGCGGCGCGGCGGCGGAGGCGGCGACGGCGGCGGGCGCGGCGGCGGGCGTGGACGTCATCTGCTGCGTGTTCCGCGTGGGGCGCTTGACGGACCCGCTGCACAAGTTCAAGGTGCGGGGGCAGGTTGGGGCGGGGGTGTGCGGACGCCGTTGGGGGCTGTGTGCTGCACAGGAACGAGGTACGTGGGAAGGAGGCAGCCAAGCAACCACGGAAATACCACAGGTACGAATGCACTTCCAACGGTTGGTGCAGCGATTTGAGCCTCTGACAGATGCTTGAGCCTCTAAAAGCCATACATGTGCAGTACTGATAACAGCGGCTGTGTTTGCATGGTGCGAGGTGCCGGCTGGAGGTGCGTTGGTGGTGTGCGGGTGACCACCGTGCGCCGGACGGTGGCGCGGTGCGGATGTGGGATGGCCAGTACCGAGGTAGACACAGGACGCGGCGCCCAGGCCCAGGATGGCCAAACCAGCCGTGTCAATGCGCTCCCTGCCTACCGTGTGCCTCGTCCCATGGCTGTTCGTTGCTTTTCTCTACCTTCAGCATCCCTGTGGCCCTGCCTCCTCCTCACACAGGTGGACGTGAACGCGAAGGAGAACCACATGACAGGTGGGTTACATTGTGGGGCACCGGCAGTTGGGCTGACCTTGCGCCATAGCGCCTGTGCCCTTGCGCCGTGCCGGAAAGGTCCAGTGCCAGCGTTGTGGCAGTCCATGCCTGACAGCGGATGCGGCCATCACCTGGACTCTCCATGCTACCCATGTCAACAACCAACCGCCAACCGGATAACCAACCAACCAACCGTTGACCACCAACTGCAGGCATCTCGCTCATCTCGGACGACTTCTGCGTTGTGGTGGTGGAGGGCGTGGAGAAGGCCGTACGCAGGTGCGTGGATGCACACATGTGCGGAGGCCGGTGGCATGTGTTCGGGTGGCGGGAGGTTGGCATGTGTTCGGGTGGCGGGAGGTTGGCATGTGGCAGCGGCGCTAGGGTGCCAGGCCATCAGGCAGGCCCGCCTGACGTGCAACATGCAAGAGGTGCTCTTGTGGCCGATACGAAGCAGTTATGGATTCTCCCCAGGGATTTCCCGTACACAGCGCGCATCGTGTGCGTCAGTAGCTGTTGCGCCGCAGTACAGGCCTGTAGCCTGCTGGTCACCTGCTTGAGCGGACTCACCCAGGCCCCCAGGGAAATCTACGCACAACGCGCGAGTCGTAGGCGTAAGTGGACGCAGCACAGGCCCGCGTAGCCTGCTGTTGTTTTACCTGCTTCCAACCCCCCGTGCCCCGATGCCTCATCCACAGGTACACCAAGCTGATGATGCGGCGCATCGACTGGTCCACCGCCCCCCTGCACGCACCGCGCGGCCCGGGCGGTGCTGCCGGCGGCCCCAACGGCGACGTGGCCATGGGGGACGGCGAGGACGAGGAGGACGAGGATAGCCGCCCGCCCAACGTGTGCACACTGGTGGGTGGGGGCCTGGTGGGGTTCGGGGCCGCGTTGTCGGGGTTGCGGGGGCTCTCCCGGGCGTCTGGCGCTTGGTACGGCTGGGCGGCGGTGGGCACGGGGGGAGAGCGAGGCCTGTGAGCAGCAAGGGGGGGTGGGACGGCGCGTGGCGGCGGCGTGGCAGGGTGGCTGCCTGGGCTGCAGCGCTGGGTACGGCACTGCGGAGGCCGCTATGGTTCCCTTTTGCTTTGCTTCGCGGGGAAAGAGAAGTGCACGGTGTGGCCGCGCGTCAGCATAGCCAAGCGCGGGTTGGGCCACCCTGTCTGATAGGATCCAGCCCGCCGCGCACCCCATGGGACTGTGTACTGTCTCCCCGCTTCACACAATACACCTGCTCGTCACAAGCCAGGCCAAGCGCAGCTTGCGCACAACAAAGGCCCCGTATCGGTGCACTCACCAACCAGCATCAAGGCCTCTTTAGTGCCCCCAGTACCCCCGCCCCCCATCCGCACCCTAGGCGTGCACTCCACTCCCACCCCACAGCAATACATGCAGTACACACGAAAGCAGCTCTCCCACTCGTACTTGACTGCCGTTTATGCCGTTTATGCCATTCATGCCGTACGTGCCGTACATGTTGCGCAGGTGTGGCAGGGCACGGTGCTGCGGCGCGCCTTCTCCAACTTCCGCTCCGAGACGGTGCGCAGCGGGGCGGCGGCGCGGCAGCTGCTGGAGGACGCGGGCGTGGCGCATTACTGGGACGCGGCGGCGGGCGCCACGGAGGGACAGTCCGTGCCGTACAACATTTGAGAGTGCCGTACGGCGTGCCACGTGTTGCGGCCGTGCCGTTGGCAGGCATGCGGTGTCGCGTTGCCCGGTTGAGGGAAAGGAGCAAGGGGGCAGGCGTTGAGGGGCGGTTAGGGGCCATGGGATTTGCTGCGGGGCGGGGGTGGCGCACGGTTGTAGCGCTTGCGTGCGCAGGGCTGTGGCCTGGCCTGCGCTGCGTGCGGTTGTGCTTGTGGTGGACGCGGTGGGATTGAGAATGGGAAGGAATGAAAGAACACGGAACGCGCTGGCGCTGGCGACGACGCACGATGCGGGCAAGCGCCGGAGGGAACAGGGTGCATGTCACTCGTACTCGTGCGTACCGAGTGTCTTAGGGGAGCCCAATTCCGTGTGCTGTGGTTGTGGGTCCGCTCTGCCCTCTGGTGGCTTGGGCGGGCGGCCGAGCGGGGCAGCCTGTGCGTTGGGAAGGGAAGGAACTGGTGACGGAGGTACGGACAGCAGCTACAGGGGGCCTGTACCAGGGCTGCGAATTCGCATGGCATACCCCAATGTACCTACGTTTACGGTGGAAAGGCCCTGGAAGGGCAGAGCGCATGACTGTGCTGGGCGACTGTGGGCCGGATGACGCTCTGTCGGGCTCTGTCGAGCAACGGGGGCTGTCACAGCGCGTGGTGGCTTCCTTGGTGCAGCGGTGCCCGTAGTCCGAGCTACCTGGACTGCCGGTGTGCCCTTGTGTACACGCAGCGAGTGGTGCCGTACCGCAGGCAAGAGCAGTTGGGCTGTGAGGCGCGACCAGGGTGGGAACGTGGGATGCTTGGCGGCACCTGACGGTGCGGCAGGCAAGGCGGCAGCCGGCGTGCCGTGAGCGCCGTGGCACAGTGTTGTACCAAACTGCGTCGTTGGCGACACGACTACTCAAGCGTGGGGAGCAACACTTTCGCATTCAACATCACCATCGAGGATGGCCCCCACTACATGTTGCCAGGCAGACCGGCTAGCGCCACCCAGTTGGGACGGTATCGCGCAGCGGCCGGGCAGCAGAGGAGGGGCTGCGCGCCAAAACCAGTACTGCGGTGCTCCTGGCACCATTCGACAACTTCTGTTAATCAGGAATACCCTCTGCTTACTGTTGACACGGTCTCGCACGCAGCGTGCGGTTCCGAGGCGACAGGCGGGGTACTTGGTCGTGGCTTGGGCGTACGTTCTGCCACGTGTTTGCAAGGTGGGTGCACGGCAGCCGCTCAGGTCGGCCCCCAGTGCTAGGACTACCTGTGCCTGAAACATTACCTAGGTCTCTACTTAAAATCTGATTTTCTTTGCCTTGTTCCGCCAGTCACCGATTACCAGTCGCACACAACTTGCGACCCGCTGTACTGCTGCCGTGGAGTTCGCACACAAGGGCGACCTTTGTGTGTTCTCAATATCCGGTTGTAGATATAACGGCACATGTATGCATGTACCTGGCGCATATGCTTGTAGGTATGTAAGTCAGAGTTCCTGAGTCTGACCGGGGTCGTAGGCACCTCCGAGTCACTATTGAGGCTTTCCCGAAGGCGCCTCATGCTGCTGTGGCAGAGAATGTTGAATAGCTCTGAACGCACGTTTTTGTCAGATGAGGTGGTCAACAAAACCCTTTCTGTATGCCACGCGATTTCGGGCAGCCGTGGGCCTATTGCTTTCGCTTGGCCTCACCGTTCAAGCAGTAGATCAAGCTTATAATGCAAGCAGCCTCCCATACGAGGAGCTGCACCGACCGCTGGATTTCAGTGTAGTTGGCCAAGCCAAGGTAACTGCGAGCACAGCGCACAAAGTTCGGCAGCGGGCACAGGGTTGTTGGTCGCATTATCGCATTGTTACAGCTGAGAACCTCCGTTAGTGCGTGGACGGCGCCTGGTCGAAGGCTTTGTCGAGGCAGGTTGCGTTGCCTGCCGCACGAGACAAACCGCCGGGGCAAGGGGCAGGGCACGTTGTGACTTGACCGGCTACCTTCTCCCACACCCCATGCTATCACCTGCAACAGCACCACGTTCCTACGAACCCCCAAGGCATATCAGATTGGGCACGCGCAGCCACATCACGCGCATGGCGGTGTGCGTAGGCCGGCCTCCCATGCCGCCGTGCGCTCAACCTATTGGCTCCCGAAACCCTAGCACCTTGACCCAGTCAACACACCTTTTGGACCCGGCCTCACGCATGCTGACGCAGTGTGGGACCAGCTCCTTATGGTTCAACGTGGTGCAGAACCCACTCATCCAGTCGCTTGGGAACTGGAAGGTGAGGGGGGGGGTCCGTCCCCACGGCGCACTACGCCGGGCCTCATACTGCAGCCACACGGTGCACACGCCCCCGCAGCGAAGCGCTTGCCCATGCAGCTACGCTCACACTCCCTGCTCCGCTGGCTCCACCACGTGTGTGTGGTGCCAGCAAGTAGCTGCAGTGCGGACGGCGGGTGCAGGGCAACCAACCCAGCCTCTCCCGCTGCCGTGGCCATGTACGGCAACCTGCACATCACCCCGCCGTACAGGAGCCGATGTTCTGGGCGGACGACAAGGGGCGGGCGCGGTGCGACAACAACGTGACGCAGTACAATGCGATGGCTGCCGCAACGAGGCTGAAGCACAACCGGCCGGGTCTGCTGGTGGGCGACTGGAGCGCAACCTACTTCTCCTGCGCCTGCTGCCCCACGGTGGGGCCCCAGCAGTAAACTACCCTTGCTCAACTGGTGCCCTCTCCTCCTGTTCTTCTTCCCTGCCTGGCAACGGTCGGCTCGGCCTTGGGCCTGTTGCTGTTACTGTACGTGCCGGACTGCCTACCGGTCCCTGTTCACGCGTTGCTCCGTTACACACCTGACACACGTGCCGCACTGTCACCACCAACACCACCGCCTCTCAGGTACTCAAGTCCCTCAACCCACGCGTCAAGATTGTCGTCGTGCTGCGGGACCCGGTGCGGCGGGCGCTGAGCCGATTCGTGGAGCAGCAGCGCAACCCAAACTTCCCGCTGCACAAGGAGGTGTGTGGGGGCGTCAGTTGTGTACATCCATCACGTAAGAGTCGACGGAATAAAGAAGCGGCACGAGTGCCTTACCTGTGTACGCCTAACAAGGGCTGCGCAGTTGGTGCCTGGTAGTGGGCTGGCTATGACCTTGGAGCATGGGCCCGCATGCCGTGTGGTGTCGTGTTTGAAAGGAAAGCACGCGCTGTGTCCAAACGTGCCGTAATGCATGCCGCCGCCCGTGCCCCGCCTGCCCCCCACACGCGCAGGTGGTTGGCCGCACCTTCGCCGAATACGTAGAGGAGGCGTTAAACACTACGCGTGCGTGCCTGGCACGTGCTGACCTGTACGAGAAGCAGCAACAGCCTGCAGGCGGCAGCGGTGTGGCTCCCAGCGACGGCGGTGCAGGGGGAGGCGGCGCTGCCGAGCTGGTGGGGTACGGCCGCGGCATGAGCATGGCCCAGTGGATGCGGTTCCAATGCTACCACGCCAACGGGTGGGTAGGCGGCAGGGGGCGTGTGGGTGCTGTTGTGACTGCTGTGCCGTGTTCCTGCCTGAGGGTTACGCGTCCTTAACGCACATGCGCCACACGCGAAACGCCATGCGCCTGGAGTACCGCATAAATTTATGTGCGGTGGAGTGCCTGTGCCGTGTCTTAATAATGAAACCAACGCTCCCTACTCGCCCACATCCGCTGTCCCGCAGCATCGTGGGCTGGAGTGTGTACGACGTGTTCTTGGAAAACTGGATGGTACACTTTGTCACAACCAACACAACCGCCACAACCGACGCAACGGCGTCCATGGGGCAGCAGCAGCAGCAGCAGCTGATGGTGCTGTACACGGACGACCTGGCTGCACGCCCCATGGTGGTGGTCAACAAGGTGGGTTACCGCGTTGGGCTTGCGAGCGGGCAAGCCAAGCGAACCCAGCGGCAGGGGGGTGCAAGTCGGGGTGCTTGTTGTTGACGGCTGGGCACGCATGTGGCGCCGTGCGCTGTGCAGCGAGTCAGGGACGAAGGCATGCACATGGGCCTGCACAAGAGGCTCGCCCCGAACTCCGCGGGCCCAGCGGCCAAGGCGGAACTGCGTTTCCTGCCCCAGCCCGCCTGACTGTACGCATGCTTGCTCTGCCGTGGCGGGTCAACGCCCAACCAGCTCTCAGCGCCGTACACCGTACACCGTATGCTGTACGCCGTATGCCGTACGCCGGCCGTTCATATGCCCTCACAGGTGGAGGACTACCTGGGCGTGCCGCGCCACAAGCACGACGCCAAGCTGATTGAGAGCGTGTTCAACAGCCACGACTGCTACGTGAGTGCTGCTGTCCAGCCAGCCGTTGTGCGCTGCATGCAAGCACGCACGCTGTAGTGCGGCAACCGCACAGGGGCCGATTGTGGCTGATTGTGGTCGCGAGCAAATACAGCAAGGGCCCTTTGGTTTCTCGCTTCGCGTGTGTGATGTCCCCTTGGCCAACACCGTCTCACGAATCGTCACACCGGCATCCGCCCCCCAACGCCAGCAGTCCCATGCACCCCGTCCGCATGCCGTGCATGCCTGCTCTGCCCCATCCCCGCTGTTCACACACCGGCGTGATGGGGCTGCCCCACCAGCAGTACATCCCTGCAATGCACTTACATGCCGCAATGCCCGCCCTGTCCGTTTCCCCCCACGCAGCACTGGCGGTGCGGCAAGGCCAAGGCCGAGATTAAGCCCCTGCCCGAGGAGGGCGCCCTGGGTCAGGCGGTGGCGCACCTGGTCGAGTTCTACCGCCCGCACGTGCGGCGGCTCACAGCGTGGGGGCAGCAGGGGCTCATAGCGCCGCCGCCTGACAGCTGGAGCAAACTGTACGGGTAGGGAACTGTTCCTATGGTGGGTGTGTTAGGGGTAGAGTGAATGCGTGCGAGAGGAGAGGAGGGAGGGGAGGACGTGTGCAGTAGGCCTGTTGGTGGAGGTCTTGATGTACCGCGGCGTGGGTGGTATTGATTCGCTGCATGGGCTGGCACGGGCTTGCTGTGAGGCCAGGAGGCGCGTTGTGCACATGCATACGCCATCGAGACGGACCAAAGCGCACAGCGGTTTTACCATTTACCGGTCTTTGTCTGTGTCTTGATATTCGCCTGTGCCAAAAGGGCAGCCCCGCAACACCTAATCGTAGCTCTACACAGGTGCTGTGTGCGAGGCTTTGTCACAGATAGTAACAGAGACTCTTTCTTCATTTTCTGGTCGGATTGTCCGGCCGGACATGCTAAGCGTCCACGGTGGGATGCCGTGTGGGGAACCAAGTGCTCTCGACAAGCAACTTTCCCACAGGGGTACTGCTAATGTGGTCGTTGAGGTTCTTTTGGGTTGGGTAAATGCCAAAGTGTGTGCTTTCTTCATTATAAGCGCTTGGATTTGGGTCAAATGCGAACATAAATGACGGACAAAGATCGGCCTGGCAGCCAGGCACAGGGGGCCAACCGGCCCTCTGGGAGTCCATGGGTGCTGCGGGTGTGTGCTTCGGCCGGTGTGGCTGGGATCGGTGACTCAGACTCATGGCTGAAACAGTGACCTGGTCGACACGGCCTACGCAGGATGCTTGTGTTTCATGTGAATGTCAAGTGGCGTAAACGGGGTGTGTTGCACGTGGTAAAGTTACGCGATGTCGTTCAGTTCAGGTGTGCTGGTATGTATGAGCTGCGCGCTGGGTCGTCTACGGCGGTTCGTACGGCACGTCTCGGCGCATCGAAGTACGACAATGATCGCAATTATTGGCATCGCAGGGCCATGGCCGCGCTCTCGTACCTTCAATGCAGTATGGTCGGTGCGTTCATTCGCTCATGACATGAGTGACCACAGAGTTCACGGTGTGGTATTTATGGGCAGGCCTGCTACGGTTTGACCTGGCTTGACTTTTTGGGAAGCGAGGTGCAGGTGCGGGTGCTGATGCCCTTGCACTTCTCGCGCATTGCTTTGGCTGTAGCAAAAATGACGCTACATGGTGGTGTGAACGGCATACCGAGGGGGCTATGTGTTGTGGCACGAGAGGTTATGACGCCGAGGGCCAGCTGTGCTCCAAGCATGGTCACGCACACGAGAACGCTGACCTTGACCTCCTTCCACCTGCGCTGCAAGCCACTACAAAGGAAACAACACATGGCTGCACCCTATCCTGCCCTACCAGGCCGATTATCAATGGGTGGCACACGCTGGCACGGTGACTAGGGCAGATTAGGGGCTGAGCGGCGGCTGGCAGGCAGTGAGGTGATTGGGCTTGCCATCCTGCCTGCGACCTCTCCGACCCGTTGTGGGTCACGCCCTTGCGCCAGCCAGGGGAGCTTCCCTGAAGCCAGTGGTCCGCACACACATTGCATGGATCACAATCACCGACCCGAAGCCCACTTGCTTCGCCGCACCACGCCCTGCTGCCTCATCTCATACGCCTGTACCTGCATCAGGCTTAATTAGCCTGCATCACGCACCGCATCCGCTACACATTGCATGGGTCCCTGACCTAGGTTATGGTGCCCGGAGAGGTACCCTTGAACGTGCTTAAGCCATGGGGCATGGACCGCCTGGACTCTCTCCCCATGGCACCTGGTAGCTGGTACTGTCGTACAGAGGCAGCTACCACAGACTGGCAAGGATTTAATGTCGCAAGTGGGCGTTTGTAGGGTGGCGACTTTTGGCACAGGACGCCCCCTGCCAGAAGGTCGGGGTTTTGGTTTTAGTTTGGGTTTTAGAAGTTGGACGGCTTGTCATGATGATGAGACTATCTGAGCACTTTGGTACCTGTTATGGTTGGCATGCAAGGTCGGAAGTTTGCAGCCCTGCAGCCCTGCATCGTTACCGCCGTTACAGCACACGACACCTCGCTCGGCACGCCCACATTGCGAAGCATGACACCCCGGCTCGGTCCGTGGCCTCGTCGAACTGCAACACCATGTGCTCTGCGACGTCAGATGACTGAAACCTGTTTACCCTATGCACACTGCACGCTTGGCGGCCCGAGCTTTACGTAGAAGTCCCAAGCCTTGGCTCCCAGCTGGGGCCTGAAGCGTGAGGCCACACGTTCAGCCCAGAGGGGTCAAAACGGGCAGGACACAGCAGCACGTCGCACCTCAGCCTGCACCCGCCAGTCAACCAATCACAGTCACGACTCAAAATGCCTTATCGCCGGCCAGTCCCCTGAACCACGCTACGGGCCCTGCCCTGCGGGCCACACAATGCCCTCGTGCAGGTAACTCCACCCACAACCACCAGCACCACCACCACCACCACCACCACCACCACCACCACCACCACCACCACCACCAC
>VFQN01005068.1_pt1 | contig 16590 bp, 12 predicted proteins | sample 3512371 | NCBI WGS metagenome assembly VFQN01 (sample SAMN10412370, study PRJNA504923) | tailings metagenome | isolation source: Replicate 2 from Balatoc abandoned mine | place: Philippines: Itogon, Benguet | collected 2017-08-28 | reverse complement strand
CTATGTCCACTATTGCTGTCACCGCCAGAGAACGAACGATTGTCGCTATGTCCACTATTGTTGTCACCGCCAAAGAACGACCCAACGACTCTACGAGCAACAGCGGATCCAGCCCCAAAAGCAAAGCCTTCAGCAACCACCGAACCTAATCCTCCTCCCATACTTCCTTGCTGTGCAAGAGCAGTCGGACCCGTTGGTCGAGGGGCGCCTAAAGCTGTGGTTTCATTCGTAACAGTATTCCACCAATAAATCTGGCTAGAGGCTTTATCTTGAACTTCAACCCATGCCTCTTGGATGGATACAGGAGCCGGGGGAGGAGGGGCTTGAACAAGAGCTTTATCGGAATCGATAGTTTTGGTCACTGGTTTCTTCTTTTTAATTCTCGAAAAGGTTGCGATAGGAAGAAGAATTTCAGATCTTTTCACAGGTAATAATACACTTCCTTGATGCTTTAAGCATCCTTTCAGCAGTTGAGATGAAATTCTTCGAACAGTTGTGAATAGAAACATTGGAACAAACTTCTTCAGAAATAAAAGAATACTTTTTCATAAATTTACAATTCTCTTCTAAAGGTTCGAAACTTCGAAATCTACTCTACCAAGAGAAACGCGTTCATTCTTTTCTCCTCAAATAAAAGTACTTTTTCTTATGACGATTTCAGAAACAGAGCAACAAACCTTCTTTCGTCACGACCAGAGAACCTGAAAGTAATCCCCCGACCTATGCCCTCGCTTCCTTTATTCGCGATTGAACGAGACCCCAAACTCATGAAGGATAAATCGAGTCGTAGTAATTATCGAAGTGGTTCCTATCAATCTTCGAACTCATCGAATTCAAAGTATATTTCAAAGTCTTCCACTGTACTCACAAAAAGAAAATACCATGCAGACTTTAAGGTAGAATACAATCGTCGTTCCACTTGTTATGATGATGAGAACGGTCATTCTGAAGGGCGAAATAGACATCGAGCAGATTCAAAGATAAGTGAAAATACTGAACCAAGAAATTCAGAATACAACAAGTCGGATAAAGATCGAGTTTCTAGAAGATCCCCGTCTCCATGGTCTTCTAATAAGAGATTTCGTCGCAGTCGATCTCCAAGTGAGAGAAAAGATAGAAAAGCGAGAGATAACCACAATCGACGTTCAAGATCGCGATCTCCTTCTCTCCGCATTCCTATTAAGCGAAGACAGGATTCCTATGAAGATGAAACTGACGAAGAAAGCCAACGAAAAAGCTCTAAAAGAAAACAGCGAAGATCGCCTTCCCCTATCCCTTCTTCATCCTCCCAGAGATCTCATCATGTATCCTCTACTGTTTCTCTTTCTTCCTTTCCTTCTTCGTCTTTGTATGTCAACACAGAGAAAATCGTTGCTAGAGACCCAAAGTTTAGTTATCTCCCGATAGAATGGTGGGATCGTAGTGAAGATTGTCGAGAAGCGAAAACAGCGCATGTAGCAAAGATTGATTCTCTTTGCTCAAGTCGTGAATCTTTAGTATTAAATACAACATTATGGAAAGAAGATCCTGCTTTAGAACAAAATATGTTTCCATGTAAGTTTGCAATCTTAGTTCGGACATATATCGTTGATCCTTTTCCCTCTCTTTCTTTTTGTAATAGATGAAACACCTCCTGGAATTGTTCATTATACTTTATGGAGTAAGGATGAGTTAACTAAACCACAGGTAAGAGTTATATTTAATGTCAGTTTTTTGTTGATTCGTCTCATATTCGTTTCATAGGTTATTAGCTTCGTTGATCAATGGTTAAATAAGAACTTTCCTCAAGTAAGACGTTGGCAATATGATGATAATCTTGGAGAACGATCGATCGAATTATTTCATGTTCATGTTTATGTTGAGATGCTTCCTTATTCTTTTACACCTGCCGAAGGTAAAGAATATCTTCCACCACATATGACGGAAGAATGAAGATACGCAGATATACAACTTTTTTTCAACATTTTTTTTTTCTCTTTCATTGTGTTTAGTTTACTTTGCTTTTGATAATCGGTTTTCTTATTCAATCTTATTTTATATATATTTAATATTCTAAAACAACAAATCTTCTCTCCCTAGCGTATAATTGCAGAAAAAGCTATTTGAGTGTTCCTCACTCTCTCCTAGAATCCGCGAAACCGACTAATCGACCGAACCACAAAAAAACGATCACTCCTGTGGGAACGACCGTTAGAACGTACTACTGTGAAATTAACAGAAAGCATCTTTGATCGCGTTGCGTTGGAAGTGTAGTTATAACAAAGCAACTTATGGTTTATTTACTCATATAGAGTCCTCTTGAAAATTTTAATTTGAAGAAACATGGATAGTGGTAAAACAGAACCAGCTCCACCAACAACTTTTCAAAAGTATTTTGGTCGGAGTAGACTGTATGAATTCGAAGTCATCTTGTTTGGTAAGTTCTATCTCGTCGAAAGTTTTTAAGTATTATCTCTAATAACTTTCTTTTCTTCTTCTTTTTTTTGTCTTCTTATTACAGGGTTTGCACTTGTTCTTGGTAACAGAAATTATGCATGGAATCAAGCAATTAAATATGGATATAAATTAATTGCATTAAATATCTTCCTTGTTGGATCGGCATTTGTCTGTCTTTGCTTTTGTATGGGTGAGATGACATCAGCATTACCTTTTTCTGGTGGAATCTTTGGCTTTGTTCGTGCTGCTTCCGGTCCTTACTATGGATTTATTGTTGCTTGCTTTGAAACACTTTTTTGCCTGTCCATTTCCATTGTTGGAGTACATGCATGTGTTGAAATCCTTGAAGCAACTGGTTTAATAGATTCTTCTCTTAACCCCTTGGTGATCTGTCTTCTCTATGGGTTTAATTTATTAGTTAACTTGATTGGTGGTAAACCTTTTTGGACATTTGTTGGTCTTGCTGGTTTTGTTACCTTTGTTTTAGTAATGATTTTTATTCTTGGTACAGCAATCGATGTCAAAACATCTAGTGTCAGTTATGTTGTAAATTGTGCTAGATATGATCAAAAACAACCAACGAATGTTGTGTTAGCACAACGTTGGATTACCATTTTTCAATTTCAAGGTTTACAATATTTACCATTATTATCTGAATATACACAAGATCCTAGAAAGAGTATTCCTCGTGCAATGTCTATTTGTTCCGTAGCTTTTGTTTTAGCCTCCTTTCTTGTAACACTTGCTGCTTGTTCGACTTATCCAGGACAGCCAGGATTAAAGGATGTCGTTGCCCCTTTAATGTACGGATATCGTCATATGCTTAACACAACCTTAGAAACTGGAATTTGGTTACATTTTCCAGGTATCCTCGCCCCAACGATGACGATGTTGTACTGTTCAGGGAGACAATTATATATGATCGCAAAGTCAGGTTTATTACCTTCTGTATTGACTTATCATACTCCACAAACAGGAACACCTGCTATTACACTCACCCTTGCAGCAATAGTAGGAGCATTATTAAATATTCTTTCCTACTACAATGATACAATATATACACAGATCATTAATATTGCACTGTTAGCTTCACATATTGTTTTTATTAATGCATTTATTGCTTATATATTCTTTCGTTGGAAATATGCAAGTTTACCTCGTTCCTATGTCAATCCTTTAGGTAGATTGGGTGTTATTTATGGACTTGGTAACAATGCTCTTGGTATCATCGCTGTTATATTCTTTAATGCAAATGGTGGTGTTCTTTATACTGTGATTCTATTAGTATGTTTTACTGCTCTTGCTACTTTTTTCTATTGGTTTTATATGGTAAAACATCAAACCTTTTCTGCAGAAGAAAGAAAATTAATGTTTAAAGCATATTTAATTAATGGTAAGATTTATTTCTCTGACAATTTCGTAGATAGGAATGGTTTTAATGATACTTTTCTTTTATAGCTAACCGTCAGAAGAGAGGTCGAGTGATTAAGAACAATAAAGTTGGAAATGCTCCAGCTACTACGACTAATGGCAAATCTCTCTCTAATAATGGTAAATCCATATCCGCTAATGGTATGAATCAATCTACTCTTGTTCGAGGTAAGAAAATCATTTCCCTTTGGTCTTTGGTGTTCATCAGTAATTACTCTCTAGATACAGCAAACTATGAATCAATGACTGAACCTCCTTATATTTCTCCACGTCAAGCAGAATTTACTGACCAAAATAGTCAAAAACTTCATGCAGCAAAATCTATGTCAGAGAAAATCGTTCAATTCTTTAGTGAGAAGATGAATGCAATCTCCCCTGAAGCACTGCATGATTATCAGCAATTAGCTGTATTGAGTGCTGGCGGTGTGATTGAACCATCAGAAGAACGAAAGTTAGAGGAACGCTTAGGTATTGATGATGTAGAGCAGTCTGCGGTTAACGAATGAAGAAAATATTACGATTGATGATGATGATGATGATGATGGTTGTTTATTTTCGTTTCTTTATTGTTGTAATTTTTTTCCTTTTAAGAAGTACCTTTCAGAAGTGTTCGGAAGGTATCTTCTCATCTCACTAACATTTCTATTTGTCTAAAAAATAATGTGTATTATATTATATTATTTTCTCACTTCATTTCATACTCACTCAGCTGTTTTCTTCTTCTTCTTTTCTTCTCGTTTCTATTCATTCTTGTCTTTCGTAACGTTTCTTTCCCTCTTTGTTTTATAATTTTTGATTTTTCTATTTACTTTATTTGTTTGTTTTTCTTTCGCTCCCCTTCTTTTATTCGTTCATTATATTCATTGTTTCTTTTTAGCTTTTTCCTTAAACTTCTCATTTCAGTTGACTATTTTTGTGTTTATTATTTCTCACCTCTCATATGTAGAATATATGCATAAAATATGGGTAATGCAAAATGAATTGCGGTGATGAAATGAATTCCTTTTTTTCTCTTGTCATCAGATGTTATTAAGATGTGTGTAAATCTGAAGATGAAAAGGAACCTTTATTATAAACATTTTTCCTCAAATAAACACCTCCTTTATTGTTTTTTTTTTCATAGATTCTCATATACTTTTGCTGTCCTATTTTCTTTATTTTTTTCTTTTTAAATTGAATATTTATGTACAAGAAGAATGAATGTATTTGTTGTATTATGTTTTTTTTTCTTGAATAATTCCTTGAAATAACTTCTCTTGGACAATATTGTGGATAACATTTCCTTGATATAAGTCTACACATTGAATATATAGTAGAATAATATTATAAAAACTTTAATATAAATAATAATGAAGTTTTCATGACACAACTTCCATCATCAACACGGGGGCATGAGGTGGAATGTTGGTAGATAATAAATTCAGAAAGACCCAAACAAAAAAGGAATACACGTTTCTTCAAACCACCATCGGATGATGATTGATAAGTAAAATGAAAATCATTCTGAATGAATTCTTATTTCGAAGCGAGATTCAAGGAATCTCGAAAATGATCTCCTTGATTGAGTAGGAACGGGCAATCTCAAGGACTTTCTAAAACTCTTTCATAATAAACATCATCTCAAATGTTATTTTTTTTGGAAGAAATACAGTATATGAAATGATCAACGATTCCATCTTTTATTTTGTATTTTCTTTTTAAAAACAAGAAAAGTTAAAAACTCGAGAGAATTAATTACAACAATTCAAAAAAAAAAAATAAACTAAAAAGAAACCAAACCACAAACAAAAGCAAAAGAAAGAGCAACCCAAAGAAACTAACTCAACACCATACCATCAAATCCACTTGTAAACTTCTCAAGTAGTCAAATATTTTCAAGCAAATGATTGAAAAGGAATAAGGAAGTATTGTAAAGGAGGATTAAATGAAAGAAAAAAGAAAAAAACAAACAAACAAACAATCATATTCATTCATCGACATTCATCATTCTATTTTATACATACATAGAATATACCATTATTTATGAATCAGTTTGGTCTAAATAGAAAGAAAGAAAAATTTTCAATCATTATTAATTGAAAACAAAGAAAAATAAGAAGAAAACTGCTAAAATGAAAAATACCATCTTCTTTATGTTGATTGGAATGAACATCGATGAATTATGTTCGATTCATTGAGCTTAACTACACACAATCACTTTATTCTCTTCTCTTTAACCATAGGCTTATTTACATGTAATGTTCTTTGAATTTGTTGTTTGCTATTCTTTCAAGGGGGATAAAATACGACTGTTTATAATAATAATAGGACCAAGTACATTTGCGATATGAGGGGATTCAATAATATTCATTAGCTAAAGAAAATGAATGATGAAGAAGAAAAAAGGAAATCAAGAGATTCAAAGACTTAAGGGATCTTCATTGCTCTCTCAAAATCAAAAGTAAATTAAACCAAGCAAGCAGTAAGGAAACAAAGTACATGCACATCAATCAATAAACAACAACAACAACAACAACAACACTACCTTTGGACACAGGGGTTAGGACAAATTTTACACATACAAACAACAAACAAAGAAGCGAGCACATGTTAAAAAAGAAAATACAAAGTATAAAACACAAAGAAAGCGAAAGACAACGAACAAGAAGTCGAGAGAGTAGAGAATAGAGTCTGTATTTGTGTTTCTTATGATTTCAATTGATTCCAATGAGAGAAAGATCTTCATTATAAGCTAGTAAACACAAATTAACGTTATTGCATGGCGAGGTATGGTAATAGATATGGGGATTGAGCAACGTCTCGCAATGGAATGAATGTGTGGGAGGATTAAAAACAAAGAAAGCGGCAGAAAATACTTTGATAATACATGAGGATGATCAGAAGTTAAGAAAAGAAGAGAAACAAGACAATGAAAACACAACAATAACAACTCTTAGATAGGAAATTCATCATAGGAGATATAAATATGTTATTTGTGTGAGAAAAATTATTTTTTCTTTATTAATTAATTAGTTAATTAATTAATTAATAAAATAAATAAACTAATAGAAAAAATTCTTTAAAATAAACCAACATTATGTTTCTTTCTTTTTGTTTCTTAATATTTTTAAATCAAGAAAGAATAAACTTTAAATATTAATTAGGAAAGGAAAGTTAAGATAAAGAAAGGTTCGTTAATCAAACACGCATTAATAATTCATCATCTTCTTTGTAATTTACTTTATTTTATCTTTTATTAATACTTTGTAATACTTTTAATACTGTTGTATTAAAAACATCATTTGTAAAAGGTTTTGGCATAAATGCATCTAATCCTGCTGTCATTGCATCATTTACTGTTTCATCATCAGAATTTGCTGATACACCAACAACAGCATGATGATATACATTCATGACCTCTGATATACTCGAAACATTTGATATCATTGAGAAATGTGAAGTAAAAGCACGTATTACAGAAGAAGGATGATGAAAACTATTTAAAGAAGATCGTCTAGCGTCAGATTTACCCGGTGGCGTATTATTATGATCCGTTGATGATAATGCTGGCAACCATGGCCTTCCTTCAATTTCAAGTTCTCTTAATCGTCTAGTTGCTTCTAATCCATCCATAACAGGCATTTGTAAATCCATTAATATTAAATCAAATCCACGATGATGTGTTTCCCATTGTTCTTGTACTTTCTTTAATGCTACTTCACCATTCTCAGCACAAACAACAGTATGACCCATACGACGTAATAACATAGTTGACATCTTTGCAATCGATGGAGCATCCTCAACAAGTAAAATGGAAAGATTATGAACAACTTCTTCAAAATCAACTACTGGACTAATTAATGACAATCGTCGTGATTTACCACGTGGTATAGCTGGTGCTGCAATTGGGATTGTAATAATCGAGTTTTTCCGTTGTGCAGCTTTATTTGATCCTTTATTTGATTGCATGGACATGGTCGATTGTTGTTTCTGTATTTGGAATGCATGCAACAGATCAGCAGTTGTTTGATCAGGTTTATATGGTATAGAAAACCAAAATAATGATCCTTGTTTACCATCAGATCGTTTGGAAACACCATAACAACCATTTAACGCTTCCATTCTCTTTGCTAATGAATATAAACCTAATCCTGTCCCACCAGCTAATCTTTGCGCTTGTCTAAATGGATTAAATAATTGATTCATTGCTTCAGTTGACATTCCTATTCCTGTATCTTCTATATCAAATCTTAAATGAAAGTCTATTCGATCTGCATTCGTTAAAGAGAATCGATTGACTCCTTTCTTTTTCGTTGTTACCGTTGGTTCTTCTGTCATATCATGGTCTTCTTCATCACCTCTTGAAGCAGAGTTAAATGTAGTAATTCCATGAGAATGAGGATGATGAGATTCTTCAAAGTATCGATTGGTTGGTAAAACTCTCTTATGATTTGCTTGAGGGAAAAGATGATTAACTGTCATCTGTCTTAACATTGGTACAGTCTCTCGAAAAGACATATGTTTCATTAACGTTGAAGTAAATTTTTGTGGTGAAGCAAGTGGGTATTTCCCATTCTGTATAGCTGGTGATGGTGTTGGTCCTGGTGCAATAATTGCTTTACGAATCGGTAATCTTTCAGAAGGAATTAAATAAACTCTTATTGTAACTTCGCCACCATTTGAATATTTGACAGCATTGGATAATAAACAAAGAATATTCTCTTGTAACCATTGTTTATCAGTAATAATATGACTACAAATTTCAGGATTATTTGGATCATCAGGTTTTGTTATGGTCAAGTTTGAATTACTCTTTGCTACAGGTGATTGAAGAACTTTCAAATTATCATCAAATAATCGTATTGATATTCTTTCTTGTATATTTTTCATACAATCTAATGGCAATCGTAAAGTTTCTAAGAGATCAACCGTTTCATATTTTGGTACAAGTTTAAAACCTCTTGAAGCTTTCGTATAATCAATACATCGATTAATCGTCATTAACATGAAAGTATTTGTATCTTGTATATTTTTCAAGCATTGTTCGATCCCACTATGACTGTCTTCAACCTCTTGGATGAGAGTATTCTTAGCAGTGCCACAGAGATCAGGATTTTTCAATCTTTCAATAATATCTTGATTTTTATCTAAAATATCAGTAATTACCTCTAATCCTGTGGTAAAAGATGATAATGGCTAATGGAAGAAGATGTGTTAGGAGGAATAACGGAAGGATGAAGGAATATACTTACTGTTTTGAGATCATGTGCAACATTACCAATCATATGTCTCATTTCTGCTGCTGAACGACGATCAGCATCACGATCTTTCTCTTCGATTGTTTGTTGATTACGATATGCCATTAAAAAGACTGAGAGTTGTTGATAATAATGTTCATATAATAAAATCACCCCAATAATCAACCAACCACTAATAATCGCATATATAATACTACTATGCTCATGATCATCAGTTGTAATAGAAAGAACAATAAAGCTTAGAATCATAGAAGTTATATGAAAGAAAAGATGCCATTCAAGGGTTATTTCTGAATAAAAATGTGTCAAAACATAAGGAATAAACATAAAGACAAGAACATTCATATTTACATCATCAGCATTCGATGAACATTGACCAAAGAGAAGTAATAAAAAATGTTCAATTTTCGTTGAAAGATGAGATGTACTATCAGAATGAATACAACTACATTGTAATACTTGTGTTATAAATACAAAGAAGATAAAAGAGACAAGTATTAGGTATTGGAATTGTTCTGTTTGAAAGAGTCGATTAATAACAATCTTAAGTTCCTCGATCTCTCCTTCATTCTCGGATGATTTCTTAAAATGAGTTGATAATCGATTAATAAAGCTTATTCCTGAAAGAATGGAGAGATTTGAGTTTGGAGCAGTTGCTTTATGACGAAGTCTTGCTGGTCGGTCTAGTAGGAGTTGTGGTGGTGGTGTTTCTTCTTCATCACTTGATGCTTTAATAATCAATTGATGAACAATAAATTTGAAATAAATCATTAATATACCAGAAATAACAATCATAATGGAAAGAAATAATTGAATCAAATGAATTATCCAATTTTCTTCTCCTTGATTATCGTTCGATGATAATAAAATAATATATAAGAAATGAGCAGGAATAATACAAAATAAAAAAACAAAAATTAAAATAATATTAGAAATAATAGATTTTGTACAAAATTGATACATTTGATAATCTTTTATTAATGTTGATTGTGGTAATAAGAAGAAAGAAGAATAAGAATGATCTTCAACATTATTATTATTATTGTTGATGTTATATTCTTTCTCATCTATTTGTTGTTTAAACTTATAGAGGGATAAAACTATATCAAACATCTTTTCTCTATCTGTTTCTTTTCTTTGAGTTCTTTCTCTACCAGAATTGCTGTTGTTCTTCTATTTTCCGATTACGCTGAACACAAAGTCATTGAAGATATATCACGGCGAAAAAAAAAAAAAAAAGAAAGCTCTGGTATACCCTATTTCAGCTCAAATGAAGGATAAGGGAATGACTGAAAGGTGAAAGGATGAAAGGACCAGCTAAAAGAAAGCACCACTCTTGTGAAGAATCCGTTATTTCAGCAGTTAACTTTGAACCGTTACCCATGTTCTGCCCCAAAGTGCACAAAAAGCATATTCTTATTTTTCCCTCTTTTGTTAAGATTTTCCACTGCAATCAAGCTACTCTATCAATGATGATTTATCATTGTCATTTGAAAAGTTCTTCTTCTTCATCTGTGGGATTATTTTCACATAGTGGAGCATTTTTGGTGATTTCACCTTTCTTTTTTCTATCATTGATACTCTCCGTCACTCAATCTTACCGCTATTCCAACACTCCTTGCCAATTCTTTGAAGCATTTAGACCTTCGGCAGGGAAACTTGGAATGTCTGCAGCTTCAACTGTTTTATCTCCCCACACTTCTTCTGCATTTACTTCACGGAGACGGTTTTCCACCGCCACTTCCCATTCAACATTTTCCCTATCAAACACTGCCGTGATCAGTCAAACCTGTCTCAATGCTGCAGTCTCTTCATCCCCATCTGACAATCGGTTTTTTGATGTCAGTGTCAGCAATAACGTGAAAGAAGCAGAAGGCTTAAGACTAGTGACAATCGAAGTTCCCACTGAGGTAGCAGAACGTTATAGTAAACCTGGTCAATACGTTAAACTACGAGTCAAGGATGGTTCTTCCAGTAGTAAACCCGCTTATTTTGCGATTGCCTCACCTCCAACTAACCCTTCCAGTTCTGCTGATCCATTAGCAAAGATCTCCACAACTTTCACCTTTCTTATTAAAGAAGTGCCTCAACATGACTTTGTTCTCTCAGGTACTTCACCATTAGAAATATCCCTTCCATTAGGAGTTGGATTTAATATTCCTTTTGCATTTAATGGTTATAAAACCGATTTCCCTGTCATGAATACTTTGTTATTTGCTACTGGTTCCGGTATAGCCCCCATCGCTTCTGTCATTGATTCTAAGGAATTATCCGTTTCAAATGAATTAACCAATTTAATCACAGTTTCTCATGGTATTAAATTTTACTATGGTGTTAAAACACCAAATCATATACCTTTTCAATCAAAGTTTGATGATTGGAAGAAGAAAGGAATTGAAGTTATACCTGTTATTTCTCAACCTAATGATCCATTTTCATTGAACTGGAAAGGAAAGAAAGGATATATTCAAGATACCTTCCGTGAAGATGGTGTTCATATTCCGAGAAACACTGCTGCCTTATTATGTGGTCAAAGGTAAGGCACTCTTTTTGTCTGTTCCAGTGTTTTCATTGAAGAATGCTTTAGGGGTATGACAGATGCCATTAAGGAAGTCTTGCTTCAAGCAGGAGTTTTTGAAGGTCGAATTTTGTACAATTTCTAACCTTTCTTCTAAGTTAAGAGATGATTCGAACCTTCTTTCATTTCTTTTCCATCAAGTTTCGTGCTAAGAGAAAACCTTCGATGAGTTCTCTCCTCTTGGGAAATTATTTGGAGAAGAAACGGGTGAAATAAAATAAGGATGTTACAATAAAATGTGGTGCTATTATACTGTGAAAAGAGGAGAGAATGAAAGCAAGGAAAAGCAAAGACAGACGATTCATTGTGATTTAACAGAGAGATAAAAAAGCAAACACAAAAGGAAGTGGAGGAAGACAACAGCGTTAAATTAATCATTAGAGAAATGAGAATCAACTACGACCATTTATTTTTGGTTGAATGCCTCGGCCTTTATGGCTATCATTCTTTCAAAACCAACACTATTAAGTCGAGGAATCAAAAGTTACATTTTTCGTGAAGCAACTTCATAGCAGGTAACAACGGGGGATCTGCTCTGCAAAGAAAGGAACTGAATCATTACTGAAAACGGCTAAAATCAAAAACACAAGCTTGAAACGCAACTAACAACAATAACAACAGCTAAACTAATTCAACCAAAAGAAAAAGAAAAGAAATACCAAAGCAACACACAGCACAATTCTTTGCTTCGATTTTCGTTTTCAGAAAAACTGCCTTCTGACACAAATATGAAACTATTTGACTAGAGTGAGAAGCCACACAACATTAACCTCTCGCAACTTAATATTCCTGAATATCCTTTAAATGCCAATAATTGTATAATAAATTCCTATATTGTTACATTTCGTCATTACTGTAAAAGAATGAATTTGTTATAATACAAGAGACAGACATATTCAAATATAAGATAAAAGAAATTGACCACTACATAAGAAAACTTCCTGTAAAACGTAGAAAATTTTTCAGCAGGAAAGGAAAGACAAAAAAACACATAAAATATAAAGGGGGTTAGGGAAACGGATGAAATCAAAAAAAAAACAAAGCACAACTTGGAGGAAAGCATATGTTGAAAGGGGAGAAACAGGTAAAATTAAAAATACAAGGAAGTACAACAATGAGTGCGCATGATAATACCCTTTGATCATTTTCGGAATTTAACAATTCTTTGGTAACAGTCAAAGAACATTAAGCAGTTCAAACTACAAACAAATGCCGGGGGATTGTTTTGAACTTTTTTCCTAAGTTTTGGAAAGACAGATTTAAATATAATAACGATTTAATTTTGATCATCAGTGGTTGGAAATAATGAATTGGGCTTTAACAAAGTCTCAATAGATTTTTCACTTAATTTCTTTTCCTCATATTTTAAGCGATGACGTAAAGCATCTCTTTGTAATCTTCTTGCTCGCTCTTCTTCATTTTCTTTCGCATAACGTTGACGATGTCTTTCAGCGTCTCGTTGCAGGCGAAGGGCACGTTTCTCAGCAGATTGGTTCTTGCGATAATCTGTGCCACGTTTCGATCTCCTATGGGAAGATTCTTGGTCTCCATTACTGTCTACAGACATTCTGGCAGCGCGATGCAAAGGGTTCGTCAAAACCAAATCACTCGGGTGATGGATACCTGCATCGAATCGGGGATGCTCTTCAACCATGCCACTGGAGATAATTGGAACCGAACGGGGCGAAATAATATCACTATCAACCAAAGAACGCAAAGTAGAATTCTGTCGATTTGTCGAAGTAGGAGACAACAAATCGGGGGAAACAACATTGTTATCGAATAGCAACGTTGAAGCAGCAGAAGAATTCAGGAAGTCCTCAATCTCTGTGATAAATTCATCATCAAACGACTTCGATAGCAATGCTGTATGAATCGTAAGAAGATTTTCAAGCCCCATATCTTTCATATCGAAGAAGGCGAGCAAGGAAAGATAATATTTTAAACAACTGTTAATTATTTCCCTTTCAGTGGGTATCGACTGGGCCAAGTGCAACGAAAAAGATTCGAAAATGTGACGGGAAGTATCTTCAAGTGATAAACGGAAACGGAATCTGAAATAAAAACTGGTTTTAATTCCCAAGTTTTTTCACCCTCCTATATTTCCAGTGTGGAATTTAGAACTTTTGAATTTTCGGAGGGATAGTTTTTCTGAAATCTAGGAGTATTGGATTTTGACTCTTTGCGCATTTGCACGAAATAACGCGCACAGTGCATAAAGTAAACAGTCAAGCTTTTAAGATTTGTTTGTATTCAACTTCTTTCTTGGTTATTTTTTCAGAAATGTCAATTTCATTAATAGAAAGCCTACCATATGATATTTTATTAAAGGTGATTTCATTTACTGTACTTACGAATACGAAAACTTTGTTATTTGCGAATAAATCACTCATTAAATACTTTTATCAGAAACAAGTTTGGAAGTCTCTTTTAGAAGGATATAGTCTTTTTTCGATTCAAAAGATTATTCATCATTTGATTTGCAATAGCAGTTCCAACATTCATCAACTTCTACTGAGGCAGCTTCAAGAGGTTGTACGAGAGGTGAGCAGAACGTCGAACCCGCAACAAGTGAAATGGCTTCAAATCCCTTCTTTTAGTGGGGCCCAAGTTATTTCACGCATGGAAGGACATGGTATGGTTACTATTGCCGATCGTTATATTGTAATCGTTTGTGCATGGGGCAACCACATCAGAAATAATACGATCAAGATTGTCGACGGGTGGGCAACTCCCGCTGCAATCTTACCAATTACAACATCGACATGGGATGTGCCTGGAAATTTTCGTTATGGCTTTTCCACGACAGTTTATAAGAATGAAGTGATTGTTTATGGGGGGTGTTTAGAGGGAGGATATGGTGGGGATTGTAACGATCTTTATCGCATTAACTTTTCCTTTGAGAGGAGAAATTCATCAAACTCGGAACAGTCCTCTGAGCAGTTTGATAAATGTAAGTAAATTCACTTTTTTTATTTTTCTTAAATTATTTTGTTAATAGTTCCACTCACAGAGGAATTCTTTGAGATGATAGCCAATGCTCCTGTGAAATATTGGGATAGAGTTGTTCCTCGTTACTCCCCAAACTTTAAGAAGACAGCTCCTCGACAAAGCAACGTTTCATCTTCTATCACACTTACTCAAGTGAATGGCTGCACTCGAGCGTATCATGCTGCAGCGATCCTTCATTACCGTCAGAAAGACCATTTGATGGTGTTCGGTGGCATACATCATCATCAATCAATTTTCCGAATGGAATTGTACGATATCAACAATGATCAATGGACTGCAGGTATAATTTCTCCTTATGATAAACTAATCTGACGTTACGTCTATTTTGTTTAGCTGAGTATGAAGGAAAAGCTCCATCCCCTCGCTTCGGCTGTTCTTGTGTCCCGATACCTTCTGTATCGACATCAGATTATTCGACGACCAATCGTTACATTGTTACTGGAGGTAGCGATGGTAGTGATCTTTGTCGTGATGGAGACGAGCTTACAGATGTAAGTATTCTTCATATAAACTGTTATTGCAACAGATTTACTTGTTGGTTCAGTTGTTTGTTTTAGATGTCGTGCGAAGCCACGACGGAATGAGTGATAAATTAGTTTGGACGAGGGTCCTTAAATCAAGTCCATTTGTTGCAGAAAGATGTCATAGGTAAGATCTATCGTCTTGAATCGATAATGGTTCTGACAGAACTATTAGTGCTGTGTACTTTAATGACCATGTCATTTACTTTGGAGGAGGTGCACTAACCTCTTCAGATACGAGGATTCTATCGATAAAGAGCTTGAATAAATTATTAGAAGAAGAGCGAAAGGAAGAGGAAGGAGGTGTCTTAAGTGTTTTATACGATGAGAGTGATCCAACAGCGATCTTTCAACCAACGCTTCTTCCTCGCAGCAATAATTATCCACCAGCTAGATTAGATGGTAAAGCAGTAATGATAGGGAGCCAAATGATTATCTTTGGAGGATTTAGTCGAAGATCAAGAGAATTAGGAGATTTCTGGGTAAGAATAACCCTCTTGAACTCCCGTGGGTTGATTTTCTTTTTCTATTCTGCTTCCCTTTTCTAGTCTCTCGATTTGAGTCCAGGCGTGAAGGCTTTTGACAGACTTCGTTCGCCTCTTACTGAAGAAGGGGAAGAAGAGGAAAGTGAGGTGAATGAAGGTTTGAAAGCTTTGCGATCGCTCTTTGCAGAGAAATTACAAGGAGGTGGAGGAGAGGAAATTCGCAGCAACATAGAAATCGAGGATGAAGAAGGAAATGGTGATGCGAACGAAGAAAATGAAGTGAATGTGACTAATGATTTTTTGAATCATTTCATTCTTCAAAATCCTATTTTTGCACAGCTCATGCAACAGGTATCTTCGTGGCACAGTTCTTACTAATCGTTCCTTAGTTTATGTAGGGTATGTTTTCAATGTTCGGAGGTGAGGAAGAAGAACCGGAAGAGGACGAAGAGTGGGAGGCGGAAGAGGCGGATGATTATGATGACGATGACGATGACAATGACGAAGATAATGAGGAAGATGAAAAGGAGGATGAGAAAGAAAATGAAGAAGTAGAAGATGATGAAACGCTGTAGTTGTTCTGATTGATTTTTATTTTCTCCATAGCTCTCCCAAGAAAAGTGAAAATATATTTTTTGTTCTATTTAATAATTTTAATCATATCTCGGATATGTCTGGTATGTTTGTACTCAAGTTTGTGTGTCGAGTCAAATAAGAAGAAAATTCACACACAAAGAAAATTCTCAGCAAAGAAAGAGAGACGTCGTAGTTACGTAGATTCCTAACCGCCTTCTGAGAAGAACAACGCTCACATCAACTAACTCACTCTACTGAAATGAAACCTTTCTAATCATAACAATCACCCCTCTACTCTAAAACAACCTGTAAAA